>Ga0315282_10010834_pt1 | contig 14226 bp, 16 predicted proteins | sample YL17G07_20_MG_FD_203693 | JGI IMG/M metagenome (GOLD analysis project Ga0315282, IMG submission 203693) | Sediment microbial communities from Yellowstone Lake, YNP, Wyoming, USA - YL17G07_20 | ecosystem: Environmental > Aquatic > Freshwater > Lake > Sediment | place: USA: Wyoming | collected...
TGAAACGACCTTTTATCAGCCGCTCTCTTAACCAACGTTGCGTCGCTCCCCGCGCGGGGGCGTGGATTGAAACCTACGCTAGGGATTACGCAGACGTGGAGCGTCTCTGGTCGCTCCCCGCGCGGGGGCGTGGATTGAAACGGGATCAACAGCGACTATGTAGAACTGGTTGTGGCGTCGCTCCCCGCGCGGGGGCGTGGATTGAAACTAGCGGGACAGTGCGTCCCATGGCCAACAATGCGTCGCTCCCCGCGCGGGGGCGTGGATTGAAACGCCTCGTCGTCGTCAGAAATCCCGACGGCGGTAGTCGCTCCCCGCGCGGGGGCGTGGATTGAAACCAGCACCACCCCGAGCTTAGGACGTGCTCCCCGCGTCGCTCCCCGCGCGGGGGCGTGGATTGAAACACCGGCCAGCGCCCCGACGCCCATGGTCGCTCCGGTCGCTCCCCGCGCGGGGGCGTGGATTGAAACATGGCTCGCTCCGCGAGGGTTCGAGGTTGACGGTTGTCGCTCCCCGCGCGGGGGCGTGGATTGAAACCTCCCGTCTCTACGGCATCGAGGTATTGACTTGGCGGCATCCATCTGTTACAAAAATGGCATGAGGGATGGGATCTTCTTGCGCTGGTGGAGGATAAGAGCATGAAACGTATTGTGTTGCTCCTTGTTGCCGCTCTGGTCCTGCCGGCTTGCGCCGAGATGTCCGGGGCCCAGAAGGGGGCCGCCATCGGCGCCGGCGCGGGCGCCGCGACCGGGGCCATCGTCGGGAGTCAGGTGGGCTCAGGCCATGCGGGCACCGGAGCGATCATCGGGGCCCTGGGCGGGGCGGCCGCCGGGGCGCTGATCGGCGATGCCACGGAGACGAAGGCGCCGCAAGGGACGCAGCAGGGCGGCCCGCTCCAGCCGGTGCCGCCGCCGGGATATCCGGGTGCGGCGCCGCCCCCGCCGCCGAGCCAGGCCAGCGTCACCGTCCCAGGGCAGTACGCAGGGGACCCCACGCGAGGCCAGTTCGTGAACGGCACCCCGTATCAGTTGAAGGTCTATCTGGACGTGGACCCCGCACGCGAGGCCTCGGCTCCGTACCTGACCATGAACCCGAACGATGTCCTTCCGGTGAACCTGGACGTCGGGACTCATCGGGTCGTGGCCATCGCCACCCGCGAGACCCAGTTGGGCCCGCGGTCCGTTGGCCGGTATGATCGTCAGTTTCAGGTGGATGTGCGAGGCTCGGGCTGGCAGCTTCGATTCTCTGACGGCGACTTCCGCTGATCGTCCGCAGGATTTTCTGATATGGCCGCGGTTGCCCTCCGCGCATCAGATGGGCGGCTGCGGCCATTTTGTTGAGGGCGCCGCCCGCCGTGGGGGACCCGTACGGAATTCTGTGGACGAGGGATTCGCGGGTGGATATGAGGGACGATCGGATTCGTTCGAGCCGGGGGTTTTCCCTTGAAGGGGTCGCGTTCGCGGTGATATAAAACGCTCCAGCCCGGATATTTCACCGCAGAGATCGCCGAGATCGCAGGGCCAGACAGGATGCCCGCCCGCGCGGGATGAGGAACCAGAATGGGATGGATGGAGCTGGTTGAGGATCACCGGGTATTTCTGGTCCGATTGAACCCGGACCTCTGGATAGAGATCCAGGAGGGCGCGCTGAGATCGTGGGACTTGCTCCGTCCGAGCAGGACCGAACGGCTCCCCGAGTTTGGATTTGGGGACGTCCTCTTGCTGTATCACCCGGAGCTGCCGGATCAGCCCCCGCCCGAGCTGTCCCACGTCGTGGCGGTCCGGCAGGAGCTGTCGAGCGACACCGGGTACGGCCTCGGCCCGCTGTTCCGGATGACGCCCCCGATCGGGAGGGAGCGCATGCTCTTTTCCTCGCAACGGGGCTCCCTGCCCGCTGTGTTCCGTCGTGCCGATGACCGGACGTTCGTCCTGACACTCCTGACGAGCGAGCAGCGGGATCAGTTCTTGGACTACGTCCTGAACGCCGAGATCACCCTGGAAATCGAGGCGGGGAAGGGTGGCGCCCCGTCGGGGACGCCGGTGGGCGAGAATCCGGTGATCGTCGAGTTCGAGTGGTGAGATCGGTCGGGATGCGTTCCCGGGCAAGGCGCCCCGCCTCGAGGCTCAATCGGGGCGCGGTGCGAATCAGGGGAAGCCCGCCCGTTGAGGGGCGATCGTGTTGACGTCCTTCACCCGCTTCGTGATCGTGCCGGATCCCGACGCACGACCCAGCCGCGCGTATCGCGCGGTGATCACGTGCACGCAGTGCGACTGGTCGGCCGCAACCGAACTGCGCATCGACGAGGTGCAGCGCCTGCTCTGCGGGGGCTGCGGGAACGTGGAGAAGGGCTACTTGGGGATCCCGGACGGGTTCGTCGGGGTGCCTTGCCCCGAGTGCTGCCGGTCCGTCACCACGTTGGAGCGAGAGACGAGCGTCCTCGGCCGGCTCGAGGTGTTGCGCCTGTTTTGCCCGGAATGCGGCTGGGAGCTTTAAGCCATGTTCTCGCCCGACGGCCGGCAGATTGTCTTCGCGTCCAGCCGCGGGTCGCGGTTCGGGAAGGATCCGCGCGCCGCGCGGGGGTTCACCGTTTTTCCGGCCGAGTGGGTTCCGTAGGATGCCCCTGCCCGCGTACCGACGATTCGCCGAGGCCTATGACTGGGAGGGGTCGCTGGATTTCAGCCGCCAGGCATTTCGACGGGTGACCACCGTCTGCCGCGAGCATGGGCTTTCGCCGGGGCGGCACCTGGATCTTGGCTGTGGCACGGGGACCCTGGCCATATTGATGGCCAGAGCCGGCTGGACAGTGGTGGGACTGGACGCCTCGGAGGCCATGCTGGCACAGGCCAAGCAGAAGGCGCTGGATGCGGGCCAGCGAATCAAGTTCGTCCAGCAAGACATGCGCACCCTCCACGCCGCGGAGCCGGTGGATCTGGTGACATCCTTCTACGATACCCTGAACCATCTGCTCTTCGCCGGGGATCTCGAGGCCACCTTCCGCGGCGCGGCCGGCGCGCTGCGATCAGGGGGCCTCTTCGTCTTCGATGTGAATACCGAGGCGACCTTTCGCCGGATCTGGGGCGGAGTGACGCACTTCATCGAGACGTCGCATGCCTCCACGGTGTACCAGATGAGCTATGATCCCGACACCCGCCTGGCGAAAGGCCTGGTGACCGGCTTCCTCCGTCGCGGGGATCGTTACGAGCGATTCGAGGAGGAGATCATCGAGCGCTACTGGCTGCCGGAAGACATCCAGGGACACCTGGCGGCAGCTGGATTCCGCCCGAGCCGGCGAGAGGCCTTCAATCCGTTTCCGCTCCCCGGCGGCGGCGACCTGAAGTGGTTGTGGGTGGCACAGAGGTAGGATTCCCTCCGCTCGTGCAGTCTGGTGTGCCATGCCTGCGAATCTGACCCCGCAATACCTCGAGGCGGACAAGCGCTTCAAGGCCGCCAGGACGACTGAGGAGAAGGTGGCGGCCCTCGAGGAGATGCTCGCCCTCATTCCCAAGCACAAGGGGACGGAGCACCTCCAGGGGGACCTGAAGCGGCGGCTGGCCAAGCTGCGCGCCGAGGCGGAGCAGGCCCGGCGCCGGCGTGGCGGCTTCTCCGCCTCGGTGGAGCGGGAGGGCGCCGGCCAAGTGGTCCTGGTGGGACCTCCCAACGCGGGGAAGTCAGCCCTGGTGAACCGTCTGAGCAACGCGCAGCCCGAGGTCGGCGACTACCCCTTCACCACGCGGCGCCCGATCGCCGGCATGATGCCGTTCATCAACATCCAGATCCAGCTCGTGGACCTGCCGGCCGTCTCGGACGAGTATATGGAATCCTGGGTGCCCGGTCTCGTCCGACCGGCAGACCTGGCCCTGCTCGTCGTAGACGCGGCCAAGCCCTCGCCGCTCGAGGATGTGGAGCAGGTGATTGCCATCCTGGGGCGAAGCAAGGTGGCGCTGGTCTCCCCGGGATCACCTCCGCCCCCCTTGGGCTGGGCGCACGTGGGGACGCTGCTCGTCGCCAACAAGGCGGATGCGCCGTCGGCCGAGGCGGCCCTGGATATCTTGCGGTCCTATTGCAGTTCCCGGTTTCCGATTCAGGCGGTGTCGGCGCAGACCGGGTTGGGGCTGGAACCCCTCCGGCGCATGATCTACGACGGGCTGGGAATCGTGCGGGTGTACTCGAAACCTCCGGGGAAGGAACCGTCCATGCAGTCCCCCGTCGTCCTCCCGCGGGGAAGCACGATCGTAGGGATGGCGGCGGCCATCCACAAGGACTTCGCCCAACAGTTGAAGTTCGCCCGCGTGTGGGGCGGCACGAAGTTCAGCGGCCAGCGGGTCCAGCGGGACTACGTCGTCCAGGAAGGCGACGTCATCGAACTGCACATCTAGCCCGGCCTGTTCCCGAACGGGGCGGGTCAAGGTCCGATGTCCAACGTCCAAGGTCCGAGGTGCGATGACGAACAGGAAAACCATGCTGATTGACGCCCCGTATGAGGACGCGAGAAGGACAGCGGGTGTGTACTGCCTGGTCCTCTGGCTCCCGCGAGCCTGCCACATCACCCTGACGCGGCGGGAGACCTGCCGCATCGAGCGCGGCTGGTACGTCTACACCGGCTCGGCCAGGCGGAACCTGCGGCCCCGCCTCCTGCGACATCTCCGGCGGCGCAAGCGGCTTCACTGGCACATTGACCGTCTGCGGACCTTGGCCGGCGTCGCGTCGCGCAGGTTTGACCGCGCCCGCAATGAGGCGTATATTGTGAATGGCGCCGCATGCAAACGGGCGCCAAAGGAGTTACGATGAGCCCCTCCGGCGATTCTTCCGACAAGCCAGCCGAGGTCTGTCCCTACTGGCATCAGGTGGCAAACGACTTCGCCTCCATGTACCCGGCCGGTGGATACTGCATCGCGGGCTGCCACAAGCGGATCAAGGTCATGGCCGGGAAGACCGTGGAGGACGTCTGCGCCATGAACTTTGCCGAGTGCGAGGGCTACCAGCGGCTGCTGGCCGAGGAAGAGGCACAGCAGCGCCAGACTCCGGGGAATATCTTCCGTTAGGCTGCACCCAAATGGCCCGCTGTCGCGTCTGCGGCTCCTGGTCGCCGCTTACCGCATCGAGCCTGGGGGCGTGCGCGCCGTGCATCCGGGCCGACCCGCCGGCGCTGCGCGCCCACATTGCCCGCGCACACGCGCGGACCCGGCGCGCATTCCGACTCCCGCCTGAGCCGCTCCGCGACCCCGACGGCATCCTGTGCGACCTGTGTGCGAACCAGTGTCAGATCACTTCCGATCTGGTCGGTTACTGCGGCCTGCGCCGGAACGTGGGCGGCCGCCTGGTCGGCGGCGCGCCGACGCAGGGGAAACTGAGCTGGTATTTCGACCCCCTGCCCACGAATTGCGTGGCCGATTGGGTCTGTCCGGCCGGGACGGGTGTCGGCTATCCCACGTGGTCCCGCCGTCCCGGGCCCGAGTACGGCTACAGGAACCTCGCCGTCTTCTATCAGGCTTGCTCCTTCAACTGTCTGGGGTGTCAGAACTGGCATTACCGGGAGGCCGCCGGCGCCGGCGAGTGTGTGACCCCGGCCGCGCTGGCGGCGCAGGTGGATGACCGCACGGCCTGCATCTGCTACTTCGGCGGCGATCCCAGCCCCCAGTTCCCGCATTCGGTGGCCACCTCGGTCTTGGCGCGACGACGGACGCCGGAGCGGATCCTGCGGATCTGCTGGGAGACGAACGGGACGATGCATCCGCGATGGCTGCGCCGGGCCATGGGCATCGCGGTGGCATCGGGGGGCTGCATCAAGTTTGACCTGAAGGCCTGGGACGAGGGCATCCACCGCGCCCTCACGGGCTTTTCCAATCGGTGGACGCTGGAGAACTTCCGCCTCGCGGCCGAGCTGTCCGGCGCCCGGGCGGCGCCGCCGGTCCTGGTGGCCAGCACCCTCCTGGTGCCGGGGTATGTGGACGCGGCGGAGGTGGGGGCGTTGGCTCGATTCATCGCCGGCCTCAACCCGGACATTCCGTACAGCCTCCTGGCGTTCTCCCCCCAGTTCTATCTGCACGATCTTCCCGTGACCTCCCAGGCGCACGCCGAGGAAGCCCTGGCGGCTGCAAAGGCCGCCGGCTTGACCCGCGTGCGCATCGGGAACATCCACCTCCTGGGGGAGCCGTACGATCTTCCCAGCCGCATGGCCGTCTGAATGCTGGGGAGGAGAGCAGGCCTCGCACGTCCCGTCGTTCGGTGGAAGGGGTGACACGCGCCATGACACAACGATACCGGGTCATCATTGTGGGGGCGGGACCGGCGGGGATCTTTGCGGCCCTGGAGCTCACGCGCGCCGGCGTGGACGGCGTCCTGCTCCTCGAAAAGGGACCGGACCTGGCTGAACGACAGCGCCTCGGCCGCGAGGGGTCCATGCTGACCGGGTGGGGTGGGGCCGGCGCCTACAGCGACGGAAAGCTGGCGCTCTCCACCGAGATCGGCGGCTTCATGGACCAGTACTGCACACCGGGCCAGCTCGCCGAGCTGGTGGAGTACGTGGATGACACCTACCGGGCCTTCGGCGCGCCGGCGGAGCTACACGGGTCGGACGCCGAGGCGGTGGCGTCCCTCCAGCGCCAAGCGGCGCGGCTGGATATGAAGCTCATCCCGAGCCGCTACCGGCACCTGGGGACCGAGGGGTGCGAGGAGTTGTTGGGCAAGCTCCGGGCGCACCTGGGCGGGCGGGTGGCGGTCCGGTGCGGGACGCCGGTGGCCGAGGTGCTGGTGGACGGCCGCAGGGCGGCCGGGGGGGTGCGGCTGGAGGACTGCACGGAGATCGCGGCCGACTACGTCGTCCTGGCGCCGGGACGGGAAGGGTCGGCCTGGCTCGCCAAGGAGGCGGAGCGACTGTCGCTGCACACCTCGATCAATCCCGTGGACATCGGCGTCCGGGTCGAGGTCCCGGCCTCCGTCATGGAAGAGATCACGCGGGCCACCTACGAGGCCAAGATCATCTATTACACCCGCCGCTTCGAGGACATGGTCCGCACCTTCTGCATGTGCCCGTACGGCGAGGTGATCCGGGAGGAGCTGGGCGGCCTGTACACCGTGAACGGCCACAGCTATGCTCACCGCCGGACCGCCAACACCAACTTCGCGCTCCTGGTCAGCAAGACGTTCACGGAGCCGTTCCGCGAGCCCATCGCCTACGGCCAGCACATCGCCCGGCTGGCCAACATGTTGGGCGGCGAGGTCATCGTCCAGCGCTTGGGCGACCTGCGCCAGGGCCGGCGCTCCACGCCGCGTCGGATCGAGCGGAGCCTCGTGGAGCCGACGCTCCGCCAGGCCACCCCGGGCGATCTCAGCCTCGTGCTGCCGTACCGCTACCTGGCGAACATTTTGGAGATGCTGGAGGCGCTCGACCGGCTGGCCCCCGGCGTCAACTCGGTGCACACCCTGCTCTACGGGGTCGAGGTGAAGTTCTACTCGCTCCAGCTCCGGCTGGGTCCGGGCCTGGAGACGGAGATCGCGCGCCTTCACGCCGTGGGGGATGGCGCCGGCGTCAGCCGCGGCCTGGTCCAGGCCTCGGCCTCGGGCGTCCTGGCGGCGCGGAGCATCGCGGCGCGGGTGAAGGGGGGAGGGGACTAGCCGGCCGGCTCCTCGCTTCGAAGGAATTCCCGGACGGCGGACAGGAGCGTGCCGGAGGGCTCCAACAGGGTGGCGTGCTCAACGCCCGGAAGAACGAGGCGGCGGACGTTGGGCAATAGGGCTGCCAGAACCTCCGCCACACTGGAGAATTGGCGGTGGGTCTTTTCGCCCACGATCAGAAGTACGGGCTGCCGCACATCGGGGAGACGCGCCGCCGGGTTGAACGCCTCGGCCGAGCGGATGATCCCCTCGAGGACCCAGGGCGGCCGCGACAGGAGGAGCGGACGGTATCGGCTGCGGAGGAGTACGGCAACCCTGGCGGGCGGCAGGATGCGCCCGAACCAGTACTCGAGACCGGCGGCGACGCCCTCTTCCCGCAAGATCCGGGCGATCGTCTCCCCGTTGAGGCCGGCCGTGTCGATCGGATGATCCCGCTGCAGACCGAGGATGGGCGGCTCGGCGAGAATCAGGCGCCGCGCGCGCTCCGGATAGGCGAGCGCGAAGCCCAGCGCCGTGCTGGCCCCGCCCGAGCAGCCGAAGAGGTCCGCCCTCGAGATTCCCAGCCCATCCAGCAGGGCTCGCAAGTCCTCGGCCAGCGTCTCGACGGTGTAGGGCGCCTCGCGCGGCGGCACCCCGCTCTTCCCGTGTCCCCGGCGATCGTAAGCGATGACGCGGCGCCCCGCGGCAAGGTGCGGGAGCAGGCGGCGCCACACATCCACGCTCATCGCGTCGTTGTGCAGGAGCACCAACGGTTCGCCGTCCCCGGCGGTTTCGTAGTAGGTGTTGATGCCGTTTGCCCGGACGAAAGGCATGGTTCGGCTCCAGGAGATCGAGACGCGCACGTGTCGGATCGACTCGCGCCTCACACGGGGCCGGGTGGCTTGGCATCCAGGAAGGTGTGTGCCTTGCCAAGCAGGTCGCGAGCGTTGCTGAAGGTCAGGCGCTTCAGCGCCTCCTCGTAGGGGAGCCAGAGGTACCCGGAATGCTCGGAGGAGAGCGTGACGTTGCCCGTGGCCGTCTCGGCCAGGAAGTAGATGACGACCTTCAGCATGCCCTCCCCGGCCTTGCGGTAGAAGTAGCGCATCCCCTCCTTGAAGCCGGGGATGAACCGGGCGTCGCGGATGCCGGTCTCTTCCTGGAGCTCGCGGGCGGCCGTGGTCTGCGGATCCTCTCCCTTCTCGATGTGCCCTTTGGGGAAATCCCAATGGGCTCCGTAATCGAGGAGCAGGTACTCCCGCTGTTGTCTGACCCGGAACAGCACCACGCCGGCTGAGATCTCGCGACCCATCAGTCCTCCTAGGTTCTTATACCCCGAAAGGCCGGCTGCTGCAAACTCCCCGCACTACGAAAAGGCTTGAAAATCGCGTGACGGCAAGGGTAGAGTGTGCCGGGAGGAAACAACTCATGCGTCGAGACTCTCCCTCCGTCGGTCGGAAAGTGCCCCGAAGTTCCTACGAACGGGATCGGCGCGCCATCTTGAAGCTCGTGCCCAAGCTTCGCAAGATCAAGCCCCGGAAGGGGCGCTGACACTCCGACCGGTGGCTACCTGCGGGCCCCGAGGAAATCATCGCCATCTGCAAAGTGCTTGCAGAGGAGCGGAACTTTGACCGAGCGTCTTCCCTCTCCGACCCGCGCCGATTTCCGTTTCTGGTGGCCCGTCACGGTCCGATGGGGTGACATGGACGCCATGGGCCACGTGAACAACACCATCTATTTCCGGTATCTGGAATCCGCGCGGGTCGGCTACTTCGAGGCCTTCACGGGCTGGACCGGACGCGACGAGGGCGGCGGGCGGCAGGGGCCGGTCGTCGTGTCGCAGACGTTCAATTATCGTCTCCAGGTGTACTACCCGGCCGAGCTGGAGGTAGGGGTGCGCTGCCGGGAGATCCGGAGCCGAAGCTTTGTCCTGGAGTACGGGGTCTTCCGCAAAGGGACCGATGAATTGGTCGGCGATGGAACCAGCGTGGCTGTCTGGCTGGATTATGGCACGAACAAAGCCATGCCGATTCCACCGCATCTCCGGCAGGCCCTCACGGAGAATTAAAAAAGGTTCGGCTGCTCGCGGGTTCGGCAGTTCGTGGGTACGGTCGAACCGCCGAACGGTCTTTGGTCTTCTACGCGAACGGCGCCGGCTTCCCCAGCAGGCGGGCATAGGCCTCCAGGTATTTTTCCCGCGTCTTGGCGATGATCTCCGCGGGCAGCGGCGGGGGCGGGGGCTTCTGGGGCCATTTGATGGAGAGCAAGTAGTCGCGCAGGAACTGCTTGTCGAACGAGGGCTGCGGGCCGCCCGGCTTGTATTGATCCTTGGGCCAGAACCGGGAGGAGTCGGGGGTCAGCACCTCGTCCACCAGCATCAGCGTGTCGTCGGCCAGGCCGAACTCGAACTTGGTGTCGGCCAGGATGATGCCGCGGGCCTCGGCGACGGAGCGGGCCCGGCGATAGACCGCCAGGCTCAGGTCGCGGAGGCGCTCCGCCAGGTTGCCACCCAGGTCCCGGACCATGTGATCGAAGGACACGTTCAGGTCATGCGTGCCCAGCTCCGCCTTGGTCGCCGGGGTAAAGATGGGCTCCTCCAGGCGATCCGACTCCACCAGGCCATTGGGCAGACGGATGCCGCACAGGCTGCCGGTCTCCCGATACTCCTTCCATCCCGAGCCGCTGAGGTATCCGCGGACCACACACTCGAAGGGAACGACGCGGGCCTTCCTGACCAGCATGGACCGGTCCCGGAGACTGTCGGCGTACGCGCGGCAGGCGGGCGGAAAGGTGGCCACATCCGTGCTGAGCAGGTGATGCGGGGCGAGGTCGGCGATCTGGCCGAACCAGAAGGCGGAGATCTGGGTGAGGATCTTCCCCTTGTCCGGGATCGGATCATTCATCACCACGTCGAATGCCGAGATGCGATCCGAAGCGACGATCAACAGCGTCCCCCCCAGATCGTAGATGTCCCGCACCTTCCCCCGGCCCTTGAGGTTGAGGGCCGGGAGGTTCGTTTGGAAGAGCGCTATCCCCATGGGTTCCTCCACGGTAAGAGCGGGGTTGCTTGAAAGCGCGACATCCTACCACAGGGATGGGATCGGCCGGAAGGAAATCTGACGTGACATGGGCAGCGCGTTGGGTGAGCCTCGCAAAATGGAGAGGGTGGATGGCATGGCTCTCGGCCGGGGGAAAAGTGTCCGCCTCGGTCAGGAACTGCGCTTGCCTCATGTTGTGTATCGTGGCGGCCGTGCTGCCGGCCTGCGCCCGTGTCATCGCCTGGCCGTCCCCCGAGCCGGATCAGGACTTCGTCCGCCGCCACATCGCCGTCATGGAAACCAAGCCCTTCGACGGCGTGGTGCTCCAGGCGACGATGGCCGGACAGGAGGGGACCGCGCGACTCTTCGCCTGGTCTGCGGTGAATCGCCGGTACGGCATCGAGGACTTCCGGTCCTTCGTGGATACGGTGCGGCGGGTTCCGTTCCGCCGCTTCGGGCACAACTTCCTGCGGATCAATCTGAATGCCACGGATCGCCCCTTTGACATGTTCGACGACGAGCCGTGGGACATCCTGATCGCGAATGTTGCGATGGCGGCCAGGGCGGCGCGCGAGGCGGGCCTGCGCGGGCTCATGGTGGACCCCGAAGCGTACGCTGAGGCCGAGCCGGGGACCGAACTCCCCCGATTCAACGTCTTCGACTTCCGCCTCCGCCGAACGAGCGGGGAGTTTCCTGCGTATCGCCGGCAGGCGTTTCGACGCGGGCAGTCGGTCGGTCGAGCCGCCGCCTCGGCGTACCCGGGCGTCACGCTCATCCTGGCTTTCGGCCCCAGCGCGACGTGCCTCGGGCGCGGGCCGCTCCCGGAGAGACTCTACGGCCTCCTGGGCGCCTTCGTGGACGGCCTGCTGGCGGGGGTCGGGGGACAGGCGAGTGTAGTCGAAGGGTTCGAGCTCTCTTACCCATACCGGTCGTGCGATCGCTTTCAGTCGGCGTATGCCGACCTGCGGGGCCCCTGCCGGGACCTTTCCCTCGATCCCGCGAAGTACGATCGCTGGCTGGAGATCGGATTCGGCCTCTGGCTGGACTACGATTCCGTAAGCGCGTGCAAGGATGCGCGAAAGTCCGGGAGTCACTGCCGCTGGTACGACCCGTCGCTCTATCCGGCAGAGCAGCGGCATTTCGTGGACCCCCAAGAGTTTGCGCGCGCCGTAGCGTTCGCCGGCGGGGTCAGCGACGGCTACGTCTGGATCTACACCGAGGAACCGAAGTGGTGGACAGAGGAGCATCCCCTTGGAGAGAACCTCCCGGATGCCTACGTGAGGGCGTTGCAGACGGGACGGGATGCCGCGAGCCTGTCCTGTCCGCGGCCCGCGAACCCGCTGCCGTCACACGCCCTCCCTGCAAGCGATCGGTGATGCAGGTCGGGCAACGTCCGCGGCCGGGGTCCGTTTTCATCCGGCCGTCAGTGTGATACGATATCCGAGTCATGAATTCGCCTCCACGCTTCGGCGCCGCATGCCGCCGGGCCCTCATCCTCAGTCTCGTCCTGGCGATCCTGGTCGGCACGCAGGCCCTCCCGGCCTCGGCGTTCCTGGCCGATCCGCAGCAGGACCTCCCGCGCCTCGACAAGCTGGAGATATTCCAGCCCGGTGAGCCGAGCATCCTGTATTCGGACCGGGACGAACCCTTCGCCTCGCTGGCCCCGGAGTTCCGCATCTTCGTCCCGCTGGGCCGGGTTCCCAAGCTGGTCCGGGAGGCCGTCTTGGATGCGGAGGACGCGCAATTCTACCGGCACGGGGCCATCAGCCTGAAGGGGATGGCGCGCGCCGCCATTCGCAATTTGACGTCGGCGAGACTCAAGGAAGGCGGCAGCACCATCACGCAGCAGCTCGCCAAGAGCCTCTTCCTCAGCGCGGAACGCACCCTGACCCGGAAGATCAAGGAGATCGAGCTCGCGCAGGAGATCGAGCGGCTCTACAGCAAAGACAAGATCCTGGAGATGTACCTGAACACCATCTATTTCGGGGGAGGGGCCTACGGCATCGAAGCTGCCGCGCGGACCTACTTCGGTAAGTCGGTAGGACAGCTCACGCTGGCCGAGGCGGCGGTCCTGGGCGGTCTTCCCAAGGCGCCAAGCTCGTACTCGCCTCTCACCGACCTGAAGAAGGCCAAGGACCGCCGGGACTACGTGCTGAGTCGCATGGAGAAGGAGGGGCACGTGACCGCGGCCCAGGCCCGGGCCGCGAAACGGTTGCCGATCACGCTGGCTCCGCTCTTCAAAGGCCGGGGCATTGCCCCCGCCTTCGTGGATTATGTGCGCAAAGAACTGGAGCCGAGGTACGGACGGGTCCTGCTGGCCAAAGGCGGCCTGCGGATCTACAGCACGCTGAACCTGGACATGCAGCGGGCGGCGATGGATGCCATCCGCCGGGGCCTCGCCGAGATCGAGAAGGCGCAGGGGCCCAAGCGGAAAGCGGGTGGCCCCGACCAGGGCATGCTGGAGGGGGCGCTGGTCGCCCTGGATCCAAGGACGGGCCAGATCCGGGCCATGGTGGGGGGAAGAGATTATGCCCGCAGCCAGTTCAACCGCGCGGTTCAGGCCCGCCGCCAACCTGGATCGGCCTTCAAGCCATTCGTGTACGCCGCGGCCTTCGACCACGGGTTCAATCCCACGAGCCTGATGGACGACTACCCCGTCAGCTACTCGATCCCGCGGAACGGCCGGATGGTGGAGTGGAAGCCGGAAAACTTCGACCACCAGTTCCGCGGACCGGTCACGTTACGCCGGGCGCTGGAGGAATCCATCAATGTCCCGACGGTCCGTCTGCTGGAGGCGGTGGGGATCGAGCCGGTCATTTCCCTGGCGCACCGGATGGGGTTGACATCGGAATTGCGGCGGGAGTATGCGCTGGCGCTGGGCGTGTCCGAGGTGAGCCTGCTGGAGCTCACCTCGGCCTACGGGGTGCTGGCCGATGGGGGGATCCGCGTTGCACCGACGGGCCTTCGCCGGGTGACCGCGCCCAACGAGGACATCCTCGAGGCGAGCGAGGTGGCGGGAGAGCGCGTGCTTCCCGAGGAGGTGGCGTTCCTCGTCACCAGCGTCCTCGAGGGCGCGGTAGAGCGGGGAACCGCCAAGCGAGCGAGGATCCCCGGACACGGCGTGGCAGCCAAGACCGGGACCAGCCAGGATGCCGCGGACCTCTGGTTGATGGGGTACACCCCCCGACTGGCGGCGGGGTTGTGGGTCGGCTACGACCAGCCGCGCTCCCTGGGTTCCCAGGAGAGCGCGGGGCGATTGGTGGCGCCCGTCTGGGCCGATTTCATGCGCCGGGTGCTCCACGATCTCCCGCCGGAGACGGCAACCATCCCGGAGGGTGTCTTCGGCGCGACCGTGAACTATTTGACCGGCCTTCCGACCGGCCCCGATGATCCCCAGGCCATCACCGAGTATTTCATCCGAGGTGACGTCGGGGGGCCGGCGACGGCGTCGCCGCCTGCATCACCTCCTGAGCCGGCGCCTGTGCCACCCGCACCCGCCGTCCAACCCCTTGCACCGCTCCCCGCTGGCGCCGGCCAACAATAGGCCTGGGTGAGGGCTCTACGGCGTCAGCAGCACCTTCCCGGTCGTTTTCCGGCC
>Ga0315282_10010835_pt1 | contig 14226 bp, 9 predicted proteins | sample YL17G07_20_MG_FD_203693 | JGI IMG/M metagenome (GOLD analysis project Ga0315282, IMG submission 203693) | Sediment microbial communities from Yellowstone Lake, YNP, Wyoming, USA - YL17G07_20 | ecosystem: Environmental > Aquatic > Freshwater > Lake > Sediment | place: USA: Wyoming | collected...
AAACTCCCGCCGCTTTTGTATTATGTGAATAACTTTATCGGCTCTCAAAAGTCCAATATGTTAGTAGAGGGCGCATCTCCTTGCCCCTCTCCTTATTATCTGCTAAGATTTAGGCAGCATTTCAGGACTGCTTCAGGTCAGATATAAATTAGCCCTTTTCTTGGATGAGCTATACTCGCAAGGTTGCTTACAATACTGCCGCCCAGCTAATTGGAAAAGTCGTCGGCACCGGCGTGTCGCTTATTACCACGGCGGCCCTTTTTCGGTATTTCGGGGTGGTCGGCATCGGTAAATACACGACTGTTTTTGCCTTTGTCGGCTTTTTCTCGGTTTTTGCCGACTTTGGGCTGCAATGGACGCTCATCCGCGAGCTGACCGTTGGGAAGGACCAGAATAAGATTTTTTCAAATATCTTCGCTTTCCGTCTCCTTCTTGCTCTCGTCATCCACGCTCTGGCCTTTGCCCTGGTCTGGTTTTTTAACTACCCGATCGACGTCAAACTTGGCGTCGGGGTAATCACCGCGGCTTGGTTTTTCACCACGATTAACTCGACCTTGGTCGGTGTTTTCCTCAATAATTACCGGCTTGATATCACGGTGACGGCTGAAGTGGTCGGGCGAGCCGTTATTCTCGCGGGGGTCTTTTTGATGACCAGGGCCCATCTATCCTTTAATCTAGTGATGAGCGCCTACCTTATCGGGAATGTCGTTAATTTTCTGATCAATCTGGCCTGGGTACGCCGCTACATTAAAGTCGCCCTCGGCTTCGATTGGGGGTATTGGCGCCACGCCATCGGCCAAGCTCTCCCGATCGGCATCGTCCTCGTTTTCGGCTTTGTCTATTACAAAATCGACTCCTTGATGCTCTCGCTTCTTAAAGGCATGACTGACGTCGGCATTTACGGAACGGCTTATAAGCTTCTTGAAGTCTTACAAACCGTTCCGGCGATGTTTCTCGGTGCCGCCTTTCCGCTCGTCACCCGCTATGTCACCAGCGGCGATGAACGGGTTCAAAGCGCATTCCAAAAGCAGTTCGATTTTTTGATGCTTATGGCCGTGCCGATTGTGGCCGGGACGTTTCTTTTGGCCTCCCCGATTATTGGCTTCATTGCCGGCTCCAGAGGGGCGGAGTTTTTGGATGCCTCGACGGTAACTTTTGCCGGCCACGCCATTACTTCGGTTACTTGTTTGAAAATCCTCATTTTCTCCGTTGGGGTGGCATTTCTTTCTAACCTATACAGCTATATGATCGTTTCTCTAGGACGCCAGCGCTCAATGGTGGCACCGGTAATTGGTTTCGCTCTCCTCAACGTTGTCTTGAACCTTATTTTTATCCCGCGCTGGAGCTATTTGGGTGCCGCCAGTGCGACCCTTTTGACCGAGCTGGTGGTTTTTACAAGTTATTCCTTAATAACCCGCCGTTTCATCCACTTGCCCTTGGCGCTTAAAAATTTTGCCAAAGTGGTTTTGGCCGGGCTGGTGATGTCAGTGATCGTTTACCTGCTGCAGAAAAATGGCATTAACCTGTTTGTTAATATTTTGGCAGCAGCCGTTGTTTACGTTAGCGCCGTTTTGGCTCTGCGGGCGGTGACTCTTGAGCAAGTCGGGGAGATTTTAAGGATTAAATCAAATGCGCGTCGCGATTGATGTTCAAACCACTTTAGGGCAACCGACTGGCTTCGGTTTTTATGTTTCAAACCTTGTCCGAGAGCTGCAAAAAGTCGGAGTGGGAGACGATTTCATTCTACTCAAACCGCACCGGCAGACGGATTTTTCAACCCCGCAGCGCTTTATCTGGGATCAGATTTCCCTGCCAATGTCGGCCTATCGTGCCCACGCCCAACTTTTCCACCAACCCTGCTTTTCGGCGCCCTTCCTATTTTTTAAAGGCCCGATCGTTGTGACCATTCATGACATCATCAGTATTTTATTTCCTGAAAATATCCCCTTTGCCTCGAGGTTTTTTTATTCCAAATGGATGCCTTTTTCCTATCGCCGTGCGACCAAAATCATTACTATTTCGGAGTCGACTAAGGCCGACATTATGCGGGTTTTGAAAATTCCGGAGAGCACAATCACGGTCATTCCGCTGGCGGTTGATAGCCGCTTCGAGAAAGTCCCGTCGGGTGACGAGGTAAAGCGCGTGCGTAAAAAATATAATTTGCCCCAAGATTATATTTTGCACCTTGGGACGCTTGAGCCGCGCAAGAATCTGGGTTTTCTAATTGATGTTTTTGCCGAGGCGTTGAAAACTCAAGAGAATCAGAACTTAAGTTTGGTCATTACCGGGAAGAAGGGCTGGTATTACGAGGGGCTTTTTGAAAAAGTGCGCCAGCTTCATCTTGGCAAAAGGGTGATTTTTACCGGCTACGTTGACGACGAAGACAAGCCAGCCCTTTATCGGGGGGCACGGCTCTTTGCCTTTCCCTCGCTCTATGAGGGCTTCGGTTTGCCGCCGCTTGAGGCAATGGCGGCTGGCGTACCGGTCATTTCTTCGCACACCTCTTCGCTGCCGGAGGTAGTGGGGAGGGCGGGAATTTTGCTTTCTCCTCATGATAAGGACGGCTGGATTACCGCCATCGGGAGAGTCAATCGGGAATCCGCTTTGCGCCGCGAGATGCGGGAGAAGAATCGTGAGCAGGTTAAGAATTTTTCTTGGGAAAAAACCGCCCGGGCGACGTTAAGGGTGTATCAGGAGGCGGTAGAGGAGTATCGCCATGAAACCTAAGGTTGTTTTTGTGAGTGAGGCCATCCGGCGGGATTCTCACGCGCCCCTGCGTTTTCTGCGTGATTTTGAGGTAGTGCATTTTTTTTGCGAAGCGCCATATGGCGACATGTCTCCGGAGGATTACAAGGGGGCGCGGCAGGTTGACCTCAAAGATATGTACGCGGCGATCGTGAAGGAGAAGCCGGCCATTATTCAAGGAGCCGAGCCGTTCGGCTCGCGACGCGCCTTGCGCTTGAGCTGGATAAGTAACAGGGCGGCCAGGGCAACTGGAGCAAAGCTGGTCGTGCCGATTTTGGAAAATCGGCCGATTAGCGCAAGGTTCAATCGAGTCCAAAGAGCCGTTTTGCGCCTTGTCTGTCCGAAGATTTTTGCATCTGCCGCGGCAGTTGTGGTGCTAAATCGTGGGGCGCAGACAAATGTGCGCTCCTATTTCCGGCAAGCCAAGATAAAAAGAGGCATTATTTGGGGCGTTTGGGGGGTAGACTCAGACCTTTTTCGTCCCCGCGGGAAAAGAGAGCAAAAATCGATGCTTTATGTCGGCCGGCTCGTCGAAGATAAGGGGCTTCGATATCTTCTGGAAGGATTCCGGAAAGCGGCGCAGAAAATCCCTAAGCTGCGTTTGCGCCTAGCCGGCAGCGGGCCGCTTCTCAAAGAGCTGAAGGCATTTGTCAAAAAGAATAATTTGTCAGGACAAGTGGAATTTCTCGGGGTGATCAAAAATGTTGAGCTGCCTTCGTTTTTCTCGAGAGCTGATTTGTGCGTTTATCCTTCGATTACGATGCCGCGTTGGGAAGAGCAGGTGGGGACGGTCAACTTTCAGGCCCTGGCCTGCGGGACACCGGTTCTGACGACTATGAGCGGGGCGATTCCGGAATATATAAAGGAAGGCGAGGGGGCACTGTTGGTCAAGCAGCGCAGCGCCGCTGCGCTAGCGGCAGCAATCGTCAAATACTACTCGGACAGGAAATTACGGGAGCGTCTCCAGAGTTCGGCCCGACAGGTGGCGCGAAAATATGATATAAAAAATGAAGTAGGTAAGGCGGGAAAATTGTTTTGGGAGATTTTGGATGAAAAAAAGTGATCTTCGCTCGCTGGGTACCTGCGGGAGGCGCTCTAACAGGAACGCCCCTTCGGGGCTTCCTATGGCGCTAGCAAAGCTGCGCGCAGGTATCCCAGCTCGCTTACTAGCTGGGTTCGCAATTCTGATTGCTGCCCTCGGACTCGGCGTGGTGATGAATATGTTTGAAGCCCCGATTGGAATAGCCCTGGCGCTCGCGGCGGGAGCGGCAGTTTTGCTATATCCGCTGCTTTGGCGAGATCCGGAGCTAGGAATCGGGCTAGTCGGATTTCTCTTGCCTTTTGAGCGTTTCCCGGCAGTTGAGGTTGGGGGAATGGCGGTGCGTCTGAACCACCTTATGATCGTTGTGGTTTTGGTAAGTTTTATTTTGGTCAAATTATTTCGCCGCGAGTTAAAAATTCCCTCCGATCCTCTGCGGTGGTTTATCGCCCTTTTTCTTATATCTTTGACCTTTTCCCTGCCGGTGGCGGTGAATTTAAGCCGTTCTTTTCAGCTTCTGGCTTTTATGGCGCTCATGGGTCTGGTTTATTTCACGACTACGCTGGTAGTCCAAAGCGAGCGGGCGCTCAAAATTGCTCTCAAGGGAATAATTTGGGGAGCGCTGATTGTGGGAATTCTGGCGCTTTATCAATTTTTTGGCGATATGATTGGGCTGCCTAACTCCGTGACGCTTCTCAAGGAGGGATACGACAAATCGACTTTCGGTTTTGCCCGGGTGCAAGCCGCTTCAATCGAGCCTTTATATTTTGCCAATTATCTCTTTTTACCCCTTTCGATCTTGGCGGTCGCCCTGGTGCGCGGACAAGCGGAAAAGATCATTGGTCGCAGAATGGCTTATCTTTTGACGGCGATTTTGGCAATCGACTTTATCCTGACGGTTTCGCGCGGAGCATATATCGCGGCCTTGGCGGTACTTTTGGCCTTCATCGTCCTGCAGGCCAAGCTGATCTTAAGGCTTAAAACAATTATTACCGTCGTGATGGCGGCGATTTTTATTCTCGGCGGGGCATACTTGGCGCTTTTGAAAAGCGAGCCGCGGGCGCTCGATGAATTTATCGCTCATGTCCAAGTCCAAGATCGCGAAGAGGGTGAATCGGTCGTTTCTCGAGTAAATGCTTCCAAACAGGCCTTGGAGCTTTGGGCGGAAAAACCGGTTTTTGGTATTGGGATTGGCAATTTCGGCCCAAGAGTGCAAAATGATCCGGACGAAAAGCCGGAGGAGGCCGGCTGGTTTATCGTCAATGATGAGTATTTGGAGCTTCTGGCGGAAAACGGACTTGTTTCTTTGGGGCTCTTTGCGTTAATTCTGGCCGTAGCTTTCTATCGGGGGACGAAGGTGTTTTTTATGAGCCACAGCCCGTTTTTGCGGGCCATGGAGCTGGCACTAATGCTGGCGCTTTTGGGAGAGGCAGTTCAATATGCCACTTTTTCGACTTTGTATATTTTTCACTTTTGGTTTTTAATTGGTCTTGTATCAGCCACAACTAATTTAATTTCTCTCCCTCCGCCCCACCAGAGGCGGGGCTACGGAGGGATGAATTCGCAAAAAAGTGATACCCCGCGGCTTACCAAGGAGAATTCATGAGAAATATCGCTGAAAAGGTTTTTAGAGGGTTACTGGGGGTGACGATTCTCGCCTTGCCGCTCTATATATTCCGCTTTAAAATCGGGCCTGTTCCTTCGACTTTGCTCGAGGCGCTAATTGTTGCAACGACTGTCGCCGCGCTGGCGGCGGGGCAGTTTCGCAAGATTAAATGCTACCGGGCGCTGCTTTTTGGCGGAGCCTTCGTGGCGGCGGGGCTGGTCGCGGCGCTGATTGACCCGGACAAAATACGCGGCCTCGGGCTATGGAAAGCTTACTTTTTAGACGGATTTCTGCTTTTTGCCGCTGTTTTAAGCGTTGCCGAGGAAAAGACGCGTGAGTGGCTGGTACGCGCGCTGATCGGTGCCGGTGTGATTGCCGCTCTCGGCGCCCTTTATTTTTTCTATGTTTATAACGTCTCCGACGCGAACGGCCGGCTTTTGGATTTGGATCAGCTAAGTCCCAACTACTTGGCGATGTTTCTCGCTCCGATTTTAGCGATCGTCTTGGCTAAAATTCGCTTAAGGATTGGGGCAGGAAAAAGCTATTTTTATCTGGCGGCGGCCGGTTTTGTCCTGGCGGTGGCGTTGATATTGACTGACTCACGTGGGGCACTCCTGTCCCTTGCCGTAGTATTTTTGGTAATCATTTTTGATATTGCCTCTCAAGGGCGCTTTCGCCGAGGAGCAAAAATTGCCTTTTGGATTCTTGTGGCTTTGACGCTCGTTGGCGCGGGTTGGTTTTTTAGGCCTGACTGGCAAAATCATGAGCGCAAGGCGAGCTCATCAAATATTCGTTATTATATTTGGCAAACTTCGCTTACCATTGCTGGTCAAAAGCCGATTTTTGGAATTGGGCTTGGAAACTATCAAGATTATTTTTCACAGTTGACTCGTGATCAGGTGAATTTTCCCGAATATATTGCCCCCCAAGCTTTTACCGCTCATAATTTATACCTGCATCTTTATATTACTGGTGGAATTTTGTTGATCGCCAGTTTCTTGGGGCTGATTTGGGGAACGCACTTTTGGCAGCTTCGTGATTTGCCTTTTGCCGCCGGACTAGTGGCAATTTTGGTCTTTGGTCTGGTTGACACTCCATTTTTTAGAAATGACCTTGCGGGCTTGTTTTGGGTAGTAGCGGCGATGCTGTATCTTAATAATTCAAAAATTAAAGTGCAAAGATAAAAATTTCTCTTTTCACCTTTTTCCTTTTTCGTTTTGCCTTTTAACTTACTATGAAGTATCTATCTGTTGTAATTCCTACCTATAATGAAGGAAACCGTCTTCCTAAAACGCTTAGGGCGGTTGAGCGTTATCTTGTGCGTCATAATCTGGACGGCGAGATTATCGTTTCCGATGGCGGCTCAAAAGACCAAACAGTTGATTTCGTGAAGAATTTTGATACAGCCGTGCCCTTAAAGCTGGTCAGGCAAAAGCGACGCCTGGGCAAGGGAAAAGGTGTCAAAGACGGTATCCTCGCCGCTTCGGGGGAGTGGGTTTTATTTATGGATGCAGACGGCTCGACCCCAATCGGGGAAGTTGAACATTTTTTCAAATACAAGTTTAAATACGAGGTAATTATTGGCTCTCGCTATGCCGGCAAAGAAATTGAAAGGGGACAGAGCTGGCTCCGACGGAAAGTTTCGAGATTTGGGCATTGGGTTATTGTGAGGCTGACAAGCTTGGATTTCGAAGATACGCAATGCGGTTTCAAGCTTTTTTCGCGCCGAGCGGCGCAGAATATTTTTTCACGCCTCAAAACTTACGGTTGGGGTTTTGATGTCGAAGCCTTGCTTTTGGCCGAGCGTTTAGGGTACAAAGTGAAAGAGGTTCCGGTGGCTTGGCGCGATGCCGAGGGGAGCCATCTTCGGGTCGGCCAAGATTCAATTAGAACTTTTATCGAAGTTATCAAGACTGTCCGTCGCCTGAAGCGTAAAAATTGAACATGGATCTCTCAATCATTTTCCCGGCCTTCAACGAGGAGGGGAATATTCGCCGCTTGCTGCAGCAGGCTTTTTCGGTGGCGTCAAAGTTGGTCGGGAGCTTTGAAATTATTGTTGTTGATGACGGCTCGCGGGATAAGACAGCTGCATACGTTAAGGAGTCGGCGCGGGAGATTAGGCAAATAAGGCTAATCTCTCACCGGCGCAATTTGGGTTACGGTGCGGCTCTCAAAAGTGGCCTTCAGGCCGCCCGTGGTAAGTATATTTTCTTCACCGATGCAGATTTGCAGTTTGATTTGCGAGAGCTCAAAAAATTTCTCGCCGCGATAGACGGCGTTGACGTGGTCATCGGCTATCGTGCTCACCGCCAGGATCACTGGACTCGAATAGTAAATATGTGGGGCTGGAGGCTGCTGGTCGGATTTCTCCTTTCAGTTTGGGTCAAAGACATTGATTGCGCTTTCAAGCTTTTCCGCCGCGAAGTCATTGGGAAAATCACCGTCCGCTCGGGCGGTGCGACTTTTTCGGCGGAGCTCTTGTACAAAATTAAACGGGCTGGTTTCACCTGGCGGGAGCTGCCGGTCAAGCATTTCCCGCGTCGCCGAGGGCGGCCAACCGGCGGCAATCTCAAGGTGATTAAAAGGGCCTTTGACGAGCTGTGGAGAGTTTTTCTCGCGGCGCCGGAGCAGGTCCGCTCCAGAGCGAGGATCGCCACAATCGTAGCGATTTTAGCCTTGTTTGCCTCGAGGCTTGCTTTGATGAGTCCCTCGGCAGATTTTTTCGATTCCAACCAATACCTCTGGCGGCTGGCCTTACCGAATTTTTTGGCCCTCGTAACGAGTGGCCATCCGCCCTTCCACCCTCTTTATCTTCTTTTTTGCGCTGCTTTTTATCGAATGCACCTTAGCTCACAGCTTTCGGCCACTTTGCCTTCGGCGATTCTCGGCGCTGGCAGTGTGATTTTTCTTTATTTGACGCTAAAGATGTTTTTTTCTCGGCAACTATCTGTCTGGGCGGCTGCCCTTTACGCCCTTTTGCCTTTCGTTTGGATTTCGCAGATTACAATCCTCGTTGATCCGACGGAGCACTTCTTTTATTTTTTGAGTTTGTATCTTTTGGGCCTCGCGATTAAGAGGGAGAAGGCGACGGGGTATCTCATGGCTCTCACGGCCGGTCTCTCATTCGGCTTGGCAGGATTCGCGCACACCCAGGTGGCCCTTTGGGGCCTGGCGGCTTTGAGTGTAACTATTTTGGCGTTCAAAAATTTCTCGTTTTTGGAAGTAAAGCGAGCTGTTTTTAAATTGGTGCTTTTTGCGTTTGGCGGAGCGGTTTTTGTCGGCGCATATGTCCCGCTTTTAACCTATGCCTCCCGCCAGCGGGCCGATCTGGATTTTGTCAGCTGGAGGGCGGCCTTGAAATATTTGCTTTTTGGCAACGCCGGCGACCGCCGCCCCCTCTCGCTTTACGAGAGCGTTTATCGGGCGGTTACTCTAAGCACGACTCCGATTTTTCTTCTGGCGATCTTCGGGGCCTTTAAGATGCTTTATCAGGAGAAAAAAAAGTTTTTGGCGGTTTTGATCTGGCTTTTACCGGCCTTTCTCGTCGCCACAAGTTATAACTACGAAAATCTCTACGGCCGAGCTTTGATCATCGGTTTAGTGCCAATTCTGGTTTTCGCTCTCTGGGGGGTTTCGAGTTTGCCCCGGCGCTGGCAAAAAGTCGTCTTGGCAATCCTTGTGATACAACTTTTGGCCATATCGTCTCCGGCCGTTTGGCGATATCACCGAATGGAGGCGGCCAATAGTGAGCTCGCGCGAGCGCAAAAAGAGTCGACCCCGGGTGGGGTTTTCGTTTCGGCCTATTCGACCAAGACTTGGGCCGCCTACGACGGCGACTTTTTCTCCTTGGGTGACGTTGGCTTCGCCGCCGGGCGAGCACAGGATAAAATTAACGCCGCCTTAAAAGACGGTAAGAGCGCTTATATTTCTTCCGACGCGGTTTATCTTCCTTATCGCCGGTACGACGGGCTTTATTTTGACCTACGCTCCACAGGTGTCGGCGATCTGGCGGAACACACCACTTTATTGAGCGAGGTTTTTCGCTCAAAAAGCGTTTTTCTGGATCGAGTGGCACCGGCGGGCTACCGACAATTCGTTCTAAAGGTAGCTGACGAAGAGGGCACTGATTTTTATAAGAATGTCGAGAACGCTCTGGAACGGCAAAACGTCGTTTTCGGGCGGCTGACGGATGAGGGGGGCGGGGTTTCCGGCGCGATCGTCAATCTTTTCGACCGACCGGCTTGTGGAGTTCTAGGCGAAGATTTGACCCGTTTGGACTTGGGATTTTGTCTAAAAAGAGCTCTTACCCGCAAGACCCAACCGGACAACTGGTCTTTTTCGGATAAGGACGGCTGGTTTTTTACTCCCACTGAACTGAACTCCCCCCAAATTGTTCTCGGTTTTAATCCGCTTTTGACCCATCGATCCGAACCGAAGGCCGATTTCGTTGCTCTGTCCTCGTTGGAACTTGACGGGAGGCTTCAAGCCGGTTACGACAGTGCCGAAGCTTTAAAAGAATATCTCGGCAAGATAGAGGGCCCTTTTTACGTTTTGGCTAGGCGTAATAGTCAGGGCAAGCCAAGCTATCGGGTCTATTCGTTTCCACTTGCGCTGCCGACTACCCAAAAAATTGAAGGTGAAGATTTTGTAGGAGAGAGGAGCGAGGTGCGGCGCGAAAGAGACGCCAGCGGCGGCAAGGTCCTGATGGCCAGAGATGTCGGCGGCTATTTCTTCACCGGCCCCTATGTTGACTTGTCCAGTGGCACTTATGAGCTGAGTCTGCGGATGAGAGCACGCTCGACGGGGGACCAGAAAATTGTCTTGGACGTGGTGAGCGATTATGCTCGCCAGAGTCACGCCTCCCGCGAGTTTAGTATCGGGGAAATTTCGGCAGACGGTTTTAAAGATGTGAAACTTGATTTTACTCTTCAAGAAGCGGCTCAAAGAGTCGAGTTCCGCCTCAAAGTTCCCGAAAAGAGTGCCGTTGAGGTCGATTACCTGGAGCTAACTCATAAGGTGGAATGAGAGGCGATAAAGTCGCGGTAAACTCGAAAAGCCTGTTTGTATTTGCCGACTTGGTTGCGCTCGTCGGTGGGGACGACTTCGGCCAGTCCAAGATGAGCGTCTTGCGGGTTGCCCAGCTGCTCGGCGACCGGATTGTCAAAAAGAGTGAAGGCAAAAAAGCCGCTGATGTAGTTGCTCTCATAGACATTTTTGAGAATCTTTTCAAAAAAATCCGCCTGCTCGCCCTCGGCTTTTTTATCGGGCAGTTTTGTCTTGGCGTTGTAGCTGCCGCCGGCGCGATTGGACTCGATAATCCAGACGTCTTTTTTGATCTCGGATAGTTTTTGGGCCAAATTCATATACTGGCCGTTGTTGTACTCCCGCTTTGTCACGTCGACGCCGTCGGGAGAATACCAGGCCCAGCCGAGGATGTCGAAGTCCGCTCCGTCTTCGATCAGCCGGTTAAAGACGTCGTAGAGAATCCAATGGCCGGAAAGGACAATTTTGGCTTCGGGATCGTTTTCTCGAATACCGCGAGACATCCCCTTAATCCAGCCCAACGTGGCGTTGTAGCGCTCGACTGAATATTCGATATTATTTTCGCCCGCGAAGGTCTGGCCCTGATAATCAGCCGGTTTGACGATCGTGCCGCTGACTTCGTTGACGATTTGGTAATATTTGACTTTGTCTTTGTAGCGGGCGGCAGCGTAGGAGGCGAGCTTATATCCTTCTTTTTCTGGGTCAGCCTTTCCGATCGTTGCGGGAACATCCGGGTCGAGCACGAGCAGGACGTCTAAGTTATTTGCCGTAACTTGATTGATATAATCGTCATTGTCTTTTTCTTGGGGTGTAATGGAAAAAGGTTGCTCGGTTTTGGCAATCTCGAGATTGGCGCGGATGACCTTAACGCCGAGATCTTTGGCCACTTCGATTTGTTCGCTGGCATAATCGGGGTGGTAGGTGTCAACCTTTTTGTTAAGAGCGTAAGCGCCGCCCTGAACGCCCCAAATGAATTCTCCAGAACGTTTCGCGCCCGGGCTAGCCGGTTTTCCGTCTGGCCCAAAAAACTTGCTGCGAGCATATTTCCCGCCGTAAATGCCGGCTGCGAGCGCCGCCGACAAAATCAAAATAGCAATGACGACTTTTTTCATAGCGACTTTATTATAACGGATTTGTTTTCCGGAGGCGACTGTTGCAACTTCAGGAGGAATCGGTTAAATTTGGTCTATGACGCCGCAGAATGTTACCTTAATCGTTATACCTACTTTTAACGAGCGGGAAAATATTGCCCGGTTGATTGGAGAGATCCGCAACCGCAAAGTTCCAGCTGATATTTTGGTGGTCGACGATGATTCTCCTGACGGAACAGGAAAAATTGTCACTAAAATCGCCCAGAGCGATAAATCGCTGCATCTTTTACACCGCAAGGAAAAGGCCGGCTTGGGTCGCGCCTACGCGGCCGGATTTAGCTGGGGGCTCAAGCGCGGCTATCAAAAGCTCATCTCCATGGATGCGGATTTTTCTCATCCGGTCGCCGCATTGGTGAAGCTTATTGCGCTTTGCCGCCCCGATACGGTGGCAATCGGTTCGCGCTACATCAAGGGCGGTAAAATCGTCGGCTGGAAGTGGCTGCGTTACGCAAACAGTTGGGGAGCGAACCTGGTTACAAGGGCCCTTTTGCAAATTTCCGCTCATGACGCGACCGCTGGTTTCAAGTGTTACCCGGCAGAATTTTTGTCTCAAGTGGATTTTAGCAACCTTAAATCTGCCGGCTATGCTTTTCAGCCGGAGATGCTTTTGAAAGCCCAAGACAATAGCTTCAAATTGGTTGAAACCCCAATCACTTTTGTTGATCGCCTGGCGGGGGAGTCGAAAATCCAGGGCGAGCTCGTTAAATCCGGCAAAGTGGTTTTCGCTCTGATTAGGGAGTCCAAGTCTAACCGTCAATTGCTAAAGTTTTTAATTGTCGGGGCGGTTAACACCGGAGTTGACTGGGTGTTTTTCTTTCTTCTGCGTGGGTTGTTTTTTCATTTTTTTTCACCTACCCAAGCTCTGCGGCAAGTATCTAAAGCCGGCTCTTTCATTGTCTCGGCCACTTCTTCTTATATTATGAACCGGACTTGGACTTTTCGCTCTGAAGATAGGAGAATCGGCCGCGAAGCGGCCAAGTTTTTCCTCGTTGCGACTGCCGGCTTAGTTCTTAACTCATTGATTTTCTACCTGATTACGGCAACCTTTCATCTGCCGGATATTTTGGGGCTGGCAGTTGCTACGGCGATTGTTTTGGTCTGGAACTTCCTGATGAGCAAAAAATGGACTTTTAAGGGAGCGTAGTTTCACTCTTAAGATTTTAATGAAAAGAGTCATTAGCTTTTTTAAATCGAACCGAGAGGTTATTGCTCTAGTTATTTTGGCCGTCATAGTGCGTTTTCTCTTTCTTGGCTTGCGCCCTTTCGACGGGGATGAGGGAATAATTATCAAAATTGCTCAAAGCGGCTCGCTCAAGGCCTTGTGGGCGGCAGTCGGCAATGACGTCCACCCGCCTCTTTTTCACCTTTTGGAATACTTGATTTTGAGCAAATTTCCCTTGAGCGAAGTTTCGGCCCGTTTTGTGCCGGCTGCTGCCGGGGCGCTTATTCCTCTTTTTGTCTACCTTTTGTTTAAAAAGCTGGCCAATCAAAGAATTGCCTTGGCCGTCGCCGTATTGGCCCTCTTCTCGGCGACGCTAACCTATCAAGCGGCTGAAGCCCGCCCCTACGCTGTGCTGACCCTAATTTTCATCGCCCAGTGGTATTTTTTTCTGGAGATGGTTGCGCGAAAACGTGTCTGGCCGACGCTTATTTTTGCCCTTTTGACTTTACTTTTGATTCTGACCCAATATATTGGCTTTATCGTGATCTTCGGCGAGGGGCTATATCTACTTATCCGCCGGCGCTCGGCCCTCCGCGCTACAAGTATCGGCGCTGTCCTTGCCGCTTTTGGTCTTTTTGCGCTTCTGTGGGGAGCAAAATTTATCCACCAGCTGATGGGCCGAGCCCACGAGCAATCCCAAGCCCTTAACCTCAAAGACAATTTGGTTGGACTCGCTAATGCGTTTTATCGTTTTGGCGCCGGGCGTCTTTTTCTCGAATTGGAGCCCTCAATCTCGCACAATTTGGCTTTTCTCAAAGACAGTCCTTGGCTGTTTCTGATTTTTCTTCTGACGATTCTTGTTCCCTTGGCCATAGTGATCCGCGGGGTGATTATGAGCTATCGCGTCAATCGCGAGACCTTTTGGTTGATCATATTTTTGGCGGCTCCCTTGATTCTGGCTGCCCTGATCTCCTCTGAAATCGGTCCGCGCGCCACTCGTTACCTCTCATTTTTAGCCCCGTTTTATTATTATTTTGTTGCCATGGGTTTTTGGGGACTTAAAAACAAGATATTTTGGCCGCTCGCTCTCACTTTCGGGATAATTTTTGCCGGAGCTTTTGTCCACTCGATTTATTTTGAGCGCCGCAAAGCCGGTGTCGACAAAATCGCTTCTTATCTTGAAGAGCATGCCCGCGCCGGGGATACGGTGGTTATTCGCGGCGGCTTTGGCGGCGGAGAAAAATTAGTCTTGCGCTACTATCTTGGTGAGAAGAAAGACGAATTTGGCCTACACGATTTGTACGAGGACTATCAAGTCGGCAACCTCGCAACCATAAAAAGCCGCCAGCCAATTGCCGAGATTGCTAAACTCAAAGGAGGCCAAACGGTTTGGTTTTATGACTTAACTTATGAAAAACCCGACTGGTGTGTTGAAAAGTCCCCCTGTGAGGCGGTAAAGTTAGGGAAGGATAAGGAAAAT
>Ga0315282_10010836_pt1 | contig 14226 bp, 16 predicted proteins | sample YL17G07_20_MG_FD_203693 | JGI IMG/M metagenome (GOLD analysis project Ga0315282, IMG submission 203693) | Sediment microbial communities from Yellowstone Lake, YNP, Wyoming, USA - YL17G07_20 | ecosystem: Environmental > Aquatic > Freshwater > Lake > Sediment | place: USA: Wyoming | collected...
TTTTTAGTGGGTGGCGTGGCTTGATTTCGAGCAGGATGACCTGCGAGAAACAAGACACGACAGCCTGCCTGCCGGCAGGCAGGGACCCGCTAAACTGTTACCCCATGTCTATAAACTCCACAATAAATATAAATTTTATCTTGCCAAAATTCCTTTAAAATAGTATTATATAGTATTAACTTAGGGCCCATAGCTCAGTGGTAGAGCAGGTGACTCATAATCACTTGGTCGGAGGTCCGAATCCTTCTGGGCCCAGCGAAAAAGAAGATAGGCATAGTCGGTGAGAACCGACGACCAAAAAGGGGTGTGGGGAAAAATTTTCCCCACGCTTTCGGGGTAACAGCGAACGTAGTGAGCGCCATAGGGGCAGAGCCCCTTTGGGGAGCGAGGAGTGAAACGAAACGCGACTGGTCGGAGGTCCGAATCCTTCTGGGCCCAGACTTTGAGTTTGTTGAGTTATTGAGTTGTAGTGAGGGATGGGGCATTTAGCTTAGTCCGGTTAGAGCGCGTGCCTCACATGCACGAGGTCAGAGGTTCAAATCCTCTAATGCCCACCACTAAGAAAGGAAGTAAGAGTTGCCGGTAGTTGATTTAAAGACACAAATAGATAATTTAGTAAAGTTACAGACAATAGACAGCGAGATTTATGCTTTAAAATACGAAAAAGAAAGGAAGCCTCAAGAAATCAAAACCCTAGAAGCTGATTTCGAGGCAAAGAAACAACACTTGGCAGACCTTGAGAAGAATTCCTTAGATTTGCAGAAACAGAGAAAAGAAAAAGAATTAGAATTGGCCAGCAAAGAAGAGAATGCTAAGAAGTTGCAAACTCAACTTTATTCACTTAAAACTAACAAAGAATATCAGACAATGTTGCAGCAGATACAGGATGTAAAAGCTGATACCTCGGTGATAGAAGATAGGGTTCTGGAACTATTTGACAAGTTTGATAAAATTAAAAGTGAAATAGAACAAGAAAAGCAGAAACTAAAAGAGGAAGAGAGGGTTTTTAATGAAAAGAAGAAAAAAATTGAAGATAGAATAAAAGAAATAGATGACCGCCTCACTCAACTAGAAGCAGAGCGGAAACAAGCTATAGTTGATATTGAACCCAAAATACTTTCTCAATATGAAAGAATATTGAATAATCGCGATGGATTAGCCATAGTCAATGTAAAAGATGACTCTTGCGGCGGTTGCAACATGTTTGTTCCTCCGCAGGTAATCAATTTGATAAAAATGTATGAGCGAATAATTACCTGTGAGATTTGTAATAGGATATTATATATTGAGGAATGAAAGAAATTGAGATTTATATAGATGGCGCCTCAAAAGGAAATCCCGGGCCAAGCGGTATAGGCGTGGTTATTTACCGTGACGGTCAAACAATTAAGAATATCTCAAGTTTTATCGGCAATGCTACAAATAATATCGCCGAATACACTGCCTTAATTTATGGATTAGAAGAAGCGCTGATGCTGAGGGCGGGGGTTTTAAAGATAAATACCGACAGCCAGCTGCTGTATAGGCAGTTAAATAAAGTTTACAAGGTGAAGAATCCGAACATACTAGGGCTATATAATCGGGTAATACATCTTATGTCGGCTTTTGAAAAAGTCTCCGTAAATAACATTCCCCGCGAAAATAACCGGGGCGCAGATAAGTTAGCTAACAAGGCAATAAAAGAGCAGTTAAAAAAAAGGTCTTTGATAATAGGGGAGGGTAGGTAGAAGGTGGTCGCCCCTGTACCATACGGTACAGGGGAGGAAAGTCCGGGCTCCAGAGGACAGCGTAGTGGGTAATAACCATCTCCGTCACAAATCGTGACGGACGGATCTCCGCCACAAATCGTGGCGGACCCGCCAATATTTTTGGCGGGAGAGCCACAGAGACGAGCAACAGTCACAGGTTGTGATTAGGTAAGATCCTTTTAGATGCTTCGCATCTTCAGGATCATATCGCAGCCTGCGGCTGCGATATGAAACGAGGCAATCTCTACGTGGAGCAAGGCAGAATAGGGGATGAGCCAGCCACAATGCATCGGCTGGCAGGCACTGGTCCGGTGCGTTAAAAAAATCCCGGGTAAGCTGCTTGAGTCCTTGTGGTGACGCAGGGATCGAGAGAAATGACCACAACCACGGATTTCACGGATTTTTACCACTGATTTCACGGATACTATCTGTGTAATCTGTGGTTTACAGAACTCGGCTTATTCTACCTGCCCTTGTAAAAATTTAATTTGAGGAGGTTGACATATGTCTGGTCATTCTAAATGGAAAACAAATAAATCCAGGAAAAATGCAGCTGATGCTAAAAAAGGAGCTGCATATACAAAAATTATTAAGGAAATTAGGATTGCTGCCCGCGAAGACGGTAATCCAGAGACCAACCCCAGATTACGCACAATTATTGCCAGGGCAAAAGAACTCAATATGCCTTCGGATAATGTGAAGATGGCCATAAAGCGCGGTACAGGCGAGCTACCCGGCATTGTCTATGAAACCGTAATCTATGAAGCCTATGGCACGGGTGGCGTTGCCATTATCGTAGAGGCGCTTACGGATAATAAGAACCGCACTACCGCAGAATTGCGCAATATTATGTCTAAAAAAGGCGGGAATATGGCTGGCAGCGGTTCGGTAAGCTGGATGTTTACCAAGAAAGGGTATATACTTGTTGAAAGAGGCCAAATTAATGAAGACGAGATGATGACTCTGGCCCTGGATGCAGGCGCTGAAGATTTCAAATCAGATGAAAAAAATTACGAAATTATTACCTCTGTGCAGGATTTTGAGAAGGTAAAACAAGCGATTCAAGATAAAGGAATAAAGTGGCAGGATGCAGAACTGACGATGCTGCCTTCCTCCACGATAAAATTAAGCGGTAATGATGCCAAACAGCTCTTAGCATTGATTGATGCCTTAGAAGAGCACGATGATGTCCAGCAGGTTTATGCCAACTTTGATATTCCCGATGAGATATTAGAGCAAGTGGCATCAGAATAAAAGCATGGTAATCTTGGGCATTGACCCGGCTTTATCTATTACAGGTTACGGTGTTATTCAGGTAAGGAAAAATAAGCTATCTTTATTAGAAGCAGGGATAATTTCCACTTCCGCACAGAGTAAACTGCCTGAGCGTTTAGATAAAATATACAAAGGAATATCAAAATTAATAGTCGATACGAAACCCAATTGTTTAGTGTTAGAGAAATTGTATGTGCATTATCGTCATCCTACTACCGCGTATCTTTTAGGACAGGCGCGGGGCGTAATTTGTCTTACCTGTGCTCAGAAGGATATTCCTTTGTTTGAATACGCCGCGACACGGGTAAAAAAAGCAATTGTAGGCAGGGGTTTAGCATCTAAGTTTCAGGTGCAAAGAATGGTGGCCGGCTTATTGAATATCCGCACCCTGCCCAAGTATATGGACATAACTGATGCCTTGGCATTAGCCATTGCCCACAGTTATATGTTGAGGTCTATCGAAGGACGACTGAAGGGAGCCGAAGGATGATCTCAAGAATTTCCGGAAAGATAGTGGAAAGAGGCACAAATTATTTGATTATAGATGTGGGAAGTATTTGTTATGAAGTGCTGATTCCTCTTACTGTAATGCAGCGTTTAGATGAGAATGTACGCGAGGATGGAGGAGTGAGCCTGGTCACCTATCATTATTTGCAGGCTGAGCAAGCAAAGAGTATTCCGGTTTTGATTGGGTTCTTAAATGATGTAGAGAAAGATTTTTTTGAAATTTTTATTACGGTTTCCGGTATCGGGCCTCGGGCAGCATTAAAGGCATTGAATAAACCCATATCGCAGATTGCCCAAGCAATAGATGAGGCAGATTTAAATTTTTTAAAATCTTTGCCTGGAATAGGTGAGCAGAGGGCAAGGGAGATTGTGGCAAAACTGCAGAATAAAGTGGGTAAATTCGGCCTTATACAGGATAGTAAAATAAAAGAAAGGCAGATAAGGACCAAGGATGTTGCTGAAGAAGCCCTATCAGTACTGACGCAATTAGAATACAAAAAAGCAGAAGCCACAGCTATGATAAAAAAGGCATTGGAGATTTCACCTGATATACAGACTACAGAAGAGCTGCTCAATGTAGTCTATAAACAGAGAAAGACAAAATAAAATGTCGGATAACAACATAAACCCCGTTAGAAATACCGAAGCTCATATGGATAAAAATAAGATTTCTAACGGGGTAAAGTCAGTAATTGAGGCATTGCTTTTTGCCAGCGAGAAGCCCTTAACTATTGAACAGGTAAAAAATGTTCTGGATAATTTAGAGGGACAGCAAATCCGCCAATTAATTGAAGAATTAAGAGCTGAATATGAACAATCTAACCGGGGTATACGTATTACTGAAATAGCAGGCGGATTTCAGATGGTGACTCAACCGACCCTTGCAGTATTTTTGAAAAAGTTGTTTAAAGGCAGGCATGTGGAAAGGTTGTCAAAACCTGCATTAGAGACATTGGCTATCATTGCTTATAAACAGCCGGTGACAAAACTGGAGGTAGAATCCTTAAGAAATGTAAATGTTGATGGCGTGGTAAAGGGCCTTTTGGATAAAGACCTTATTCGTATTGCAGGAAGGAGAAAAGCTCCGGGCAGGCCTTTTGTATTCGGCACGACCCGGCAGTTTTTAGAATATTTTGGCTTGAAATCATTGGAGGAGTTACCTAAAATAGAAGAATTCTCAAAGCTCTCTGTAAAAGATGAAATTATCGCTGCAGGAGGCCAAATTGAGCAAAAGACGGAGGTAAAATAGATGAACCTAAAAAATCTACGTAGGCAAATAGATGCCATAGATGCAAAAATTGCCGGGTTATTGAATTTGCGCGCTAAAGTTACTTTGTCTATTGCAAAACTTAAAAAGAAAAGCGGAAAGAGTATTTATTCTCCAGATCGAGAGAGAGAAGTTTTACAAAAAATAACTCAAGGGAGTAAGGGCCCTTTAAGTAGCGCTGCACTGCAAGCAATATATCGGGAGATTATGTCCGGCTGTCTTTCTTTGGAAAAACCCCTTAAGGTTGCCTATTTAGGGCCAGAGGCGACTTTTACGCATTTGGCAGCATTAAAGCGGTTTGGTTCGCAAGTTGAATATATTGCCTCGGAAGGTATAGCCGATGTTTTTTTAGAAGTAGAAAGGGGTACTGCGGATTACGGCGTTGTGCCAATAGAAAATTCTATTGAAGGGGCAGTTACGCATACTTTGGATATGTTTGTAGATTCGGATTTAAAGATTTGTGCGCAGATAATTTTAGATGTAGTGCATAATCTATTAGCGAATTGTGCAAAAAATAAGATTAAGCGCGTTTACTCAAATCCTCAGGTATTTGGCCAATGCCGGATTTGGCTGCAGGAGAACTTGGCAGGCGTTGAGAAAATTGAGGTATCCAGCACTACGCGCGCCGCACAAATAGCAAGAGGCGAGAAATACAGCGCTTGCATTGCCTCTTTATTAGCAGCCAAGGTTTATAAATTAAAAGTTATTACTCCTGATATAGAAGACTCTCCGCACAATATTACCAGGTTCTTAGTAATCGGTAAGGCTGATGTAGGGCAGACCGGCCATGATAAGACATCAATTATTTTTTCTATTAAAGATCGGGTTGGTGCTTTACATGATATGCTTATTCCATTCAAAAAGAATAGGCTCAACCTTACTAAGATAGAATCCAGGCCTTCTAAGAAAAAAGCCTGGGACTATTATTTCTTTGTGGATTTAGAAGGCCATCAGAATGACCCTTGTGTTAAAAAAGCGCTGCAAGAATTAGAACGTAAGTGCACTGTTTTAAAAAGTTTGGGCTCTTATCCTGTGGGTGAGTAATACCTATTCTATTTCCCACCGCGTAGGTGGGAATGGTTTATAAATATGAAAGAATTGATGAGGAAAAATATACTTGATATAGCACCTTATGAAGCAGGTAAGCCTATTGAGGAAATCAAGAGGCAACTCGGCCTTGGAGAAGTTATAAAACTTGCCTCTAATGAAAATCCTTTGGGCCCTTCTCCTAAGGCAGTCCAGGCTATAAGGAAGAATTTAAAAATAATTAACCGCTATCCTGATAGCCAGGGTTTTTATTTAAAAAGAAAACTGGCAAAATTTTTAAATGTTAAAGCCCTAAATATTGTCTTAGGTAACGGCTCAGACGAGCTTATTGATATTATTATCAAGACATTTGTAGAGGAAGACGAAAATATTATTACTGCAGATGCAACATTTCTTGAGTATGAGATTATTTCTAAAGTTAACGGTCGTCAGATTATTACAGTCCCTCTAAAATATTTTAAATACGATCTGGATGCGATTAAGAAAAAGCTTGATAGAAAAACCAAAGTAATTTTTATATCTAATCCTAATAATCCCACCGGCACATATGTGACAAAGTATGAACTAGAAGAATTTATGGCAGGCCTGCCGCAGGACTTATTATTAGTTTTGGATGAGGCATACGATACCTTTATTGATGTAAATGACTTTCCGAATAGCTTAAGTTATATACGCAATAAAAACGTAATAGTCCTCAAAACATTTTCTAAAGGATATGGCCTGGCAGGTTTAAGAATAGGTTATGCGGTAACAAAGCCAGAGTTTGCCTCTTATATGGAGGTTGCCAGGCAACCCTTTAATGTTAATGCGCTTGCGCAGGTGGCGGCAATGGCAGCCTTAGATGATAAGAAATTTTTGGAGAGGACGAAAGAAACGATATTAAAAGGCAAACAATATCTCTATGGCGCCCTTACCAAACTTGGCATAGCTTATGTCCCCAGCGTTTCTAATTTTATTCTTATTGATGTGGGCCGTGATGGGGTGGAAGTATTTAAGGCAATGCTTAAATACGGAGTAATTGTTAGAGACATGAAACAGTATGGACTGAAAAATTTTATCAGGGTGACTATTGGAACGAAAAAGGAGAATGAGAGATTTATTAAAGTGCTAAAAAAGATTTTATACAGCCCTTCACGAAATTAGTCTAAGGGGCTGTTGATTACACAGATTTTAGAATGATTACACAGATGTCGTCGTCGAGTTTTAATCTGTGTAATCTGATTTTTAATCAATGTAATCAAGGGCGAAACGAATTTTGTGAAGCCCTAGATTTTATAAGGAAGGAGTAAAAATGATCATTGTATTAAGGCCGGATGCAACAGAAGAACAAATAAAGCATATTATTGAAAAGGTGCAAAAATTAGGGCTCAGCCCCCATGTTTCCAAAGGAACTGAGCGCACCATAATTGGCGTAATCGGCCCTGAGGATATTTTGCGGGTTACCCCCTTAGAGGTATTTCCCGGCGTAGAAAAAGTCATACCGGTTTTAGCTCCTTATAAACTTGTATCCCGGGAATTTAAAACTGAAGATTCAATCATTGATTTAGGCAAGGGAGTAAAAATTGGTGGAAAAAAAATAGTAATTATGGCCGGGCCTTGTGCAATTGAAAATATAGACAGGTTGTATGCTATTGCTACAGAAGTAAAGAAAGCAGGCGCTACGGTCTTACGTGGGGGAGCATTTAAACCGCGAACCTCACCATATAGCTTTCAAGGATTAGGCGAAGAAGGCCTAAAATATTTAAATAAAGTAGGCAGGGACTTAGGATTAGTTACGATTAGCGAGGTAATGGACCCCCGGGATGTGGAACTGGTGGCTAGGTATGCAGATGTATTTCAAATTGGCGCACGCAATATGCAGAATTTTAATCTCTTAAAAGAAGTGGGCCTTACCAAGAAACCGGTTCTCCTAAAGCGCGGCATGGCTTGCACTGTAAAAGAATTGTTGATGTCTGCAGAGTATATTTTATCAGGCGGTAATTTTAATGTCGTGCTTTGTGAACGCGGCATAAGGACATTTGAAGAATCAACGCGTAATACTTTGGATATAAGCGCGATACCAACGATTAAGGAACTTTCCCATCTTCCTATAATTGTTGACCCTTCTCATGCTGCCGGTAAATGGGGTTTGGTTGCACCGCTTTCAAAAGCATCTGTGGCTTGCGGTTGCGATGGTTTGATAATAGAAGTGCACGATCACCCAGAGGAGGCTATGTCTGATGGCGCTCAGTCACTTCTACCTGCTAACTTTGCTAATCTGATGCAAGAATTGAAGGTAGTGGCTAAGGCTGTGGGTAGGGAGATATAATGTTTGTTATCCAGTTAGCCCGTTAGCCAGTTAGCCAGTTAAACAGGCAAACAGGCAAACAGGCAAACGAATAATGAGACTGTTTAATAAAGTGGCGATTGTGGGCACAGGATTGATTGGCGGTTCGATTGCTTTGGCTATAAAAAAGAAACGCCTTGCCGGTGAGGTAATCGGAGTTAGCCGCCATAAAAAGAGCTTATTATTAGCCAAAAAGAAAGGTGCGATAGATAGGGGTTCGCAAGAAATTGATATTATCAAAGGCGCAGATCTTTTGATATTGGCAACACCGCCAAGCACAATCATAGATTTGGCACCTAAAATTTCTCAGATTATTGGGAAAGGCTGTATAGTTACCGACGTAGCAAGCACAAAAGAAGAGCTTGTATCGTCTCTTAGCAAAATCTTTCCTAATTATGTAGGGAGTCATCCTTTGGCCGGCTCGGAAAAAAGAGGTATTATAAATGCAGACCCCGAAATATTTAAGAATTCATTGTGTATATTAACACCTATAAAAAATACAACTGAAAAAGCTTTTAAAAAGGTAAACTTATTATGGAGACAGCTTGGCGCAAAGACAGTTTTACTCAGTCCAAAATCCCACGATAAAATCCTGTCTTTTACAAGTCACCTGCCGCATAGCATCGCTTTTTCTTTAATTAACAGTATGCCTTTAAGTTATTTGAAATTTGCTTCAACCGGTTTAAAGGATACTACACGGATTGCTTCTTCAGATAGCGAGCTTTGGACAGATATCTTTTTGAGCAATCAAAAGAATATGCTAAAAACAATAGGGCTGTTCCAGGATGCGCTTTCACGCATAAAATCGGCAATCCAAAAGAAAGATAAGAAACAGTTGACCCTGATGCTAAAAAAGGCAAAAAATAAAAGAGATAGATTAGGTGATTATTGCCATTGATGGCCCTGCAGGGGCCGGTAAGAGCACAGTAGCAAAACTGATAGCTAAAGAATTGGGCTTTCTTTATATTGATACCGGAGCAATGTACCGGGCATTAACCCTAAAGGCATTAGAAAACAAAATTGATATTAGTGATATTGCCCGTATTATCGAATTAGCAAAAAATACGCGGGTTGAACTGCGCAATAATCAATTTGGCCCTCAGGAAGTATTAGTGGATGGTAAAGATGTCACGCTAAAGATAAGGCAGCCGCGTATAACCCAATTTGTCTCCGATATTGCCAAAATTAAAGGCGTAAGAGAAGTGATGTTGGCTTTGCAGAGAAATACGGCTAAACAAGGAAATGTAGTTTTAGATGGGCGCGATATCGGGACAGTGGTTTTTCCTAATGCGGATAAGAAATTTTATATTGATGCGGAATTTAATGAAAGGGTAAGAAGGCGTTACAAAGAATTAACTGACTTAGGGCAGAATGTTACCTTAAAAGATATTGAGTCTGATTTGCGCAATCGCGATACCATTGATTCAACACGAGAATTCGCGCCACTTAAAAAGGCCGAAGATGCAATTTATGTTGATACTACTGATATGACAATTCAGGAAGTAGTAGATAATGTATTAAGCTATATTCGTTAATTTTGTTGCTATCTGTACTACGTTAGTCAAGTTAAGTTTTCGTAGCAATGTAAGCGGGTCATGTCTTGGGTATTTTCTCGCCACATCACGCGGCTACGAAAACACCCAAGCCACCCGCTTAGATGTTATTTCTCTTAACGAAAACAACGAACCTAACGAACAAAACGAAAATGGATAAATCTTTAATCCGTAATTTTTCAATTATTGCCCATATAGACCATGGCAAATCTACGCTTGCTGATAGGATTCTAGAGCTAACCGGCGCAGTAGATAGAAAGCATAAAGGTGAACAACTTTTAGATGATATGGATTTGGAAAAAGAGCGGGGGATTACTATCAAGGCCTCAATGGTAAGATTATCTTATCGTGCTTACAATGGGAATGAGTATATCTTGAATTTGATTGATACGCCCGGCCACGTAGATTTTACCTATGAAGTCTCCAAATCTTTAGCTGCTTGCGAAGGTGCGGTTTTGGTAATTGATGCTGGGCAGGGCATAGAAGCTCAGACAGTAGCTAATTATTATTTAGCTAAAGAAAATAACTTAGCAATTATACCTGTGATAAATAAAATTGACTTGAGCGGTGCTGATGTGCCGCGTGTAAAAAGACAGATTACCAGCGTTTTGGGTTTTAGTGAAGAAGATATAATTTTGGCTTCTGCTAAAGAAGGTATTGGAATTGGAGAGATATTAGAGAGAATTGTCCAGGTTGTGCCTTGCCCCACCGGAGAGACTACTCATCCTTTAAAGGCCATTGTGTTTGACTGCCGTTTTGATGCATTCAAAGGCGTGATTGTCTTTGTGAGGGTGGTGGATGGAAAGATAGATTCAGCTAGTCAGATAAAATTAATGCATTCAGCCAAGGCCTATAAAATAGAAGAATTAGGCGTGTTCAAGGATTTAAAATATTCTAAAGTAGATTCTCTATCATGCGGTGAAGTAGGTTATTTTACGGCTAATATTCGCGATCCCAGAGAAATCGTTATCGGCGATACTGTGACTGGCGTGAAAAATCCTTGTTTAGAGCCTTTAGCCGGATACCGTAAGTTAAAACCTTTGGTTTTCTGCGGCATTTATCCCGTAAACCCGGGAGATTTTCCGGCGTTACGCGACGCCATAGATAAATTAAAACTTTCAGATGCCTCTTTTGTGTTTGAGCCAGAAAATTCCCAATCCTTTGGTTCGGGTTTTCGCTGTGGTTTTTTGGGGCTTTTACATATGGAGATAGTTCAGGAGCGCTTAGAAAGAGAATATGATTTAAATTTGATTTTAACCGTGCCCAATGTGGTCTACAGGATTAAAACTAAAGAAGGGCAAATTATAGATATAGATACGCCGTCAAAATTACCTGCGCAACAAGATATTCTTGAGGCTCAAGAGCCCTATGTGATTTTATTAATGATTATACCTATTGATACAATAGAGCCTGTGTGTGAACTAGCTAAAAGCCGGCGGGGAATTTTTCAATCCCGCGATTATTTGGGTGAAGATAGGGTTAAGGTGGTTTTTGATATTCCGCTTTCAGAAATTATCGTAGATTTTTATGACCGCCTAAAATCTTTAACTAAAGGATATGGTTCTATGGATTATGAATTTACCGGTTACAAACCTACAAGATTAGTGAAGCTGGATATAATGCTTAATGGAGTGGCTTGCGATGCGTTCTCCTCTTTAATGCACAAGGATAAGGCTATATCCAAGGCGCATGCCTTAGTTTCAAAGCTTAAAGAATTAATCCCCCGGCAACTATTTGAAGTAACCATACAGGCAGCAGTGGCAAACAACATTATTGCCTCAGAGAAAATAAGGCCTTTAGGAAAGCATGTTACTGCCAAATGCTATGGCGGCGATATTACGCGTAAGCGTAAACTCTGGGAGGAGCAAAAGCGAGGGAAAAAACGCCTCAAGCAATTTGGAAAAGTGGAAATTCCTCAAGAGGCATTTTTGGAGGTTCTAAAAATATGAGTGTTAAAGAGCAAGGCTCAAGGGTTAAGAAAAAGTCGGTAATCCGCGATTGGATTGAATCAATTATAGTTGCATTTTTATTAGCAATGGTTATTCGCACTTTTGTAATACAGGCATTTAAGATTCCCACAGGTTCAATGCGGCCAACACTTTTAGAAGGAGATCTGATTTTGGTAAATAAATTTATCTATGGGGCTAAGATCCCTTTTACAAATTTAAAGTTACCCGCTATAAGACAGCTAAGAAGAGGGGATGTGATTGTTTTTATTTATCCTGAAGACCGCAAAAAGGATTTCATAAAAAGGTTGGTTGCTCTTCCCGGCGAAACATTTGAGATTAAAAATGGCACAGTCTATATTGATGATAAACCCTTGTTAGACCCTCTCTTTAGTCAGAGATATTATTATAATCGCGGAGATTTTTCCGGTGAGGGCCAAAAGCTGGTTGTTCCCAAAGATAACTTTTTTGTTTTAGGAGACAATTCTGCTTCTTCAAGGGATAGTAGATATTGGGGTTTTGTGCCCAAGCAGAACATTTTAGGAAAGGCGATATTGATTTATTGGCCACCCCAGCGCATCAGGATAATCCGATGAACTTCGCAAATAAAATTTCCACATTCAGGATTTTAAGCGTTCCCTTTTTTATTGCCAGTTTAATCTATTCTCCCCAGGCTTTTTATCTTAGATTTGTAGCTTTAGGAATATTTATTTTGGGAGTTATTTCAGATGCTGTGGATGGATACATTGCCAGAAAAGCAAAGCAGAATTCTAAGGCAGGCCTGATACTTGACCCTTTGGGCGATAAATTGCTTCTGATGAGTGCGTTTATCTGTCTTTATATGATTAAGGAGCTTCCTTTAAGATTTCCTCTCTGGGTGACTTTGATTGTGATTAGTAGGGACGTAATAATTCTTCTGGGTGTAGTAGTAATTTATATGACTAAACAAAAGATTGATATGTTTCCTAGCAAATGGGGAAAACTTACCACGACCTTTCAAATGGCCGCAGTTATTGCTGTGCTCATGCCATTATCGTTTTCGTTTATATTCTGGTGGCCAGCAGTTTTTTTTACGATAGTTTCAGGTATTGATTATCTAAGGAAAGGATTCGGTATCTTATATGCTGCGGATAACGCTCGGAATACTCATTAGTTATTTGGTTGGTTCTATACCTTGGGCATACATTTTTGGCCGGCTATTAAAAGGTATTGATATCCGTCACTTTGGTTCAGGTAATGTGGGAGCAACTAATGCCCTGCGCGTATTAGGCAGGGGGCCAGGGATAGTAGTTTTAGTTTTAGATATTCTTAAAGGGCTTTTGACTGTAGTCATTTTAGGCCAAACTGAAATACTCAGCATTGTATTTGGTTTATGCTGTATCTGCGGCCATAACTGGACGGTATTTTTGAAATTTAAAGGCGGCAAAGGCGTGGCTACTACATTGGGAGTCTTATTGGGTTTAGCCATAAAAATCAGCGGCCTTAGATTAATATTGGGTTTATTGGCGATAACGTGGTTTGGCGTATTTGCCTTTTCGAAAATTATATCCCTTTCCTCAGTTGTAACCGCAATAGTCTTTCCCGTATATACAGTTCTATTCAAGCGTTTTTTAAAGCAGCCTAATGTATTAATTTGCCTAAGCATTATACTCTCCATATTAATAATCCTGCGTCATAAATCCAACCTTAAAAGATTGCTCCAAGGCAAAGAGCCGCGCATTTGAAAGCCCTTTCTTAAATCCCCCTTTTAGCCTTGAAAATCAATAATTTTAGATGCTATACTTAATTTGAGATTGGAAAATATTAGACTATATTTCTCGATAAAAGCTAACCTCCCACCACTTTCGTGTTTAGCTGATGCTATATTGAAAGTGGTGGGGGATGCGCAAAGCTCAAAGGGGCCCCACCAGCCACATATGTAAGGGGATAGCCGGGTTACCGAAAGAAATAGGAGGCATTATAGAATAGGGTAACCCGGCTTTTTATTAGGACACAGATTACAGAGATAGGAGAGGTGCGCAAGATGCGCGATTTATTGTACAAAAACCTGACTTCGGATGATAAAAAAAGAAAGGTAATTGCTAGTTCTGAGATTATGGACAGGCAGGGAGTGCGCAGCATTATCCACAGGCATTTTGTTTGCCTGGTAAAAGAAGTTAGGGAGAACAAAACAGAAAAGCCCTTACCATATCTATATGTTTTAAAAGAACATAATGGCAGAGAACAAAAAGAGAAATTCTTTTGCAAAATAAAAGGGAGTGTCTATGCCATAAGCAATGGCAGACTATTTCTTATACTTTTTATGCATTCCTTAAAGATCAACCTTACGGCTACACCACAACACATAAGGGAAGGTCTTTTTTAACTCATTGTAAAATACCAAAAATACAGCCGGATTGGCCGGATTGATTAAACGGTCAATCCGGTTTTTTTATTGCATCTTAAAACAAACAATATTGGTGTAATCGCAATACAATAATGTCCGCTTTTAACAAAGCAAAAATGTCCTGTTTCAAAGCTGCTATAATGGTTCTCCTCAAAGGAGGATCACATGGCA
>Ga0315282_10010837_pt1 | contig 14221 bp, 9 predicted proteins | sample YL17G07_20_MG_FD_203693 | JGI IMG/M metagenome (GOLD analysis project Ga0315282, IMG submission 203693) | Sediment microbial communities from Yellowstone Lake, YNP, Wyoming, USA - YL17G07_20 | ecosystem: Environmental > Aquatic > Freshwater > Lake > Sediment | place: USA: Wyoming | collected...
GACCTCGTTCACCGCCGCCGCGGCCATGGCGCCCATGTCGGAGAGGCACTCCCCGACGCCCGTGATGCCGGCATCGGTCTCCATCCGGACGAGCACCGGCACGTGCTCGGTCAACACGGGTTCGACAGACGTGATCTTCATGTCGCTTCTCCAGTCTCCGCGGTTCGGCCTCGCCGCGAGGAGGTCCGATGGGCGCGCAGAAATAGCCGAGCGGTCAACTGCCCAGGAGCGGCCATTGTCCCGGCGCGGCCGCGCCTGCTTCTCGAGGAGGCGCCCACATGATCTTCGACATCAAACCGCAAGTCGCTCCTCCCCTGGACCCGGATTTCCGGCCTGGGGTCCTGTCGAACCACGCGTTCCTGGACGCCGTCCGGTCGTCCGGCAATGCCGTCCCTTTGGTTATCGGGATTCAGCGAGGCGATGGTTCCACCTCTGCGTTCAGAACGGATGTCCTTCCGGCAGACCACAAGAGCGCGCGGGCGAACCTGGAGTACACCGAGCGGTTGGTCAAGACGCTGCTCTGGCAGCGGGGTGGACACAAGGTCATCATCGGCGCCCCCCGGGAGATCGGGGAGCACATCGCCAGGGTCTACTCGCCGGGCGGCGAGCGCGCGTTCGACGTGGACCTGATGGCAGGGGTATACGAGAAGCCCTTCCTGGTGGAGATCACCCAGGCCGACAAGGCGCCGGCGCAGCGTGAAGAGTCAGCCCCTTTGGGCCGGCATCTGGACGGCTGCCGCATCGGCTTCGACCTTGGCGCGAGCGACCGCAAGGTGAGCGCGGTGATCGACGGTGAAGCGGTGTTCAGCGAGGAAGTCGTCTGGGACCCGCGCAATCAAGCCGATCCGAGCTACCACTACCACGAGGTCATGTCCGGGCTGCACCGGGCGGCCGCGCGCATGCCGCGGGTGGACGCCATCGGGGGAAGCTCGGCGGGGGCGATCATCAACAGCCGCGTCCTGGTCGCGTCGCTCTTCCGCGGCGTGCCCAAGGATGTCTTCAACGCGCGGGTCAAGGACATCTTCCTCCAGATGCGCAAGCAGTGGGGCGTGCCGCTGGTGGTGGTCAACGATGGCGAAGTAACCGCCCTGGCCGGCTCGATGGGCCTGAATGCGAACTCCGTGCTCGGCATCGCGCTCGGCTCGAGCGAGGCCGGCGGCTACGTGGACAAGGAAGGGAACATCACCGGCTGGCTGAACGAGCTGGCCTTTGTGCCGGTGGACTTCGCGCCCAACGCCCCGGTCGATGAGTGGTCGGGCGACAGAGGATGTGGAGTGCAGTACTTCTCCCAGAATGCCGTCGTGCGCCTCGCACCGGCCGCGAAGATCCATCTCGACGCGAACCAGACCCCGGCCCAGAAGCTGAAGTCGGTCCAGGACCTGATGGCGAAGGGGGACGAGAGGGCGCGGCTGGTATTCGAGACGATCGGCTGCTACCTCGGCTATGGCATCGCCTACTACGCGGACACCTACCAGCTCAGCCACGTGCTGATTCTCGGCCGGGTCACCTCCGGCGAAGGGGGCACGATCATACTCCACAAGGCGCAGGAGGTCCTGAACAAGGAGTTCCCGGCGCTCGCCAGGTCGGTGTGCGTCAACCTGCCGGACGAGTCGAGCCGGCGAGTCGGCCAATCCGTCGCCGCGGCCAGTCTGCCGGCGCTGTAGGCCGCGCCTCCGGGCAGGGCGATCTCCCGGCAGCGAAGGGCTCCGTTCTTGGCGTCGCGCCCGTCTTTGCTCTCGCCGCCTGGGCGTGTTACCATAGATGCGCGCGGACTGCGGTTGCGCCCGCGCGTTTTCGCGATTCCGGCGTTTCGAGGCGCATGTTTCTCATGGCAGATACCAGGCAGTTGTCCAACCAATCGTCCAGGCAGTTCCTGTCCGGGAATGACGCCATCGCTCACGGCGCGCTCGCCGCCGGCTGCGCGGTCGCGACCGCCTATCCCGGTACCCCCAGCAGCGAGATCCTGCCGGCTATTGCAGCGGCGAAGCGGGGCGTGTACTGCGAGTGGTCGGTCAACGAGAAGGTGGCGATGGAGGTCGGCATCGGCGCCTCGTTCGCCGGCGCGCGGGCGCTCGTGGCTATGAAGCACGTCGGCCTGAACGTCGCCTCCGATCCGCTCATGACCCTGTCCTACGTGGGCGTGAACGCCGGCCTGGTGGTCGTCACTGCCGATGACCCGGGCATGCACAGCTCCCAGAATGAGCAGGACAGCCGGTTCTACGCGAAGTTCGCCAAAGTCCCGCTCCTCGAGCCCGCCGACAGCCAGGAAGCGCTCGAGATGACCGTCGCCGGGTTCGAGATCTCGGAGCGGTTCGACGCCCCCACCATCATCCGGACGACGACGCGGACATCGCACTCCTCAAGCACGGTGGACCTGGACGGGCTGACTCCTGCGCCGCAGGTTGAGCGGCCTTATACGAAGCGCGTCGAGAAAACCGTCATGGTCCCGATGCACGCGCGCCAGCGGCGGCTGGTGATGGAGGAGCGGACCGAGAAGCTGCGTGAGTTCTCCGAGACCTGCGGCTTCAACCGCATCGAGTCGGGCGACGCCGCTCTCGGCATCATCACCTCCGGGATCTGCTACCAGTACGTCAGGGAGGTCTTCCCCGAGGCGAGTGTGCTGAAGCTCGGGTTCACCAATCCACTGCCCCGCCGGATGATCGCGGAGTTCGCGGCCGGGGTCAAGCGGCTCTACGTCATCGAGGAACTCGACCCGTTCCTCGAGGAGCAGATCCGGGCGATGGGCGTGAAAGTCGAAGAGCACGCCACCAACCTCAACATCGGCGAGCTGAGCCCGATGCGGCTCAAGCAACTCAGGGCGGAGATCACCGGAGAGCCGGCCCCCGCGATCCCGAGCAGGGGAGTGGGGGAAGGGCTGCCAGCGAGGCCGCCCGTGCTCTGCGCCGGCTGCGGCCACCGGGGCGTCTTCTACGCGCTCAACAAGCTCAAGGCCACCGTCACCGGCGACATCGGCTGCTATACCCTGGCCATGTCCAAGCCCCTGGAGGCGATGGACTCGTGCATCTGCATGGGCGCCAGCATAGGCGACGCTCACGGCTTCGAGAAGGCGGGCCACAAAGGGCGCGTCGCGGCGGTGATCGGCGACTCCACGTTCTTCCACTCCGGCATCACGGGGCTGCTCAACATCGTCTACAACCGCGGTGCCAGCACCGTCATCGTGCTCGACAACCGCACCACCGCCATGACCGGGCACCAGGATCACCCCGGCACGGGGCGGACGCTGATGGGGGAGGAGACGCGGGAGGTCTCCGTCGAGCAGATCGCGCGGGGCGTCGGCGTGAAGCGAGTGCGTACTGTTGACGCCTACGATCTCGAGGCCGTCGAGCGCGTGCTGGCGGAGGAGCTCGACGCGCCCGAGCCATCGGTGGTGGTGGCCAGGCAGCTCTGCGTCATCGCCGCTCGAAGGGCGGTTCAGCGCCAGTTTGTGGTCGAGGCGGACGCCTGCCGCGCCTGCCGCGCCTGCCTCCGGCTTGGCTGCCCAGCCATCGAGCTGGGAGACCCGATCCCGGGCAAGCCGCGGTCGAGGAGAGCCAAAATCAACCGCCTGCTCTGCGTCGGCTGCGGGATGTGCTGCCAGGTCTGCAAGCACGGAGCTATCTCGGAAGTCGCGCTGGAAGCAGTGTGATGGAGCGAATCACGAACATCGCCCTGGTCGGCGTCGGGGGGCAGGGGATCCTGCTCGCCAGCGAGGTTATCTCGCGAGCCGCGTTGCTCTCGAGCCAGGATGTGAAGAAGAGCGAAGTCCACGGCATGGCCCAGCGGGGTGGCAGCGTGGTCAGCCAGATCCGCTTCGGCGAGAAGGTCTACTCGCCCCTCATCCCAGACGGCGACACGGATTTTCTGGTCAGCTTCGAGATGCTCGAATCCCTCCGCTACGCCGACACGCTCGCGCCCGACGGGACGGCGCTGGTCAACCACCAGGTGATCACGCCCGTCACTGTCTCGAGTGGACAGCAGCCCTGGATCGAAGACCTGGAGGCGCGCATCCAGCAGGCCTTCCCCAGGCGCCGCATCATCACCGCCTTTGCCATCGCGCAGGAACTGGGCAACATCCGCGTCCTGAACATGGTGATGGCCGGCGCGCTGTCGAAGCTGCTCGACATTGGCGAGAGCACCTGGAAGCAGGCCATCGCCGACCTCGTCCCGGCGCGCTACCGCGATGTGAACCTCCAGGCCTTCGAGTCGGGGCAAGCCGCGTAGGTAGCTCTCGCTCGGCCTCAGCCTCGGCGTGAGAACACCGCCAGCTAGTGGCCGCCTTCTGGATTCCATCCCAGTGTCAGCCCGCCACCAAACCCGGCGTAGCCCCAACACTGTTCGATTCGGTGTTTCGGGACTTCAGTCCCGAAACCGCATCGTCAGTCCCGAAACCGCATCGTCCCTTCGCTACCCCCGCGCCTCCCCCCTGTAACCAAGCAGGAGCGCGCCCGACGTGGGGGAAGAGATGCCGCCGAGAGCAGAGCGTCAAGGGGAGGCTGCGATGGCATCGAAGGCGACGCTGCCGCTGGTTCTGAGCATCTCGGGAGTGGTGGGCGCGCTCAGGACTGAACAGGCCCAGGCCCCGATCCCAGGGGCTACATGGTACGTTGCCGAGGCGGAGAACGACGGCCTGACATACCGGCTCCCCGTCGGCGCGCTGGCGTCGGCGCGCTACCTCACCGCTGACTTCCTGGTGGACGGCAACACCATGGTCGTGTTCGCGCTGAGGCTGCAGGAGGGCGAGTCCGGCCCCGCGTTCGGGCTCGTCTTCTCGGCGCTCAACCAGTGCCAGGCGCGCATTCGCATGCCACTGGAGGCGGTCAACCAGAACCGCTGGCGCTACGAGCGGGAGGGCGCGTGGCTCAAGCCGATGTGCTTCGGCGACCGCGTGGACCTCTCCAACGTCGATCGCATGAGCATCTCCGTGCTCCGCAAGAGCGGCCAACCCGCCAGGTTCTGCCTCACGCCCGTGACCGCCACTGCTGACCAGCCGCCTGCTCTCACCGACCCGATCCTCCCCAAGGGCCCGCTGCTCGACGAGCTGGGCCAGAGCACTCTCCACGACTGGCCCACCAAGAGCCGGAGCCCCGAGGAGGTGACCGCGCGCCTGAAGTCTCAGCTCACGGCCGCTCCAAAGCAGAGCTTCCCGGATGGATTCTCCCGCTGGGGCGGATGGCTGGGCAAGCGTCTCGAGAAGACCGGGTTCTTCCGCGTCCAGGAAGACGGCGGCAGATGGTGGATGGTGGATCCCGACGGGTATGGCTTCTGGTCATCGGGCCCGGATTGCGTGAGCATGAGTATCGATGCCGCCTACAAAGGTCTGGAGACCGCGCTGGCGTGGATGCCGGAGGTGAACGGGCCTTACAGAGACGCCTACTGGTACCCGGAGAGCGAGGCGCGGAGCATCAACTACCTGAAGGCGAACTTCATCCGCGCCTTCGGCCCCGGTGAGTTCCACTCCCGCTGGGCCGAGATTGCCCTCGCCCAGCTTCGCCGCTTCGGCTTCAACACCGTGGCGAACTGGTCGGACTGGCGAAGCGCCCAGGCGGCCGGGTTCCCCTACGTTCGCCCCCTGGAGCTTCATCTGCGCCACACGCCGACTGTCTTCCGGGACTTCCCCGATGTGTTCCATCCCGGGTTCGCCAAGGACGCGGCCGAGTATGCGGAGCAGCTTCGCGACAGCGCTGACGACCCGGCCTTCATCGGCTACTTCCTGATGAACGAACCGACCTGGGGCTTTGCGGGCGAGACCCCGGCGGCCGGCATGTTGTTCAGTGTTCCCTCATGCGATGCGCGCGCCGCCCTCGCCGACTTCCTTCGCTCCCGCTGCCAGACCGATGCCGCGCTGTCCTCAGCCTGGGGGATGAAGGTCACGCTCGCAGCGATCGCGGAGGGCGAATGGCACGCGCGTCTCACCCATGCCGCCGAGGCCGACCTCGCGCGGTTCAGCACGGTAATGGTGGAGAAGCTGTTCGGCGGCCTGACTGAGGCCTGCCGGCGCGTGGACCCGAACCACCTGAACCTGGGGGCACGCTACTACACCATTCCCCCGGCGTGGGCGCTGGCCGGAATGAAGTGCTTCGACGTGTTCAGCGTGAACGGCTATGACGAGCGAGTGCGGCCGGACCTGGCAGACCTGAGCGCGGCCGTGGGGCGGCCGATTATGATCGGCGAGTGGCACTTCGGCGCTCTCGATGTCGGTCTCCCTGCTAGCGGCATCGGCCGCGTGCGCGACCAGCAAGCGCGGGGCCACGCGTTCCAGGTGTACCTCGAAGATGCGGCCGCGAAGCCGTGGTGCGTCGGGGTGCACTACTTCACCCTCTACGACGAATCCGCCCTCGGCCGCTCCGACGGCGAGAACTACAACATCGGGTTTCTGGACATCTGCAACCGGCCCTACGAGCCTCTGGCGCGCGCCGCGAGAGCCAGCCACGAGCGCCTCTACCGCGTCGCGCTCGGCGAGGATGAGCCATACCGCGACGCGCCGGAGTACCTGCCGAAGCTTTTCCTGTAGCGAGAGCCGGCGCCTTCATGGCGTCGGCTCCCTTTCAACCCCTGCTTCGGCTGTCCGCTGCCCTGCCAGGGAATGCCCGGCTTCGCCTTCAGGTCGTTCCATCCGGCCGTGCGCGGCCGGCGAGAGGCGTGCTATCATGTCTGGTCAATGGAGGCAGCCAACATGACTGACGCTTTGGACGTGCTGCGCGGCGGTGTAGTTCTCGCCGAGCTCGGCGGATGGGGAGACGGCCCGTACTGCGCCAGGCATGGCAAGGGCGCCGCCCTCGTGCTGATGGGCACGTACATCGTGGATCCCGGGGATGCCGTTCCGTATGACCCTGCCTTCGTCTTCAAGCCCGACAGGCGGGCCTATGGGAACTACCTGCGCCGGCACGTCGCAGCAGCGCGGGGTTCGGGGGCCGCCGTCGGCGTCAGCGTCATTGCTGTGGACGTCGAGCATTCGGTCGACTTCCTGCTGGCGGCCGAGGAAGCGGGCGCGGACTACACCTCTCTGTGCCTGCACTCGACGATGGAGATGTTCGTCACCGCCGGTACGAGCTCTGCGCTGCTCCGGCGCGAGAACTGGCCCCGCCTTCGCGAGCACCTGACGCGGTGCCTGACAGCGCTCAACCGCCCCTTGATCGTGAAGATCGGCCTCGGCCGCATGCCGGACGCGGAGCAGGCTGTCGCTGAGATGGCTGCCGTCGGCGTCCAGGTGATCCACGCCAATGTCGGCAGTGCGGCAGCGCCGCAAGGGCAGGACGTGATCCGGCGGCTCAAGCGACACAGCGGCTTCCTGATTGTGAGCGGCGGCATCAGCGCTCTCGAGCAGGCCCAGGCCGCGTGCGCCGCGGGCGCTGACGCGGTCGCCACCGGTGCGGCAGCCATGCAGGACGCGGACCTCTGCGGTAGATTGCAGGCGGCGCTGCGAGAGACGCGGCCCGCCTGAGGCGATCGAGAGCCCCCGGCGCCGAGTCGCGGGCGGCCAACCCGCGCGTTTGCACCGCAGACGCACGCGCGACATAGATCATGCGCTCCCGCGCACACAGGCCTCCGGGACGCCACCCGAGGACGCTGGAGCCCTGGCGCGATATCCTCACATTCCTACCCCCCAGAGCCGTCAGACTGGCCTCTGTGGTGTGGAACAGCACCATCAGAAGCGAGACTCGAATAACAGCGCCGACGCTTCCGTTGATGGCGTGACGGAGTGTCGGCGTATCCTTTACGGAGGCGCGCATAAGTGCTTCAGATAGGGCGATGGGGGACACTGGAAACACTGGGCCTGTGCGAGCACGTCGCGAGCCCGGCCCACCGGCCATGGGCACCATTGCTCGCCAACGGACCAGAGGGGGAGCCGGTGGGCCCGCGCCTCCACTCGGAGTACGAGGATGGAGCGATTCAGGATTGGGATCGGGATACTCCTCTGCCTGCTGGCAGGCGTGCTGCTCGGCGATGCCTGGACAGGCGGTGGTCGGATACTGTGGTGGACAGGAGCGATCAGCCTGCTAGCAGGAGCATCGCTGGTTGCCTCCGGCGCACGCCGCCGGACGCGCCCACTCGCGACCAGGGCATCGCTGCTGACGGGACCCTCCGCGCGGGCTGAGCTGCCAGCCCCCCTTCTTGGCGAACTGCTCATCAAGCGCGCCATGATATCGGGGGCCGAACTGAGCGAAGCCCTCGTCTTGCAGCAGGGCACGAGCAAGAAGCTCGGCGAAGTGCTCATCGCGATGAAGCTAATCACTGCCGATGGGCTCGCCCAGGTGATGGAGGAGCAGCGCGTCTACCGCGACCGGGGATTCGTGTGGCGCGGCTGAGCTCCGCGCCGACTCCACCATGCGAAAAGCCCACACAAGATGCCCCGGCCACCCCGGGCCGTCGGCTTCTCCTGTTGGTTGGGCCCGGAGCACCGTTTTAGGGGAGTGACTGCCATCGGGGGACCCAGACTGTCATTGCGAGCCGCTTCGGCGCCTATTGGCGCCCAGGCGCGCGTGGCAATCTCGTCTTGCGAATCCAGCCGAGACCCCCACGGTCGCCGCTTCCCAGAGGGCAGCGCCTCCCTCGGGGTGACAGTGGTGGCAGGCTGTCCCTAAAACGGTGGTCCGCGTAGCTGCGGCCTGTCAGTGCCCCAGATCCGAGGCAGGCACGAAGCCGCGCAAGTACTCCGCGGCCTGCTCGGGGAGCATGCTGTTGATCCAGATGCCCGTGCCCAGCTCGAAGCCGGCGGCGGTGGAGAGGCGCGGGAGGATCTCGATGTGCCAGTGCCAGTAATCTTCGCAGGTGTCGCGAAGCGGCGCCTGGTGAAGGACCAGGTTGTAGGCAGGGTCATCCAGGGAGCGGTGGAGGGCGTTGAGCGTGGCCCGCAGTGCGACCGCGAGAGGGCGCGCCTGGTCGAACCCGCCCGGAGCCAGCACCGACGCATGCTGCTTGGGCACGATCCAGGTCTCGAACGGCCAGCGAGACGCAAACGGCTCGAAGACGAAAAACGCGTCTGTCTCGAACACGACGCGAGCGCCTGCATCCCGCTCCTTCTCAATCGTCTCGCAGTAGACGCAGTGCATGCGGTCGTCGTAGTGCCGGCGGGCCTCCTCTATCTCGAGCCGGATGTTGGTGGGCGTGATGGGGGTGGCGATGATCTGCGTGTGCGGGTGAGTCAGGGAAGAGCCGGCTGCCAATCCGTTGTTGCGGAAAAAGGCGATGTAGTTGAGGCGGCGGTCTTGCTGAAAGTGGTCGAACCGTTGTCCAGCGGCGACCAGGACCCGCGTCACCTGGTCGACACCCATGGTGGCCGGGCTGGCGTTATGGGTGGGGCTCTCGATGATGACCTCGTGCGCGCCCACCCCCGCGACGTTGGTGAACCAGTACGGTTCCCGGACGACCACCTTGCCCTCAGGGCTCAGCGCGGCGAAGCGATTCGGGACGACGCGTACCTGCCAGCCGGGCGAGTCCGGCGGGCCGTCGCCGTCGCGGTAGGCGGCCAGCTCCGGAGGGGTCATGCTCTCATTGCCCGGGCAGAATGGGCACGTGGGCGAGTGTTCCGGCTGCTTCTGGGCAGTCGCCTGCTGGCTCACCAGGTCGTGAGGCCGCTTCGCCCTCTCCGTCGCCATGATCACCCATCGTTTCGTCGCCTGGTCCTGCCTGATCTCGGACATGGTTGCGCCTCCTGTGTCTGCTTCAGACCCCGGCCGCTTGTTCCTCTACCAATCGCTCCTTGTCCTGTCTCCCCGAGAGGCAAGTGGCCAGCCCGAGGACCCAGGCCCGGCACGATCTCCCGGCGCTGTGACACAGCCACACCATGTTCGTGCCCAGTTGGGCAGGAGCACCGGTTTAGGGGAGTGAGTGCCATCGGGAGGCCCAGACTGTCATTGCGAGCCGCCTCGGCGCCAATAGGCGCCCAGGCGCGCGTGGCAATCTCGTCTTGCGAATCCAACCGAGACCCCCACGGTCGCCGCTTCCCAGAGGGCAGCGCTCCCTCGGGGTGACAATAGTGGCAGGCTGTCCCTAGAACGGTGGTTCGTGCCCAGTCGAGGGCAATATGCGGAACATACAGATGGGAGTTGCTGCTGAGGCTCGCATTCGGAGCAATGCGAGGGCCCCGTCACGGCGGGCAAAGCGGGGGTTGGCGTTTCGCCGAGCCGCTCCATCCGGCGAGGCGCAGGAGATGGCGCGTGGAGGATGCAGCGATGGCTGGAGTCCCAGCAACGCGGGTGCTGGTTGTGGAGGACGACCCGGAGGTGGTGGCCGTCCTTGGGGAGCTGTTGACGGTCCATGGCTACGAAGTCCACCATGCTGCTCACAGCACGGCCGCCTTCGTCATGCTGACCGCGCCCCACGACGTGCTCCCCCATCTCGTCATCCTCGACATTGGCCTACCGATGGTGAGCGGTGTCGCCGTGCTGGAGTTCATCCGCATCACATTGTGCAGCGATCTGCCGGTAGTGGTGCTGACCGGCACGGCCACGCCGGAGCAGGAGGAACGGCTCAGGGAGCTGGGGGTGAGGGCGTTCCTGAGAAAGCCGGCATCGGTCAGGGCGCTGTTGTCAGCAGTCGCAGAGGCGGCGAGTGTCGGACCTTCACCACTCCAGGACTGGCACATGCGCAAGGCGAGCAGGTGCGACGAGTCAGAGGCGAGAACCAGTCCACCCCCCCTGAGTGGCTGACCCGAGGTGGCCGCCCGGCGCGAGAGATCCGGGCTCCGCTGCGAACCTCCAGCCTCTGATGCGCCGCGGTTTCGTGAGAGCGATGCCCGAGAGTGTGGTAACTGGGGGTCGTAGCAACTCGATCAGCGTGAGCGACGAAGCCCCGGGCGCTTCACTCTCCGGGGTTTCGCCGCGTGTCGGGGGCGCGGGTCACATCCCAGAAGAGACACCAGCCTGTGCTGCGCGTCGCCGGGGTCTCGACCCACCTACGGCTAGTGGGCCGCCATTGCCGCCGCCGCCATGCCAGCTATCTCCTCCAGCAGATGCGCGATCACCGGTCGGCGCTTCTCGAGCCAGTCTTCGATGAAGTCCTCCGATCCCACCGGCACCCCGCCCTGCTTCAGCTTCGACTCCGCGTCCTTTGCCACCAGGCAGCGCCCATAGAAGGCCCACGACCACGAGCCGCCTTCCTCCGGCTTTGCCTCGCCGAACGAATCCCAGGAGGGCTGCCGCTCCGCCCGTATCCTGTTCAGCACGTCGCCCAGCGTCCTGAGCGGCTCGGGTTCGGACCAGGAGACAGCGCAGTCCTCAGGCGGAAGGTAGTTCGCCACGACCGCCAGGCCGCACTGCCGGGCCGCCAGGTCCAGCAGATCGGCCGCTCCCACCGATCCCTGCGGCGGCGATCCGAGATCCAGTTTCGCATCCATCAGCGGGTTGTCCATGGCCGGCGGCGACAGCACCCCGGGGTCGACATCCAGCGCTTCCCACAGGTCGCGGTGCTCCTGTTCCCACGCCTCCTGCCCGTCTGTGATCTCCTTCTGGAGCTCGGGCGTGTTCTCGAGATAGCCCAGCGCGACCAGTTTCTCCAGCGCCTGTGCCGGGGGAGAAATGTCAGGCAAGGACACGCACGCCTCGGAGTGACGCGTGCCATCCGGCTCCGTCAGCATAAGCAGCGTGGACGCGCCATCCCACTGGATCGTGACCTGCGCCTGATCCCAGTCATCGCTCGAGCCGGCAGCGGGCGCTGGTGTCACTGCTCCGTCGCTTTGGGGCGGGCGCGCCCAGTCCACGAGATGGCGCCGCAGCCCAGCGTCGAGTTCTCGGAATGGCACGTGCGCGTCGCCTCTCTCGACCAGGTCCCGCATCCGCTCGCGACTCAGACCGACGACCATCCTCGCCATCGGCGCAGTCGCCGGGTCGAGCAGTTCCGCGCACAGCAGCGGGTCGGTCTTCGCGTACCGCTGGATCAGCTGCGATGGGCTGAGGGCGAGTGCCGTCCGGTACAAGGCGATCCTGTCTTTCAGCATCTCGCCGCGTTCCGGAACGGTGGAGCCTGTCAGCCGGAAGAAGAAGACGTCGAGCATCTCTTCGGCCACTCTCGCCATGGAGTACGGCTGGGCCAGCAGGTAAGTGCGGCTCGCTGGCGCCTGCCCCTTCGGGTACACCCAGTAGGTGTCGAACAGCCGCGAGAGTGAGAGCATAGCGCCACTGAGCGAACAGTCCTTGGCGAAGATGGTCACGCGCGCAGAGCCCAGGTCTCCCGCTGCCCTCAGCGTCACCGACGAATCCGCCGTGACTCGCTCGAGCAGTCGCCTGACCTCCATGTCCTTCTCCCACACCGACACGACGCGGCTGAGCCGGACATCGGACCGGTCCGTCTCGGGCTGCCACTGGTCGCTTACCGCCGGGGTCAAGCGGCTGGGGAGCTGCTCCTCTTCCGCGCTCGTGCCGCGGCCGGGAGAGAGAGCAAGCAACAGAGGGATCAGCAACCCCACGGCCACACCAAGCCGCATCGCCATTCTCCTGTTCCGGGCACGTCTCGCCTCCGCATCTCCCACCACCCCTCTTCTCGCGGCGCCTCCGTGCGAGCACTTCGGCCGCGATGGCGTCGCTCGTCTCACCACCACGGCGACGAGAACCTGATCTGACTGATCAGCTTGCCATCGAGCACGAAGTCCAGCGCAGGCGCGGGTGGGATAGTGCGTTTCGTGCCGTCTGGCAGGTCGATGGTCTGCGCCTCGGCCTTTCCGATCTGGATCACGACGTCATTGAGCCGGCCCTCTGGCAAGGCGCCCGCGAACATGGGGGGTCCTACCGATGACTGCTGGCCCGGAGTCAGGTCGTATCCCCACCGCAAGCCCTCGGCCTTCACCCGCGTCCACTGCTCGGGAGTGAAGCTCGCCATCAGGCGGAAGAACGGCAGCGCCATCCCGAGCTGCTGCAGCGTTGCCCTGCGCATCGCCTGCCGGCGAGACGCTGTGGGGTCCGCCAGATTCTCGTAGACCACGGCGCCTCCCAGCCATACCTGGATGTCGTTCAACCGGCCCGCAAGCCAACTCAGCTTCTCGATGTCGCCGGCCAGCGGAGCATCGCCGGTCTGCGGCGATCCGCCCGGGGAGCCCAGGTAGGGCTCGAGCCAGGCGTTCAGCTGGGTCTGCACATCGGCGGGCAGCATGGCAGCGCGCCACATGTCGGCGCGTTTGCTGCGGAATACCAGGAAGGCCCCCGCGTCGCCCCACTCCAGGCCCAGGTCCTCACTCTGGCCCCCACCGAACCCCGGCCCGAATCCGCCACTTCTCCCGGCGCAGGCCGCGCTCAGGGCGTCGAGCGCGTTTGCCGGCTGCGAGGCGAGTTCCCTCGGGCGGAAGAATCGGCCGGCGAACTGGCCGCTGGGCAGCCAGAAACAGTCCGAAACCAGGTTCAAACCGGTGGCCTTGGCGACGGCTTCCTGCAGTTGCCAGAGAGCATTGCTGGCGCTCTCGGGGGAAAGGGAGAGCGCCATGAGCAGCGACTGCCGGGCCGAGGACAAAGTCCGAGCCTCGCGAGCTGCCTGCTCCGCCTGCTGCACGCGCTGCTCCCGCCAAGCGGCCCACTGCGCCTCTTGGGCCTCCTGTTGCTGCTTCCTCACCGCCTCCTCTTGTTCAGCCGTTACGGCCTCGCCGAGATAGCGGCGCAGCGCCATCTCCCGATCAGCGCTCACACTCCCACTGGACAGCACTCCAGTCACCGTGCCCAGCATGCTCGGCATCTGGCCGGCCTGCACCATTGCGCTCACCGTTCCTCCCTGACCTGTCCCGACCAGAACGTACACCTTGCCTTCCTTGGGCCACTTCTGCTCCAGCCCGAGAGCCTGCTTCAAAACCGCCTGCTGGTCCGCCGACCAGGCCGACCACTCCCGCCATACCATCCCGAACCGGCCTCTGACGAGCTCCTCCGCGTCGGCTTCGGGGAGATCGACGAGAAGAGACAGGGCGGCGCGCCGCGATGGGTCGAGCAGGTTCAGCAGCAGTGCATCGTTGGCCCCGCGATAGCGAGCGATGGCCTCCTCCCGGGAGAGCGTAAGCGCCTTCCTGCTCTCCTCCAGAGCCGCGGCCGCGGTCTTGCCTTCCGCCTCCCGCCTCGCCTCCCAGTCCCTGCGGAACTGCTCCATCTGGGCTTCGCTCTGCGCGGCCAGCTTCTCCGCTACGCCTTGACCAATGGAGGTCCCGAGCAGGTAATAGACTCTGCGGTCACTGGGCCCGTCCCTGTAGGCGAAGATGCAGCCCGTGACCCAGCTCAGTTGCGTCATCACCGCGCGCAGGGAGGGCGGGTGC
>Ga0315282_10010838_pt1 | contig 14221 bp, 8 predicted proteins | sample YL17G07_20_MG_FD_203693 | JGI IMG/M metagenome (GOLD analysis project Ga0315282, IMG submission 203693) | Sediment microbial communities from Yellowstone Lake, YNP, Wyoming, USA - YL17G07_20 | ecosystem: Environmental > Aquatic > Freshwater > Lake > Sediment | place: USA: Wyoming | collected...
GAGGGGAGCCGGGAGCCGATCCGTGGGTGGGTCGAGCAACGCGGCCACGATGCGCTGCCCGCGCCGCTGGTGGAGTTCCGGTATTCGACGCAGAGCGGGGGCGCGGTCAGCGCCGCGCTGCTCGTGCCCTTCGCGGGAAGCGCAAGACCGAGCTACTCGCTGCGGCGGAAGACAGTCTCGGCGTGGACACAGCTCCGCCACCTCGAGATCACGAGACCCGACGGCTCGGTGGACCACCTGGGCTGGTCGCAGGGCCTGAGCGCGGCGGTTGACAACGGCCAACCGTTCGTGAGCGATGCGCCGTTCGTGTGGCTGCGAACCGACGCCGGGGGCCGGCCGACGAAGTGCTTCCTGCTCGACGGAAGCTACCTGAGGGCAGACGGGGCCGCGCTGCACGAGGGTCAGAGGCGGGAGTCGCGGCTCGTCGCGTTAAGATGACGCGCCCAGCGCACCATCCTGGGCCGAACGTGTATCCGATGCCGCACAAGAGCGTGCATCGTCGGACCGAGGCCGGCGTAGAATGAAGACGGGGCCGGGCTGACCCCTCCGGTCAATAGCGAAGCGGACAGAGGTAGCTAGCCCGGCCCTGTTGTCGCTGATAGCGTATGCCACGGCCGGGCGTCGCGTTCCCATTCTCGCTCCAGAGGGCGCGCCGGAACGCTGACAGGAGGCCGCCAGAGGCGGGTCTCCGACAAGTTCCTGCCCACCCCTGACGGCGTGATCCTTCACTTCGCTCAGGATGACAGTCTGGCCGGGGAGCCAACGTCACTCGAAGCCCGGTATCTTCCCCTCTTTGCCGGGGCGATAGTCCTCCCACTTCCGCGTTTGCACGGCAGTTATGCCGAGCAACATGGGCTTGGCTTCGGAGAAGCCGCCCTCGGGCCGGCCGGTGTTGGTGCGAGCGCCACGCATGACCACGGACTCGATCTCCACCTCCGGCCGCGGGTTGGTCCATTCCATCCCCCAGATCACGAGCGGCTCGCCGCCGGGCAGCGCGCCGGGCTCCGCCTCCCGCGTGTGGTAGAGCATCGCATGGCCCTCGTCCCACTTGCCGACGTTCTCGTGGTAGCGAATCTCGGCCGCGCGGGTCAGCCCATCGGCGAACGTGATGTCGTACCACCCGAGCAGCTCGGCGGCCTCCCTCGGATGGTTGGTGCCATCGCCTGCGTGCGATGCCCGGCCGCCCTGGTCCGTCGCGACCTGCCAGAAGATCAGGCTGCCGTACTTGCCGTTGACCGCGATCGGCGCAGACGCGTGCGGATAGTCGGCCTCCGGCTTCTGAAGCCGCTCGACGACGACGCCCACGCGACCGCGGTTCGCGCTCGCGTCCACGATCTCGAACGGTACGCCATCCTGCTCGTGACGGCCGGCGCGCAGGCCGCCCAGGTCCCAGCCATCGGCCTTGGCGGGCGCGTTGCAGGCGGCGCCGATGGAGATGATGTGCTTTCGCGTCTCGTTCGTGGCTTCAGACCACAGCCGCGGCTTCTCCCACAGCCGACGCATGCGGTCGCGAAGCTTCGGGAACTGCTGCGCAGAGGCGGTTCTCCAGTCATTGGGCTCGGGCCAGTGGCTGGACCACATTGAGTTGGCCGAGTACACCGCGGAGGGGTAATGGATCATGCCAAGCTCGAAGTCATCCCACGCGCACCAGGAGGAGACCTCGGCGCCCAGGATGCTCGGGTGGGCGCTGCGAGTCGGCCAGTCGGGGAACCTCTCCCCCGCGAAGTTGCCGAAGATCTGCTTGAAGCCGAGGTCCGCGATCACCTGGTCACCGTCCACCGCGCCCAGGTACCAGGACCAGTTGAGGATCGTGATCTTCTCAGCGGCGTCGCTGCGCGCGATGATCGCGGCTGCGGATTGCGTGTCCGGGAACTCGTACTTGACCCGGCCGCTATCGTGCAGGCGCCCGCGGGCGTTGTGCTTGGGGATGATGTGATCGCCCCACATCCATACGCCCAGGCCTCGCTCCACCAGCCAGGAGGAGATCTTGACAACGTCTTCACCGAAGAGCACGCCCGTGTCCTTCGTGCGACATTCGGGGCAGATGCCGGCGGCGCGCCACTCGTCGTGGCCGATGTGCACGCTCTTGCACTTCATAATATCTATGTAAGCAGACATGACATCGAACATGATCTGGTACGACTTCGGATTGCAGGGGCAGTAGCTATCCGGGAAGTCGGCCAGCTTCGATTCGGCGATCTCGGGGTAGGTGCAGGCCAGATGATACACATGCGCGAGGGACTGGATCTCCGGCACGACCTCGAGGTCGAGAGCCCGCGCCCAGTCGCAGAGGAGGCGGAGGTCGTCAGGCTCGATATAGCGGCCGTCGGCGAGGTGCGTGTGCACGGAGTCGGAGAACTGCCGGCCCGGCCCCAGGGGACAGTGCTCGCCGTAGATAGGCGCGGTGTCGCCGATAGCGTACAGTTCGTCCACAAACCGCCGCCAGCCCTGCGCGATCTCGGGCCGGTTGCGCAGTCGCACGCCTCCCCCGAGCTCGACGAAGATGCCGTTGTACTTATAGCGGATGAGGAAGTCGCGCAGGTAGCGGCGGGCGTAGGCGAGGTGGTCCTCGCCGGGGAGGTAGAGGTGCACCATCCGGATCGGCTTGTAGGGCCAGTCTCTGACCTCGGCGCCCCGCAGGACGATGTCCCTATCGCGCCGCTGTGCGAGTTGCATCATGGTCGCTGCCGCGTATTGGGCGCCGCGCCGGTCACGGCCGATCGCCTCAGCGCCGTCGGCGGTGATCTTCAGCAGGTATCCCTCGGCGCCAGGCAAGTCGCGAGGCGTTCGCCCTCCCCCGCGCTGACCAGCCAGGCGAATGCTGATCGGCAGCTTGCCCTCGGGCGCCTGCCCGCGCACAACGGGGACGACCAGGCCGAAGTCATCGGCGATCATATCGGCCAACAGGTGCGCCGGGCCGAGGTCGGCGTCTCGGCACTGCGCGGGCACAACGATCGCGGCGCGGCTGAGAGACAGCGCATCGTCTCGAATCTTCATCTCCTGCGGAATGGGCCAGACGGGGGACAGATTGGACGGCATCAGGATCTCCTATTGCGGCAAGAGGTTGAACAGTGGCCCGGTGCTTTCGACGACCAGGGTGCGTCACCTCCAGGGGCGGAATAGTCAGACGCCGATGAACGGCAGCTCCGCCTGCGGCGGAGTGGCACGCTCTTGCGCCAGCGAACATCGCTTGGCTGACGGGGCTCCCACCGGAAAGACTTCGCCCACTACGCAGGTTGTCCCTCGCTTCGCTCGCGGCAGACCTACGGCACTGAACGGATGACCGGAGATACGCACCTGCGCTGCGCGTCTTGGCAGGCTGCCGAGACCGTGCAAAGATGGAGCGACAGGATTCCTCGCTTCCGACTTCGCCAAGGCTACGTCGGACAGATCGCTCATCTATGACAGAAGAGCGATCTCCGGCCGACCCAGGAAGAAGCATCATATCCGGCAAGTGGGGAGACACAGCGAGTAGGGGAGGAATCGCGGCTGACTTCGCTGAATCACGCGGCCGGCCCATCTCACTCACGCGAGGAACCGATGCCAGATGCGATCGCGCTTGGCGAGCTGCTGATAGACTTCGTCTCCGTGGAAAAGGACATGTCGCTCTCACGGCTCCCCACCTTCGCGGGCGCTGCGGGCGGCGCGCCTGCGAATGTGGCCGTCGGTCTGGCGCGGCTGGGTGTGAGCACGGCGTTCATCGGCAAGGTGGGCGACGATCCCTTCGGGGAGTTCCTGCGCCGAACCATCGAGGTCGAGAATGTGGACGTCTCCGGCCTCCGGGTCGCTCCCGGCGCCCGCACCACGCTCGCCTTCGTCGCCACTCGCAGCGACGGGCAGAAGGACATCACCTTCTACCGCAACCCCGGCGCCGACATGCTGCTCACCGCCGAAGAGGTCAACGATCACAGGTTTGAGGGTGCGCGGCTCTTCCACTTCGGCTCGGTCAGCCTGAGCCGCTCCCCCGCCCGCGAGGCCACGCTGCACGCGGCCGCTGTGGCGAAAAGCACGGGCCTTTCCGTCTCCTACGACCCCAACTGGCGCCCATCGCTGTGGGATGAACCGAACGAAGCTAGAGGCGTGATCTGGCAGGCGATGCCGTACGCGCACGTGGTGCACTGCGCCTTCGAGGAGTGGGAGTTCGTCACCGGCACGCTCGACCTGGAGGCGGGCGCGCGGAAGGTGCTGGACGCAGGGCCGCAGCTCGTGGTCGTGACCCAGGGGGAGCGCGGCTGCTACTTCGACGACGGCGCGTCGCGGGGGCAGGTGCCGGGGTTCACGGTGGATGTCGTGGATCCGCTGGGCGCGGGCGACGCCTTCGTCGCGGCCATGCTCTCTCGCCTGATGGCGCTGCCGCGGGGGCAGGCGCTCGGCGCGGACGAGCTTCGGGAGATCATGACCTACGCCAATGCGGCCGGGGCTCTGACATGCACCAGGCAGGGGGTCATCCCGTCGCTGCCAACAGCGCAGCAGATCGCCGAGTTCCTCGCCCGCAGGTGACGGCGTGCGCTGTCACACCCAGGGCCGCCGGTTCAGTCCCGCAGCTCTTTCGCCGCGTCCCGCGTGACGATCGCGCGCATCGCGGTTGAGGAGGCGATGCGCACGGTCAGGTCCGGGTCCCTCAGGCAATCCGCCAGGCTATCCAGGCAGTCCCGCGCGCCGATCCGACCCAGCGACCGCGCGGCCTCCGCTCGTACGATAGGGTCGGGGTCCCGCAGCGCTCGCCGCAGGTCCGCGATCACCGGCACCCCTGCTTCTGCGAGCTGGCGGGCTGCGTCCGCTCGCCGCGCCGGGTCCTGCTGGCTCAACGCGGCGATCGTCTCCGACCAGCCATTCGTGCTCCCGCTCTCGCTCGGCGCCCCGGCCAGCTCCAGGTCGGGTTCCTCCGCCGATCGCACCGCGGCCGCCACCTCATCGTCGCTCATGGCGAGCAGCCTCAGCCCGACGATGATCGCCGCGCGCACGCGGCGCGTCCCCTCCGTGATGACCTCGACCGCGTCGCTCTTGTCGCCCTGGCGATGAACCTCCGGCTGGATGGCTGCCAGCCCCTCCAGCAGGAATTCGAGCGCTCCCGGCGCGTTCATCTCGGCGAGCAGCGCGAACGCTCTTCCCCGCACGAACCAGTCGGGGTCGCCCTGCGCCAGTCGCCGCAACTCCATGAACGCCCGCCCGTTGCCCGTCCGCGCCACCGCCACCGCCACCGCCGCGCGAACCTGGGGGTCAGGGTCGCTCTCCAGCATCGGCAGCAGCAGAGAGACCAGGTTGGGCGTGCCCACGCCGCCCAGGCATTCCACGCTCAGGCGGCGCGCCTGCGCATCGAGACAGCCCAGCTGGCCCACCAGCGCCTCCACCGCCTCGTCTCCCACGCGCACCAGCGTCGCCGCCGCGGTCTCGGCCACGCGCCGGTTGGGGGAGGAGAGGGCGTCGGCCAGCTTGTCCACGGCCAGGTCCCTATCGCGCGCGAGGATCGCCTCGGAAGCGGCCTGGGCGACGTGCGGGTCGTCGTCGCCGAGCACCTCCATCAACTGCACGACCGCCCGGTCGTCCCCGATGCGGCCCAGCGCCTCGATCGCCCTGAGCTTTGCGCGGTACGCGCCCCGCCGCAGATCGCGCGTCCATCGCTCGAAGGCGCGCGTCCGCCGCAGAACCTCGATCGCCGCCGAGCGCTGCGCGCCGTCCATGCTGTCCATCAGCTCTAGCGCGGCGGCGACGGCGGCCTCCGTGCTGCCCAACTGCGCCAGCTCCTCGATCGCCGCCGACTGGTCCTCGAGCACGGCCAGGCTGTCGGTCGGGGTGCGCAGGCGGTCAGCGATGCGGCGCGCTCGCGCCAGCGCAGCCGCGCGGCCCCACCAGGAGAGGAGATGGAACAGCACGACGAATCCGGCGAGCGCGCACAGAACCAGCGCGATGCTACCGATGGGGCCGATCTCGACGGTCATGTGGTCGCTCTGCTCACTGCCCTGCCGTCCGGGCCAGGCCCGCGACGCGGACCGTCTTCTCCCAGCGCAGCCGCTCCTGTCTTACCACATCCAGGTAGTGGGCCTTTGCGCAAACGTAGATCCACGCCTGGCAGTAGGTAAAGTACATCGCCGCGGCCACCAGAAGGTTCACCGGCGTATTCTCGTTCTCGATCGCGAGCGCGACCGCGATCTCCAGAAGGAAGATGCTGACCGCCAGCCCCCACAGCACGAGCAGCGGGTCCGTCTTCGCACCCATCGCTATCCCCGCGATCGCGCTCGAGATCAGGATGAAGTCCGACAGCAGCGTCACGACGAAGAAGAGATGGTAGATCAGGAAGAGGTGCATCACCTCCAGCAGCAGGTCGCGGCGGCGCACCCGGTGCAGCCGCGGCAGGAACTTGCGCAGCACATAGGTCCCGCCCCGCGCCCATCGCAGCCGCTGGCGCAGCCACACTCCCCAGTCCTGCGGCTCCGGCTCCCACGTCACCGCGTAGGGCACGAACTTGATCTGGTATCCCTCCTGGCTCAGCCGGACGGTCAGTTCCGCGTCATCCGCGATCGCGGTGGGGTCCCAGCCGCCCGCCCGCTCCAGCGCCTCGCGCCGGATCACGTAGTTCGTGCCCGGGAGCGATGCCAGCCGGAAGAGCCGCCAGCGCCCCGCCTGCACCATCCACTGGAAGCTCACGAACTCCACCGCGATGCAGCGAGTGAGGAAGTTGGTCGCGGCGTTGATCGTGCGCACCTTCCCCGCCGCCGCCGCCAGCCGCTCATCGGCAACCATCTCCGCCACCAGGCAGCGCAGCGACTGCGGCTCGGGGGTGTTGTCGGCATCGAAGACCGCGACTAGCTCGTGCGCGGCGCGCGCCAGCCCGACATTCAGCGCATAGGACTTACCGCGGCCGCCCAGTCCCTCGGGGATCGCCACCAGCTTCAGCCGGCGATCCTGGCTCATGATGTGCTCGACCACCTGGCGCGTGCGATCCGTGGACGAGTCGTCAATCACGATCACCTCGAGCTTGTCGCTCGGGTAGTCGAGGTGGAGCAGGCTCTCGATGGTCCCCGCCATCACGATCTCTTCATTGTGCGCAGGTACCAGGATTGAGACCGCGGGCCAGTCGGCAACCGCCGGGACGTCTTTCCGGGCGCGCGCTGACTCCCGCGAGTAGATGTAGCCGTAGAAGGAGAGCACGGCATAGAGCGCGATGATCAGCCAGGTCCCGACCAGGGCCGCCGCCAGCAGCGAGTTGTGCACCAGGGAGAACAGGTCTAGGCTCACCGCAGCTCCTCGAACGAGCGCTTGAGCATGCTCCACGCCGCCTTGCTGTCGGCCGCCGCCGACTGGTAGCACTCGACCCCGTCGGGCCTGGCCACGCTCACCCGGCGTATCGTCTCGGCGATCTTCGCCGGCGTCATCTTCTGAGATCCGAAGTCCGTCAGCTCCACGTGGAACACCACCCGGGCGCGCCCGTCCACGCGCCGCACCAGTTGCTGGGCGGTCTCGGCCGCCCAGTTCGTGTTGAACACCTCAGTCCCGTAGATCGCCGCCCACTGCTGCCAGATCAACTCGAAATTCACCCAGTCCGGCGGACTGGGGCCATCGAGCAGAGCGTCGAGGTCCAGCCCCGATTCGTCCGACTGCCGGCGGGGCGACAGAATCGCGCCATTGCTCCAGGCGTCGCTGATCGTCATGATGTAGGTGTCTACACCCTCGTCAGAGATCGCCCGCATGCACTCGGACAGGAAACCGGTCATCCCCTGTGATCGGAACCGCCTCCACACACTCCCGCCGGGCGGCTCACCGGGATGCGCTGACGCGAACTCGCGGCGGCACACATCACAATAGCAGGCCTGATCGCCCCACCAGTTCACCAGCGGTTCGCACAGCTCGACGCCATCGAGCATGGGGTACCGGTGGGCCAGGTCCCGCACCAGACCTGCGTACCAACTGCGGACCTCAGCGTTCCTGGGGCACAGGAAGTACGTCGCATGCAGCCGCAGCGGGTTGTACTCTTTGCCGTCGGCAGTCCGTTCCCTCCATTCGGGATGCGCGGTCCACATCCCGCGATCGCGGCCGCTGTAGAGCCACGCGACGACGCGTATGCCCCTGGCCCGGCACGCCTCGAGCAAATCCCCGAGCAGATCCTGGCGCCCCCACTCGCTGGTCGAAGCGCCTCGATACCGCGTCCGGTACGCAGCCCCCTCTTCTACATTATAAGCGTAGAAGAACACAGTGTTGACACCGTTGCGGGAGTATCTTTCCGCCAGCGCCTCCGCCAGCGTGTCGGCGGCGATCCCCTGGCCGGCGTAGGACCAGGGGTCCAACGTGATGCCGGTCAGCAGAGGCCGGCTCGGCATCTGCCGGATCGGCTCCAGCGCCACCACAGAGCGCTCTGGAGCGTTCACGGGTTCTTGGGAGCCGGCGGACGTGGAGATGGCGCCCTGGCTCACCTGCTCCCAGCGCGGGCCAAAGACGGTCTTCCGCAGGTGCCCCTTCGCGGGCAGAACCACTCTCGCTGCCCCCGACGCCACCGTCCGCCGCGGGTCGGCCACCAGCGCATCCAGGTCCCGCAGGTCTGCCGGCCGCCAACCCACCTCCCGCTGGGACTGGAGAAACTTCAGGAACGGCTCCGGCGGCGCCCACAGCCCAAGCGAGACGAGCGCGACCGCGTCTCTCACCACCGCGAGCATCTTCAGCCTCTCGGCATCCTGTGCCGCGATGTAGCCCGCGTCGCTGATCTTGATCGGCGCCGGGAGCAGGCCACCGGCCGAGAACGGTGGCGAGCTATCCCCGTCGATGATGCGCAGGCGGAAGGGGTTGCCGTCCTTCTCCGGCCCCAGCCAGGCGAGGGGATGGATCCCCACCTCCCAGGCCACCCGCAGATCCTCCCGCGGCCGCGCATCCTTGCCAGCGGCAAGCGTAATCACCGCGCCCAGCGATTCCGCCTCCCGCAGACCGCGCACCGCGGTCGGCCGATCCGAGAGCAGCACCTCGCCGGTATTGGTGGAGGCCAGAACAGAGATGGGCACGCCGGCGCTCAACAGCGGGCGGATCACCTTCGGGATCTGCTGTTCGCTCACCCACACCGGCACGTCGCGCAGCACGGGGACCAGCCGACGTTCGCTCTTGTGCTTCGATGCGAGGATGTCGTGCAGCGCGTCGGCCCAGACGCACCTGCTCCAGAAGTGATCGCGCCCGCCCCTCGGCCCCGCGGCGGCGTACCAGAGTTTGCCGCTCCCCGCGATGAACGGGCGGCGGTCGCCTCCATTCTCGGCGCTTGCGAGCGCGGCCGTGGAGGCGCTTCGCTGGGAGTCCACAGATGGCACGGCCAGCCACTCCAAGTGCTGCTGCGACCCGTAATCGAGCAGCCACGGCCGCGGCTCATCAGGCGCGCCGCCGCCGGACCTGAGTCCGAAGTGGCCCAGCGCCCCTTCCCCCAGCACAGACACGCCCGGCCCGACCCAGGCCGCGGTTCCCTGGTACTTCGAGAGATCGGCGGCGAACTCGCTGCGAGCTGGCGACGCGACACCCCCCGCGAGGTAGAACACATAGAGATACCGCGTGAGCATCCCTGTTCTGTAGCTCGACGCGGCTGTAATCTGGCAGCGCTCGTCGAAATGGGCGATGAGGGTCGCGAGCTCCTTCGCGGACTCTGCCGGTCCATCGCCTTCCTCCCTCAGTACCAGCATCCGCACCGGCGCGGCCGGCGCAGACGCGGGCGGGCTCACCTGCGGTTTCGGCTTTGGCGTGCGGCGGTGACAGCCCGACAGGGCGAGCGCGGCGAGGAGCATCAGGAGGGCATATCTCCGCATGCTACGCTCGCCGCAGCGCCGAGATCTGTGCGATGTAGATCAGGATGAAGATCACGCACGCCGCGACGGCGAAGATGATGACGCCCCGCGAGATGCCGGCCACCGCTCTCTGCGCGACCTCCTCAGGGCCCCCCTCGAAGGCGAAGACCTCGCGCGGTCGCTGGCCGGCGGGGTAGGTGATAAGCAGCGCGCCCGGGACCAGCACGGCATCCTCTCGGCCGTCGGCGCCCTCCGTTTCAAACCGCTTCAGGTCTCGCCTCCCGGGGCCCAGCAGGGTGGCATCCCAACCGTTCTCGAGGAACTGCGCGATGGGAACCTGCTCGCCGGACGAATGAAACGCCAGCGACTGCCCTTTCATCCACTCCGTCGTACGCCGCAGGTCGGCGAACTCGAACCCCATCTCCTTCATATTGGTCAGCAGCAGCCTCACCGCGTCCGGCGGCGCCTCCGGGGCCACCGCCACTGTCAGCCACGGGTCGGGCACAACGGTTTGGCAGCGCGCCTGCTCCAGGATGGTCTCGATATCGTCTCCGCTCCGCAGCGGGCTCAGGTTGTCCGGGATCAGCTGCTCCCCGAAGCCATCCTGGTGGATGAGAAAGGGGAAGGTCTGCGGCGCGGGGGCGAGTACGCTCGTCAGCCGCCGCTCCCAGGTTGTCGAGCAGGCGCGAGCGATCTCGGTGTAGTCCGACGACGACGCCCTGCCGCCCGGCGTGGACCAGACGATCGGGTAGAGGCCGCAGCGGCCCATCTCCGCGATAGCCTTCCGGATTCTGTCCGCGGTGTCGGAGGGAGTGCGTCCCAGGGGTGGGCGATTTCGCTTCCCGTCCCAGAACTCCGCGTCCTCGCCGGTGCGCCCCTGGTACTGGTGCGTGTACCCGCTCAGGATGATCGCCGCGCCGTTCCGCTGAGCTCCGCGCAGCACCCCCACCACCGTCCGGCGGCGGCTGAGCGGCGTCTCGGAGTTGTGCTCCGGGTCGTTGAACATGGGGGTCACCGCGATCGCGATGGGAAACTGCTCATCCTGGAGTGAACGAACGAGCGCGCGGAGCGGCCCGGGGTCTGTCTCGGGCGTCACGCCTGTCACGCAGACGAGCGCAGTCCGGTCCGAGCTGTGGCGCTGCTCCAGGATGTCGTGAAGCTGATCCGCAAGCACCAGGTAGCTGCCGGTCTCGCTCAGCTCCAGAAGCGGGATATCGGCGAAGTACCAGAAACTCCCGCTGCGAACCGCGTAGGGGAGTGACTGGGCGCCTCCCTCGGTGTTCGCCAGCACCTGGCACGATACGCGATGCGTGACCGTCACCTTCGTCGGCCGTACCTTCGGCCGCCTCAGCGCCTGGGACCGGTACAGCACGTGCGAGTACTTCCCCGCAGGCGGCCCCGGCTCGACCGAGAACCCATATCGCCCGAGAGAGAACCGACCGCTCAGTTGCTCGATGTCGCCGCCCATCCAGCAGACTGGCCGCGCGGTGTCGTAGATGTCCCCGATCAGCGCCTCGGGCAGCGGACCATCAGCCCCGAACCCCAGGTAGAACACGGCGCTGTACGCCTCGACCTGGCCCGACTGGTAGGCTTCCGCGGGGATAACGGTGACAGCGCAATCGAAGTGCCCGAGCAAGTTCACCAGCGCGGGAACCACCCATTGCGCGGTATACGCGGACTTCTTGCCGCCGCTGTAGACCACCAGCGCGCGCCCCGCCTCACCGCGGGCCGGCCCCGCGGCAAGAACAGAGAGGACTGCCAGAGTTATCGTGATACTGCGCATGAACAGGAGGAACCAATCGGCAGATGCTCACCTCACCACCTTATCATGCCACGTCTTGCCCCAGCGCGCAAACGCGGGGCTGCCGAGGGTGTGACCCCGGGGTCTGGGTCTGCACTCGTTGTCATCCTGAGCAGGGCGGCGGCGTACAGCCGCCGCGAGCGCGAAGGATCACGCCGTTCCAACAGATATCAACGGCGGGATGCTTCGCGGAATCCACCCTGAGCGCAGCCGAATGGCTCAGCACGACAGGGGGGCCATCTCCATCCCAGCCCAGAGAAAAGGGTCACACCCGCATCTGTTCGTCACGCGCTTACTGCCGGAACCAGCCGGCCAGTGGCGTGGGTGTGCCGCGAGCGCGGCGAGCGGCAACCCGGGTAGGCGTGGAGTTCATAGCTCGCGCCGGCGGTATTGTGCTTGATCCGGCTCTCGCCCGCTCCGAACCGATTCCACAGCGCCCCGATGCCCCCGCCAGACTGGACCATGCCGACCAGCATCATCTCGCCCTTCTCGACGACCCTTTGCTCCATCACCTCGTCCCTTTCGGCTGGTATGCGTCATTCACCGGGTCTCAGCGGGGAGCATCGCCCGGGGGTTTCTGCTGGTCGCGCGGGAGAGACTTCTCACGGCTGAAACGCGCCAGCCCGGCCGGATGCGGAGGTCATCCGGCCGGGCCGCGCTCGCAGTCTCACTGGGAGACCGCTCAGGGGTTGGGAGCCCCCTGTCCGCTTGGACGAAATCCGGCAGGGAGTCGGGACTGGTCAGTCGCAGTCGCGCCACCTCCGGCGATCAGGGCTCGCGGGTGCGGCAGGAGGTCGCCTCCGGTCACCCTAGAACCCCAGCCACGCCGTCTGGAGGTAGCTGGCGGCGCCCTCCGTCTGGTCTATCAGGTGTGCATCATAGATATCGATGCCATGTGGGTCGCCCGCCACCGCCGCGGCGACCGTGGTGCCGATCTGCGGCCCGTTGAGCCCACCGGAGCCGAAGTCAGTCACCTCCAGGTGAGCGATCAGCGAGGCGCGTCCGGCCACCATGTGCTTCGCCTGCAACACCGCCTCCCTCGTCCAACCGGGCGTGAACGTCACCCGGTCGCTGTACGTCGTCGCCCACTGCTGCCAGATCAGCTCCGCCTGCACCACGTTGGGCCGGTCGGCGCTCCCCAGAATCGCGTCCAGGTCGAACCCGATCGCGTCGCGGACGACGCTGCTCGGCATGAGCGCGCCGTCGGAGCGCGCGGTGAACACCGTCGTGATGTGCGCCTCCTTGCCGCGCCCCCGGACCAGTTGATTCGTCGCGAGCAGGAGTCGGGTGAGCCCGTCCGCCCGGAACTGATGCCAGCTGTCGCTGGTCGCGCGCGGGCGGGGGTATTCCCGTGAGTACGCGGCCTTGCAGGTCTTGCAGTAGCAGGCGTTGTCGCCCCACTCATCGAGCTGGGCCTCGGCGATGTCAACTCCGTCCAGGTCCGGGTAGCTGATGAGGATGTCGTCAATGAACCCCAGCCACCAGCTCGTGACTTCCGGGTTGCGAACGCAGAGGTAGTAGCTGTCCTGAGTTGGCCGGTAGTCACGCCCGTTCGACATCTTCTCTCGCCAGCTCGAGTGCTTCTCCCACATCTGCTTGTGCTGCGGCCCGTAGAACCACGCGATCACCTTCATCCCCCGGGCGTGAGCCGCCTCCAGCATGTAACGCAGCAGATCCTGGCGCCCGAAGTCCTCCATGATGTTGCCCGGGTAGCTCGTCCGGTAGCGCGCGCCGTAGACACGGTTGTACGCGTAGTAATAGATCAGGTTGACGCCCTTCTGCGACCACGACGCCGTGAGGTCGTCCGCGAGCTGTCGCACGCTCTTACCGGCGCCATAGTAGTACCCGGCGTCGAAGCGAACCGACCGCACGCTCTCCTGCGCCCAGGCCTGCGCGAGCTGCTCGCTGGGCCGCTGCTTGCCGGCACTATGCGGCCTGGGCTCAGGGCGCGCCTCCCTCCTCGAAGTGGGCGGCGCTGTGAACTGCGGCGGCGCCGCGCCGGGGGCCCGGTGGGGCTCCGGAGCAAGGGTGTAAAGAGTGCTGGGGGCCGGCGCTAGCCTCGGCGCGCTCACGACAGCAGGCGGCGGTTCGCTGGCGTGTGGCGCGACCTCGGATGAAGGGGCGACCGGTTCCGGCGCCGGCCCGAAAGTGTGAGGGAAGGCACGACTTATCGATCGCCCGTCAGACTCAGTATCAGGCGCGCGAGCGGAGAAGGAATAGGTGTTCGCTCGCCCACGATATGGTTCAGCGCTTGCCGACCTCGGCCTCGCTTCGCGAGGCGAGGCCGGCTCGGGACTGGGTTGAGTGGCATGGGTGGGCCCGGTCGCCGCGATCGCTTCGACAGACCTCTCGGCGCTGGCCACTTCCCGATTGCTCTCAGCCGCCTCCGCCGACACGGCTGGGCTCGTCCGCCAGGATCGCTGGGCCGCCGCGCCCACGACCCCCACCATCATCGCCGCCGCGAATACCGGCAGCAGCAACCTCCAGATAATAGTCCGGCCGCCTTCTGGTCTCATCCCCGTTCGCCCCTCGGGCCTTCCCCTTGACAGAGGGGAAGTGGAACTTGGATGAGATGCTCCAGGGACGGGGCCAAACAGAAAGCCAAGGGTCTTTCGGCCCTTGGCTCTGGCTGAATCTTTGGCGCTTCGGCTCTAGATCGCGCTCAGACGCG
>Ga0315282_10010839_pt1 | contig 14220 bp, 12 predicted proteins | sample YL17G07_20_MG_FD_203693 | JGI IMG/M metagenome (GOLD analysis project Ga0315282, IMG submission 203693) | Sediment microbial communities from Yellowstone Lake, YNP, Wyoming, USA - YL17G07_20 | ecosystem: Environmental > Aquatic > Freshwater > Lake > Sediment | place: USA: Wyoming | collected...
GTGCTGGAAGTGCTCGGTGATCGGTGTTAGCTTCCCCATAGGGTGTAGGTCTCCTTTCAGGAGTTGGTTTTTTGCAGAACCAAAACCTACACCCTCCTGCTTTTACACAAAAGAAATTACATCACCGACTCTTCTGCCGCCGGCGTGCTCGGTCCGCCCGTTTGCGCTGGCGTGAAATCAGACGAGCAAATCGGCGGTTGTTTTGAGACAATTACACCATGGGGATTGAGGAAATTCTAAGGGGGAGACGCCGCGAAATCCTCGAGATCGCCGAGCGCCATGGCGCTCGCAACGTGCGTGTCTTCGGTTCAGTGGCGCGGGGCGAGGCGCGGCCGGACAGCGATGTCGACTTTCTGGTGGATCGCGGCCCCACCCGAACCCCCTTTTTCCCCGGCGGCCTCCTAATGGACCTTCAGGATCTGCTCGGGCGCAAGGTCCAGGTCTGTACTGAAGGAGGGCTTCATCCTCGGCTTCGCGACCGCATTTTGAAGGAAGCTGTCACCTTGTGAAGGACGATCTTTTCTACATCGAGTACATGCTGGAGTGCATCGCCAGAATTGAGCGGTACACCCGAGGGGGTATGGAAGCGTTCTTCTCGGACAGCATGATTGCCGACGCCGTCATCCGCAATCTGCAAACTCTCGCTGAATCGTCCCAGCGCACGTCGCCGCGTCTCAAGGAAAGTGCACCGGAAATCAACTGGCGGCAGTTGGCCGGGTTTCGCAACGTGGTTGTGCACGATTATCTGGGCCTTGAGCTCGGCGCTGTCTGGGACGTCGTCGCTACTGATCTGCCGGTCCTTCGGCGGCAGCTCGAGCGGTTGCGCGAACGCCTTGGGTCGTAAACCAACGCGCTCCGCCGAGAGCGATTCAGGGGAATCAGAATTCCACAATCACATCCTTACCGAAGGACAGGCCGGCAGTTTCGGCAGCGAGAGGGATGATGGTTTTCTTGAGCACGTTGTTGAGGTTGGTTGCGACCAGCCATCCGCCAGGCAGCCGGGTGTTAGCCAGCCTCGGGGCATGTCTTTCAAGCCCCGGATGGCCCTCCTTGCAGGGATTCAGGCGCGGCGCGCCCTGCGTGCCGTCGCTTGCAGCGCCTTGTTGGGCCCCTCCGAGCCACTTTGACGACCCAAGCGCCGTCTCTCGATCAGTCGCGTGATTTCAGGAACTAGGCGATTGGGTACCACCATAACGGTCTGCCCCCGCAACTGGAATGCGGCTTCGTCTTCCGCGACCGCCTCATCCTCGGCCTGCCCCTCGTAATGCTCCAGCACTCTTCGGACCCTGGCTTCATTCCAGCCAGCCGGGAATCGGTTTCGTTTCATCTTTCAAGTATCGACTGCTCGCCGTTTGGCCAATCGCGACGCGGGAGCCGTCTCGCCCGAGACGATCCTCTCCCGGATTCGTCAAAACCTCCTCGACCTCTTCCTCATCGACGCCGTGATTACAGATGTGCGGTTGCCCCGTTGCCCAATCGAGGTAGAAGCGAAAATCCACCGGCACCAGTATACCGAAACAGCGGCCCTGTCGTGCAAGCTGAACTGGCAGGCCCGAATTCGGGCACGCGCCCCGGCCTTCTCGCCAGCAGCGCTACTACGCCAGACGCTTCCACAGGCTCGCCTCCTCGAGTCGGCGCTTGATGGCGTTGATGAACCGGGCCGCCAGGGCGCCGTCGATGATGCGGTGATCGCACGACAGCGTCATTTTCATCATGGAACGGATCACCACCTGATCGTTCTTCACCACGGGCTGCTTCATTGCGCTCGACACGGCAAGAATCGCGCTTTCCTCGGGGTTGATGATGGCAGTGAAGTTCTCGACCTCCAACATGCCCATGTTGGAAATGGTGAATGTGCTCCCCGACATCTCTTCGGGCGTGAGCTTGCCCGCCCGGGCCTTTTCCATGAGTTCGGCGGCGCGGCGGTGGATCTGCTCCAGCGTCAGGTCGTCGGCATCGCGGATCACGGGAACCACCAAGCCTTGCTCGATCGAAACCACCAGGCCCAGGTGAACCTTGCTGTGCCACCAGACGTTTTTCCCGTCGGTGGTGCTGTTGACGTCGGGGAACTCAACCAGGGCCAGCGCGGCGGCTTTCAGGATGAAGTCCGTCACAGTATAGGCCCGGCCCTCGGTCTTCAACTCTTCCCGCAAGGCGCTGAGTTCGGTCAGGTCCACGGAGACGGTCACGAAAAAGTGAGGCGCCGTGGCGGCGCTCTGGGCCACCCGTGCCGCGATCGCCTGCCGCATGCGGCTCATGTGCTTGGGGCGCTCCGCGATCGCCCTCTCCACATCGGCCCGCCTGATGCGCGGGGCATCGTCACCGACGGGAAGCGCGAGCACGTCAATACTCTCACTGGCAGCCAGCTTCTTTGCCGTGGGAGTAATCCGCAAGCGGTCATATCCTTTCGCTTCCAGGTAAGCTTTCACATCCTGTTCCACAATTCTTCCCTCGGGACCCGTCCCCCGGATGGACCTCGGGTCGATGCCGCTCTCCCTGGCTAGTCGCGCCGCGCGTGGACTGATCCTGAAAGATTCGGGAGTTTCAACGTGCTGGGGCGGCACTGCTGCACGTAAAGGCGGCTCTATGTGGCCGCCCTTTCCAGCCAGGGGCGCAGACACCGGCGCGCCCCTCCCTGGCGCTGCTTCTTGTGGCGTCACACTACGGATTGCCGCCTCGGGGACCGGCTCTCCGGGTTCACCAATGAAGCCCACGACGGATTGCACCGGAACCGTCCCCCCCTCTGGCACTACAATTTTAAGCAGCGTGCCTTCGAAGAAGCTTTCCACCTCGAGGACCGCCTTCTCCGTCTCGATTTCGAACAGGATGTCCCCCTTGGCGACCGGGTCCCCCTCCTTCTTTATCCATCGAAGCAGCGTGACTTCTTCCTCGGACTGCCCCAGCTTCGGCATGGTAATGGATCGAACCATTGTCGGAGTCTCCCTTATAAGAGGGCCTTGGCGGCCGCCAGTATGTCGTCCACATTGGGAAGGAAGGCCGCTTCGAGAATGTGCGATTGGGGCGCGATTCCGTTCTTGGCGCCAACGCGCAAGATGGGGGCGTCGAGATAATCGAAGACGTTCTCCTGGATGGTCGAGACAATCTCGCCCATGAAGCTGCCGATGGTCACGCAGTGGCTGGCCACGACGCAACGCCCCGTCTTCCGCACCGAGCGGAGGACTGTTTCAACGTCCAGGGGTATGAGGCTGCGCAGGTCTACCACCTCCACGCTGGCTCCTACCTCGGCCTGCAGGCGACTGGCGGCTTTCAACGCGTCAGGAATCGCCGGTCCCCACCCGACGATTGTGATATCCGTTCCCGTGCGCTTGATGTCCGCCACGCCCAGCGGCACCAGATACTCCTGCTCGGGCACCGGGCCTTTCTCGCCATACAGCAGTTGGGACTCGACGAACATCACGGGATTGTTGTCGCGGATCGCGGATTTCAGCATGCCCTTCGCGTCGTGGGGCGTGGACGGGTAGACGACATACATCCCCGGCACGTGCGTGAAGATGGATTCCAGCGTTTGGGAGTGCTGCCCGCCGTAACCTTTGCCGCCACCCACCGAGGCGCGTATCACCAGCGGAACTTCCACCTGGGCGCCCGACATGTAATGCCACTTGGCAGCCTGGTTGCCGATCTGGTCGCCGGACATGAGCGCGAAGTCCATGTACATGAGTTCCACGACCGGCCGCAGCCCGACCATCGCGGCGCCCACGGCCGTCCCGCAAATGGCCGCCTCGGAGATGGGTGCATTGAAAACCCGGTCGCGGCCAAAGGCTTCCAGCAGGCCCTTCGACAGCTTGAAAGCGCCGCCGTACTCGGCCACGTCTTCGCCGTAGAAGATGACGCGGGCATCGCGCCTCATCTCTTCCATCAAGGCTTCTTTGAGCGCATCACGATAACTAAGCTGGCCGTCGGTCCGCTTGATGGCCGGCAACTCTCCGGCAATGGCCGCGTTTCGGAACCGGGCGGGAACTTCCTCGGCGGAAGTATGGGTATACATGTACTTGATGACATCGGCGGGTTCCGGGTCCGGAGAGGCCGCCGCCCGCTGGGCCGCGCATGCGTTCCGGCGCTGAACCTGGGCCTGCAGCGCGGCCAGTCCCGCCTCGTCCAGCACCTTGCAGTCCAGCAGTTGCTTCTCGCAGGCCGCAATCGGGTCCACTGTCTTCCAGGCCGCCTCTTCCTCGCGCGTCCGATATTCGTTGCGCGGGTCGCTCAGGGAGTGGCCGTAGTAGCGGTAGGTGTTGACGTCGAGGAAAACGGGGCCTACCCCCCGGCGGCATTTCTCAACGGCCCGCAGTGTTGCGTCGCGGACCGCCAGCACGTCCATCCCGTTCACCACTTCGGCGTGCATGTTGCCATCGGAGAAGCCGGCAGCACGCCGGGCCAGGTGCGCGATGCCCATGACTTCCTCAGTGCGCCCCGTCATGCCGTAGTGATTGTTGAGGACCAGGAAGATGATTGGAACGCCAAAGCGATGGTCTCCCGCCATTTCGTTCGTGAATTGGCTCTGCGCGGCGAAGTTCAAGGACTCGAGGACCACTCCGTTGGCGAAGGCGCCGTCCCCGGCAAAGCAGCACACGACCGCACCGTTGCGGAGATAGCGCGCGCCAACCGCCGCCCCCGTGGCGATGGGAACGCTGCCTCCCACGATCGCGTTCGCTCCCAGGTGACCCACGGAGAAATCAGCGATGTGCATGCTGCCGCCCCGGCCCTTGCAGTAACCGTCTTCCTTGCCAAACAGCTCGGCGATCATGCGATAGACGTGGTCTTCCAGGGCTTCCTCGATGAGTTCGTGGCGCGAAGCCGCACCGCTGCGAGCAACGCGCTTGCGCAGTTGCTCCTCGCTCATGGCCTGGATGGCGTGGTACCCGCGGGCCAGTCCGTCTCCGTGGCCTCGGTGCGTGCTGGTAATGAAATCCTTCAGCGCCAGGGCGCTGCAGGCGCCCACCGACGCCGCCTCCTGGCCCACGGAGATGTGCGTGGGGCCCCGGTAATTGAAATCCGGAAGCGGCTCATAGGCGCCGGAACGAAGCCGAACAATCATCTCCTCCAACTCCCGAATCATGAGCATGGATTCGAGAAGCTGAACCGCCGTGGCAGGATCAATGCGGCCCGCCTCCAGTTCACTGTGAAGGTCGCCTCGAAACGTGCAGGCCGGTATTGTCCCGCAATCAATTTCAAAAGCCCGGAAGTCGGGCCTGGTATTGCTGAGATAGGGCGTTGCCATGGTTCCTCACCCCGTTCCAGTCCGGCAAGCTCTGACTTTGGGTTCGGCTTGCGATCTGATGAATCCAAATCATAAACCAGGTGTCCCTCAAGGGCGGCCGCCGGCATCAGCGGACTTCGACGCCCGCCTGGGCCTCGAAGTACTGGACCAACCCGCCGTGGTCCAGCTTGCCCTTGCCTCCGGCCACCAGGTCGCTCATCACCTGCGCCGCCTGGGAGGTGAAGGGAAGCGCAAGGCCGAGTTCCCGGCCGGTGGCCAGCGCGTTGCGCAGGTCCTTCAGGTGCAGCTCGATGCGGAAGCCGGGATCGAACTGGCGGCGGAACACCAGCGGCGCCTTGGCGTCCAGCACCGTGCTGGCGGCCAACCCGCCGCGGATCGCCTGGTAAACCACTTTCGGGTCCACGCCCGCCTTGGCGGCCAGCACCAGGGCCTCGGACATGGCAATGATGTTCAGCGCCACCACAATCTGGTTGGCCAGCTTGGTGGTGTTCCCGCTGCCGATCGGTCCCACCCACACCACCGACTTCCCCATGGCCTGAAGCACATCGACGACCGAGTCGAACACCGCCTTGTCCCCGCCGGCCATGATCGACAAGGTTCCGTCGACGGCTTTGGGCTGGCCGCCGCTGACCGGCGCGTCCAGCATGCGCACCCCTCGCGCCTCTGCCTTGGCGGCGATCTCCTTCGCGACGCCGGGAGCGATGGAGCTCATATCAATCAGGATCAGTCCGGGGGCCGCGCCTTCCAGAACGCCGTTGGATCCCAGGACCACGTCCCGGACCTCGGGCGAGTCCGGCAGCATGGTGATGAGGATTTCCGACTGCCGCGCCACGCCGGCCGGCGTCCGGCCGTCCAGCGCGCCCTGCGCCGCTAACTCGGCTACCGGCGCCGGATTGATGTCGTGCACGATCAACCGATGGCCGGCGCGCACCAGGTTCATCGCCATCGGTTTTCCCATGATGCCCAGCCCGATGAAGCCAATCGTCTTCATGCCTTTCCCTCCGCCACCCCGGATCAAGGGGCGATCAACCTTAAACTCTAAGCTTTAAACCTGGAACTTTGAACTTGAAATTCGCGGTCCTGCCGCGCTGTGGTAGACTCGGCGGCTTGCCCGGCTCTGCGATTCGCCCGGCGCTCAACCGCTCCATCGGCCTGCTGCACGCCACGGCCATGGTGGTGGGCATCATTGTGGGCGCATCGATCTTCGTGCAGCCCACGGAAATCAGCCGCCACGTGCCGAGCGTGGCGGGCATGTTCCTGGTCTGGGTGCTGGCCGGCCTGCTGACCTTCTGCGGCGCGCTGGTCTGCGCCGAGCTGGCCGCCGCCTTCCCGGCTACCGGCGGCGTCTACGTTTTTCTTCGCCAGACCGTCTCGCCGGCCCTGGGCTTTCTTTGGGGCTGGGCCATGTTCTGGAGCGTGCACTCCGGCATCATCGCGGCCACCTCCGTCATTCTCGCCCGCTACATCGCCTGGTTCGCCGGGTTCGGCGACCTGGGCATCCGCATCACCGCCATCGCCGGCGTCTTCTGCCTTTCGGCCGTGAACTATATCGGGGTGCGGCCGGGCAGCGTGGTGCAGACCGCCGTCACCGCCGCCAAGATTCTTGGCATTGTTTTGATGCTGCTGGCGGTGGCGCTTATCCCCCACGGCGGGACGGCGGCGGATGGCGGCCCGCAGGCCGCTGCGGCAACGCCCGCCGCCGCGCCGGTCGGGTTCCGGGAATTCGTGCTGGCCATCAGCGCCGCGCTGTTCGCCTTCGGCGGCTGGCACATGGTCACCTACGCCGCCGGCGAAACGCGGGCCCCCGACAAGACCATACCGCGCGCCCTGCTGATCGGCACCCTCACCGTGGCCGCCTGCTACCTGGCGATGAACGCCGCCTGCCTGTCGGTTCTGCCGCTGGACCGGGTGATGGCCTCCAGGCACGTGGCCGCCGACGCAGCCAGCGCGCTGGTGGGCCCGCGCGGCGGCGCGGCCGTCTCCGCCCTGGTCATTATTTCCTCGCTGGGCGTGCTAAACGGCGTCATCCTGGCCGGCCCGCGCGTCTACCTGGCCATGGCCTGCGACGGGCTTGGCCTGCCGTGGATGAGCGCGGTGCATCCGCGCTTCCATACCCCGCACCACGCCATTCTGGCGCAGGCCGTTTGGGCCTCGATCCTGGTGGCCACCGGTACCTATCGCGCCCTGTTCACGCGGGTGATCTACACCGAATGGCTTTTTTTCGCGCTGATGACTGCGGGGCTGTTGCGGCTGCGGTTCCGGCCGAGCGTGCCTTCCGGCGCGTCCCGGCGCGCCTCCCTTTACTCGCTGGTTCCGGTCGTGTTTATCATTTCCTCGCTGGCCGTTGTCGCCAATCAGATCGCCGCCGACCCGCTGGAATCAGCAAAAGGGCTGTTGCTGGTGGCCGCGGGGCTGCCGGTTTATTATCTGCTGGCCCGCCGGCCCGCCCGGCAAGGGAGCCACTGATGCGAACCATTGATTTCCACAACCACTTTTACCCGCCCGCTTACCTGGAGGCGCTGAAGTCGGGCGCCAGCAATGTGCGCGTCACCATCGACGCCGACGGCAATCCCTGCCTGCATTACCCCGGCGATTACAACATCGCCGTCCGCGGCCATCGCGACATCGACTACCGCGAGCAGGTGCTGGCCGAGCACGGCGTGGACACCCAAGTGCTCAGTTTCACCACACCGGGCACGCACGTGGAGTCGCCGGCCACCGCCGCCCGCTTCGCCAGCCTGGTGAACGACGCCTTCGCTTCCATCACCGGCGCCAGGCGCGGGCGGTTCGCCGCCCTGGCCACGCTGCCGCTCAACGATCCGCAGGCCTCGGTGATCGAGTTCGAGCGCGCCTGCCGGCAGCTTGGCATGCGCGGCGCCATGCTGTTCGGCAACGTCAATGGCGTGGCGCTGAGCGACGAGCGCTTCCGGCCGCTGTACGAAGCAGCCAACGACCTGGGCGCGGTGCTCTACATCCATCCCACGCATCCGGTGGGCGTCGAGGCCATGACCGAGTTCTGGCTGATGCCGCTGGTCGGTTTCCTGTTCGATACCACGCTGGCGGCCGCCAAGCTGGTCTTCAGCGGCGTCGCCGAGCGGTTGCCGCGCATTCGTTGGGTGCTGGGGCACCTGGGCGGGGCCATCCCTTACCTGGCCGAGCGGCTGGACCGCGGCTATTACGCCTTCCGCGAGTGTCGCGCCAACATCAGCCGGCCCCCCAGCGAATACCTGAAGCAGTTCTATTTCGATGCCGTCAACTTCGACGCGCGTTCTTTGGAATTGGCCATCGCCTTCGCCGGCATCGATCGCATCCTGGCCGGCAGCGATTATCCGCATCAGATCGGCAGCATTCCGCGGATGCTCGCGAGTATTCGGGCCTTGCCCATTCCCGAGGCAGAGAAGTCCAAAATCCTGGGCCTCAACGCCGCCGCGCTGCTGGACCTGGCGTAACGCCGGGCTTGCCCCCCGGGTTACGACTGGCCAGGTTCAAGCACATTCGACAAGAATGTTTTGACATTTCATTCCTACTTGGTTTAGAAATAGAAACAGGGGAGGTTTTTCGCGATGCCGGTACTGTCAAAGTCACGCCTCAAGGTCGCCGACGAAGTCTGGATAGCAGCCGCTTTGCTGCATCGCGAGCAACCGGCACGGCCCGACTTCCGGGTGGAGGAAATTGTCGAGCGCGCGAGGAAGGAGGCCATCGGGGGGCCGGCTCGAGCGGGCGTGTACGTTCATGTTGTTCAGCACTGCGTCGCCAATCGCCCGCCCAACCCGGGACGTTATCGAATGCTTTTCGAGACCGCGCCTGGGCGGCGGCGCCTGTTCCGCGCCGGCGACGCCTATCACCCGGCGCGTGAAGGGGCCAAGATCACGCCAAGGGTAGAGGACATGCCCTACGGTTACGGTGGCCTGCTGGCCTGGTATCGTGATTGGTGTTCAGCCGCAGTCAGGTCTGCGCCGGAAGCCGATCCCCTCCTCTCCCTGCTCGGCTCGGGGAAGCACCTGTGGGCCGACGAGCACGCCGATGAGTACGTGCACCGGCTCCGGGAGGGTTGGGAATGAGCAGGGTCTTCTGGGACACCAACCTGTTCATCTACCTCTTCGAGGGCTACGGCAGCTTTTCCGAGCGGGTCAGAGATCTGCGACGGGCCATGCTGGCGCGAGGGGATCAACTGCTGACATCCACCCTCACGCTGGGCGAGGTTCTCGTCAAGCCCTTGGAGCAGGGAGACGAAGAACTGGCGCGAGAATACGAGGAAGCCGTTGCGGTGACGGCGTTGATGCTTCCCTTCGATGCCAAGGCGGCAAGAATCTACGCCGCGCTTCGGGGTGATCGATCGCTTCGCGCTCCTGATGCCATCCAGTTGGCATGTGCGGCAGCAGCCGGTGTTGACCTGTTCATCACCAACGATGCCCGCCTCCACGCGAAACACGTGGAGGGCATTCAGTTCATTGTTCCCCTGGAACGCGCACCCATTTGACCGCGCAGCAAAGGGACCAGTGCGGAAAGCGGCCACCCGAGCGGTTGAGGAGGCGGCAGCGGCTGTGCGACAATCGAGCCCGCTAAAGCGGCCTCCGCCACCGAGCGATCGGGCTTCGGTACCGGCGTGAGAAGAAGCTGCATGGCCGCACGTAAACTGTTCGCGCCGCTTGGCGGCGCAGGAAGGAGACCCGAACGTATGCTCGTTCTCGGATTCGATCCTGGCGGACTAAAACGATTCGGATGGTGCGTTGCCGAGCCAACACTGCATGGAAAGCTAAAGCTCCTCGACTGTGGCGTGGCCGACCATGCCACCCGGGCGGTCGAGGCCGCCCTCAAGGCGACCGACGACCCGGCTCGCATAGTTGCGGCTGGCATCGACAGCCCACTGTTCTGGGTGCCGAATGATAGCCGACAGGCGGACAAAACGATTCGCGAGAAGCTGAAGGGGCTCGGCGCAGAGAGCCCCGGTGGAACCGTCCAGGAAGTGAACTCGTTGCGCGGAGCCTGTCTGGCTCAAGGGATTATGACGGCGCACCTTCTTGGCAAAAGCGTTCCGGCGGTCCGAATCACGGAGTCGCATCCCAAAGCGCTTCTTTGGCTCCTCAAGGTGGCCACTAAGGACCGTCGGCCAACTAAAGTGAAGATGTCTGACCTCCGCGCCTTTGTCACCTGCGAATCGGAGGAACTGTCAGAGCACGAGCGGGACGCTGCCCTGGGTGCCTTTGCCGCTTGGGCCATGGTGACCGAGCAGGCTGGCTGGCGGGATCTATTTCAGGACGAGGACAAACCGTTTGTTCCGGTGCCGCCTATAGAATACTGGATGCCTATCTGATTTATGCGTGATCTTACCCGGCGTCGGACTCTGCAGCTCGCGGCGGCAGCCGCAATGGGTCCAAAGTCCAAGGTCCAAGGTTCACGGTCAGAAGGACCGATCCCGACCTTGGACCTTGGACCTGGGACCTCAGACTTGCCTGGCTACCGCATCATCGACCCGCACGTGCATGTCTGGAAGCACGATGCCCCCTTCCCGTTCGCGCCGGGCGCTCGGGTGCCGGAGCGCGACGCCACGCCGGAAACGCTCCTGGAGCTGATGCGGGCCAATCAGGTCGAAAAGACCGTCATCATCCAGGTGATCCACTATCTGTATGACAACGGCTATCTGGCGGCGGTGCTAAAGCAGTACCCGCGGCATTTCCAGGGAGTATGCCGGGTGGACCCGCTGGACCCGGCCGCGCCCGATCATCTCTCGATGCTGTGCCAGGAACAGGGATTCCGCGGCGTGCGGCTCAGCCCGGCCGGCGATGCGCGAGGCGACTGGATCCGCGGGCCGCTGATGCCGCCGCTGTGGGAGCGCTGCCGCAGCCTGCGGGTTCCCATGACCCTTCTGGCGCCGATCAGCCGCGTCCCCGACATTGCCAGGCTCGTTGACCGGTTCCCGGATCTGACCGTGGTAATCGACCACATGGCCGACTGTCCCGTGGATCATCCGGAGGAACTGGAGAAGCTGGTGGCCCTGGTCCGCTATCCGAAAGTGTTTGTGAAAATCTCGCACACCTGGTCGCTGTCCAAAGAGGCGTACCCGTGGCGGGACGCGCAGCGGCTGGTGAAGCGGCTCTACGACACCTTTGGACCGCGGCGGCTGATGTGGGCTACGGACTGGCCGATCATCGAGGCCGTGGCCACCTACCGCCAGGCGCTGACACTGGTGCGCGACGACATGGATTTCCTCACCGCCGCCGACAAAAGCTGGATCCTGAGCAAGACCATCGAGCAGGTCTGGCCCTTCCGCTAACTCCGCACCGGACATTCGTGTAGGTTCAGCTCGAGGTGTTGAACGGCAACATGGCCGGGGCTGAGCGGGCCTGAACCGCCGACGGGGTTTCTGGCACGCCCGCCTGTCGAGAGCGAAGCATCAGCGATTGCCTGGCTCCCGGATGCCGCAAAAAGGCACTGTGACGAGGCCTTCATCGGGTGTACCATAACACTCGCTTCAGTCTGGTGGCAGGGCAGGGGACGATCGCCAAGCGGCGTGACCGTTTCCCGAGGTGGGCAGCCGTTTCGGGCGCCATGCGTGCTGCCCAATCAGGAATGCCGTTCCACGTCGCGGGCCTGTCCACGAAGGAGTCATATATGACACGCCTCTTTGTAGCCTTTGCAGTGCTCTTTCTTTCGCTCGCGGCGTTTGGCCAGGAATACCGCGGCGCCATCAGCGGCGCGGTCACCGACCGGACCGGGGCGGTGATCCCGGGAGCGAAAGTAACGGTCACGGAGACGCAAAAGGGCACCAAGATCGAAACCGTTTCCGAATCGGCCGGCCAGTACAACGTCCCGATGCTTCTGCCCGGCGACTACGAGATTGCCGTGCAGGCGCCGGGCTTCAAGACCTTTACCCGCAAAGGCCTGCACGTGGGCGCCGGAGACCATCCGGTGATCGACGTCCAGCTCGAGGTCGGCGATGTGTCGCAAACCGTCGAGGTGACGGCCGACGCGCCCTTGCTCAACACCGAAAACGGCTCTGTCGGTCAGACCATCACCACCAAAGAGGTGGAGGACCTGCCTATGGATGGCGGAACGCCCATGATGCTGGCGGCATTCGCCATGGGAGTGCTGGCCACCGGGCAACCCTCGACCGTGCAGCCGTTCGCCTCCGGCGGCGGCGCCTCATGGAGCATCGCCGGCTCGCCCAGCCAAACCAACGAGCTCTCCATCGATGGTTCGCCCAATACCACCTGGGACGGGCGCATGGCGTATAGCGGAATGAAGGACGCCGTTCTGGAAGTGCGCGTGAAAGCCTTCGAGACCGACGCGGCCTACGGCCACACCGGCGCCGGCACCATCAACCAGGTGATGAAGAGCGGAACCAACGCCCTCCACGGGACGGTATACGAAACGCACCGGCCGACCGACATGGTGGCCAACAACTTCTTCAATAACAAGTCCGGTTTGCCCGTCGCCGTCACCCATTACAACCAGTACGGAGTGACCGCGGGCGGCCCGGCCATGGTTCCCAGGCTGCTCAACGGCCGCAACAGGCTCTTCTGGTTCTTCGGACTTGAGGGAATGAAGGTCCAGTCTCCCACCACCACGTTCATGACCGTTCCCACGGCTGCCCAGAAACAGGGCGACTTTTCCAAGCTCCTCACCCTGCCGAATCCCATCGTGCTCTACGACCCGTATACGGCGGTTCGAAGCGGCAGCAGGATTGTCCGCACGGCATATCCCAACAACAAGATCCCGGCGGCCCAATTGAACCCCATCGCGCTTAAGCTTCTCCAGTTTTTCCCCGAGCCCAACATCGCCAATCCCAGCATCTGAGGGCCGACGATACCCAAAATTATGGGAGCAGCGCGCCCTCCCGGGACGGGTACACCAACGAACTCGGCCGGATGGACGTCAACATCAACGCCAAGAACCGGTCGTTCTTCAACGTGCGGCATACCGATTATTTCCAGACCAAGAACGATTACTACGGAAACATTGCCACCGGCTCGGATTTGAGCCGTTCCAACTGGGGATTGACGTTCGACCACGTGTACATGATGAACGCCGGCAACGTCTTGAACGTCAAGGCGAACTTCACGCGGATGTTCGAGGACCACAGGGCGCCGGGTCAGGGGTTCGACCCCACGACACTGGGATTGCCCGCTTACCTGAAGACCAACTCGACGTATGTGCAATTGCCATACATCACCTTCGCCAGTACCAACACCCTGGTGCAGGCCCTGGGCATGAACGGCGCCAACAAGCTGCCGTCGCAGTCTCTTCAGCTTTTTGGGAACTGGGTGGCCATTCGCGGAAACCACCAGCTCAAGTTCGGCGGCGACGTGCGCCAGTACCGGTTGAATTACGGCAGCTTCGGGAGCGCCACCGGCAATTTCGCCTTCAGCGCCAACACCTGGGTCCGGCAGCAGGATAACTCCTCTTCGACCGTGGTGGCGGGCCAGGACGTGGCCGAGTTTCTGCTGGGCCTGCCCACCGGCGGCCAGTACGACATAAATGGTTCCTCCATGTTTTATCAGTACTACGCCGCCGGGTTCGCGCAGGACGACTGGCGAGTCAAGAGGAACCTGACGCTGAACATCGGAGTGCGGTTCGACCGCGACTTCCCGTGGCGTGAGAAGTGGGCGCGGACGGTGAACGGGTTCGCCTTCAACACGCCCAGCCCGCTGAACGACGCCGCCACCGCGGCCTATGCCAAGTCTCCCGCCCCCATTTTGCCGGCGAGCGACTTCAGGGTGATGGGCGGGTTGACCTTCGCCAGTTCCGACAACAACGCGATTTACAAATCGACGTCGCATTTGGTGAGCCCGCGCTTCGGCTTCGCCTGGAGTCCCGAGAAGTTCCACGGCAAGACGGTGGTGCGCGGCGGATTGGGCATGTTCGTTTCCGCACTCGGCATTTCCACCCTCCAGGTCACCGGCGCGTACTCGACCAATCCGCTTCTGACCCAGGAGGGATTCAACCAGACGACGACGCTCAACCCGTCGAACGACAGTTATCTG
>Ga0315282_10010840_pt1 | contig 14220 bp, 18 predicted proteins | sample YL17G07_20_MG_FD_203693 | JGI IMG/M metagenome (GOLD analysis project Ga0315282, IMG submission 203693) | Sediment microbial communities from Yellowstone Lake, YNP, Wyoming, USA - YL17G07_20 | ecosystem: Environmental > Aquatic > Freshwater > Lake > Sediment | place: USA: Wyoming | collected...
CATCCTTTTTTTGACGGCAATGGCCGAACCGCCAGATTGTTGATGAATGTTATTTTAATGCAAGCGGGATATCCTTTGGCTATTATTTTAAAAAACGATAGAAAAAAATACTACCATGTTTTATCAAAGGCCGATAAGGGCGACTTACTTCCTTTTGTCCGTTTTATCGCTCAGGCAGTTGAACGTTCCCTTGATATTTATTTGAAGATATTAACCCCAAAAGAAAAGGAGGAAGAAAAGTTTATATCATTGAGCCAATTAAGCAAAGGAACTAAATTTTCAGCCAAATATTTAAATCTTTTAGCCAGGATGGGAAAATTAGAAGCCCATAAAGAGGGTAGGATTTGGTTTTCTTCAAGAGAAGCATTAAAAAGATACCTGGAGGGAAGGGAAAGAAAAAGAAAATAAACAACCCATTTTTCTACAGCCGGTCTCCGCTTCCCCAAAATCAAAAAAATTTTAGAAAAAGATTTTGGGAAATTAAAAAATATTTTTATTTCTTGAATTTTCCAAAAAATCTGGCTATTTTGAAGGTAGAGGGTTTATTATGCTAGAAGTTGCAAAAACCAGAAAAAATTCATATTTTCTGCAGATTATTGGGTTATTTTTCGCATTGCTCCTTTTGATAGTTTTTTTACCTTTGATTCTTTCTCACTTCATAATAATAGCTTTTAATTGGCTAGATTTATTAATTTACGGAGTAGTCGCTTTTATCATCTATCTAATTATAAGAGGGGTTGGAAATTCGTTGGATAAAAAATTTAATGAATCAGTCCAAGATTTTTTGGATGGAAAAAAAGAAAAAATATTAGATGATAAAGGTTTACTTAGAACTTTTGCATTTCTACTAATTATCTTGCTTCCATTTTTGCTTTTCCTTTTTGCATTAGCATTATTTACTGCTATCGATGTTGGTTTATACGGATTTCTTCTCATTTCAAACCTTGGAATAATTGATATTAGAATTCCAATTGCTTTAGGAGTAGTTATGATAGGGACAGCAATTGCTATTTTAATAGGTCTGTATTATTTATTTTTCCCGCCCAAAAGGAAAACTCTAGGGATAACCGTTAGGCAGGATGAACAAAAAAGACTGTGGGATATTACAAAAAAAATTGCAATTGAGATACAAACAAAACCTGTTGATAAAATTATTATTACGCCTGACCCTGGTATTTGCGTTTATTTAGAAGGGAATATTTTTTCAACTATCATAGGTAGGGGTAAAAGAAACTTAGAAATTGGTTTACCTTCTTTGTATGATTTAAATATTGACGAATTCAAAGCCATTCTCGCTCATGAATACGGTCACTTTAGTAATCGTGATACCCAATGGACTTCTTATACTTATTCAATGGGAAATTCATTAATGACCGCTTTGAAGAACACGCCGACAATTAGTCCTGCCTATTGGTTATTGCGTTTGTATGCTAACCTTTATTTTAAAATAACAAAAGGTTTTTCTAGAGTTCGGGAAGTAATGGCTGATGCAATAGCACTTGATTTATACGGGAGTGAAGTATTTAGTAATGGATTATTGAAAGTAGCGACGAATGACTTGGTATTTAATGAAAAAATACAACAGTTTGTGCCAGAGTATTTGAAAAACGGACAAGTTATTATAAATTTCTCAAAGTTTCTAAAATTGATGTATGAACAAATTGATAAGGACGATCAGTATGTAGAACATGCTAAGAAAGTTTTATTCGCAAGTAATATTGATAATGTTTATAATTCTCACCTCCCTCTCAAAACTAGATTAGATTATGCCGGGAAATTTGGAGTGGCAAAAGAAACAGAAGATGAAAAAGTGGAATCATTTTTTGAAAATTGGGATAAATTAAATGAGAAAGTAGCTGAACTTTATAATTCAAGGTTGTTAAACTTTCTTAAGGCCTTAAGACTCGCACAGATAAAAAGAGAACAACAATTTCAAGAAGTTAGACCTATGAAAAAAGATTCTAACATTAATTATTGTCCAGTATGTGGAGCCGTAATTAAAGAAAATGATAATTTTTGTATCGGATGCGGTAGAAAAATAGTCAAATAAACTAAAAATTATAAATGTCTAATTTGTAACCTGTAATTTTAAAGAAATAAATCTATGTTTTGTCCAAAATGCGGAAAACAGATAGGAGACCATGACAATTTTTGTGAATTTTGCGGATATAATTTTTTAGAAAGAGGGCAGATAGAACTAGGACCAGAAAGAAAAGATGAGCCCTTAATGATACTTAATATTTCTAAGAATGAAACATTATTTCTTTACGAGAGCTTTTTAGTTCATAGAGGTCAACGAATAAATTATTCCCACATAGAAGGAATTTCGTATTTATGCACTAAAACTACCCATAGTGTTAGTTTGATTCCAATTGAAAAATCAAGTAGATATTCAATTCAACTACAAGTAGCAGGAAAAATCAATAAAATAGAATTTACCTCTGAATCTTTCCCTTTCGGTAAAAGTAAAAGCGAAATAGAAAAGGATGAACTTTTCGGAAGGTTTTGCCTAATTATAGAAAAATTAATTAAACCATTTGTATTAATTGGCTTATTGCTTAGATTTGCCGAAGAAAAACAATTTAAAATGCCTTCATTGACCATAAACCAAAATGGATTATATCGAAAAGGATTTTGGGGAAAAGAAGAATTTTTACCCTGGGATCAATATTATAATGCAATTTTAAAAGAAGGCTTTCTGCATATCTATAAAGCCGATAATAAGAAAAAATATAGAGAATATTTCATGTGTTCAATGAATATAATAAATTCTATTGTTTTGCCAGATTTTTTAAATTTTCTATTTCAGAAAAAGGGCGTGCTTGATGAAAAGACTAAACTGGAATTGATTCAACTAAAAGATGAATTAATAGCTAAATCCAGAAGACATATCGCTGGGTAATTTGTCTTTTTTCCAAAACTTTGCGAGGCGGTAAATTTAACCTTTCAAAAATCAAATCGGAAGGCTCCCCACCCATCTATTAAACCTATGAAAGAAAAAATTAAGAAAACTGGTTTAACCCTCTTTTACTTATTTGTTTGGGCCATATTCTTTTTTTCTTTGCTGGGAGTTTTCGCGGGTTTATCTGATATAGAAAACATAGAAAAATGGGACATATTTTTAATATTCTCGTTATTGCCCTTTCTTTCTGGTTATCTCCTCCGTAATCATTTCAAATTCTTATTTTCTACCATCAGGAGTATCTGGGAAAAGGGCATACTATACAAAGTGATTATAATTGCAATTCCAATTGTTATAGTAGGAGGAATTTGGTGGTTTCAACACCAGGCGCTTCTAAAAGAATGTAAAATGCAATGTCGTTACTACCAATATGAGAAAGTATGGAAATATGAGGGAGGTAGATTGATAAGTAGAAGTTTTCCTAGCCAAGAACAATGCATTGATTATTGCCTTATCGTAAAATAAATCTATGCAAGAAAAAATTAAAAGAGATTGCAACTAAATTAAAAATCAAAATTATGTCTGAAGAACAACAAACACAATTTCGGAAAGAAGAAGTTTCAGAAAAAGATAATATGATTACTTTGGTGCTTGCCTTATTTTTCGGAGGATTAGGAGCTCATCGTTTTTATGCCGGAAGAATGAAAAGCGCTACTATAATGTTGTTGATTACTTCGTTTATTCTGGCTATTTGGTGTATTCCTTCATCTTTAAAAGAATCGGCCCAAGGACTAAAAGCATTAATTTTATTTATTTTATTTATAATAAGCGTTATGCTTAAGTTATTTTTAGGAATATGGATATTGAGTGATATAATAATGATATTTTTAGGAAAATTTAAAGATAAAGAGGGTAAGGTTATAAAATAAAAGCTTTAATATCCAATATCTATGAATAGGGAGCCTAAGATAGAATGAATCATGGAAGAAATTAGGGACGTTTCTGAATTTGTCTAATCAAAAAGCCCATCGCTGGGTAATTTTTATTTCTTGAATTTTTTCAGAAAATAGATATCATAAAAATAAAAAGGTTAAAAGAACCATAAAGCTAGCGGGGAGCTTTATGTTTCCAGCCAGGAAAAAGTAAAATAAATCTATGGAAATAATTGGAATATTTATATTAATTATTTCGGTTATTTTGATTATTGTCTCTTTTATTTTTGCAGAATTAAGGAAAATAAGGATTTTATTAGAAAGACCGAGGATATATCGAGAAAAGTTAGACAGACTTATAGAACATATGGATGAAAGTATAAAAGCAGTAAAAGATGAATATTTTTTAGCAGTTCAAAAAGGTTTTAGTAAAGAAGAATTAAAAAAATTAAATAGTTGGAACAGAATTAGCGGTCTGCAAAAACTTAAACAAGAAACATATCGTGATTTTTATAGTGATACTTTCACCCCAGAAAACTTAAAATAAATTTTTAAAGAACTAAATAAATATGTATATACCAACTTGGTTAATAATTATTGCGATTATAGCCTTCTGGTTCTATAGCTCAAGAAAGAAAACTGGCAACACCAACGCATCAGAAATTCCATCTAGCGTTGAGAATGCTGAGAAATATGTAAGTCTTTTAAAAAAACAGATATTTGAACTTGAACATTTTGATTCTCCTCATTTTGTTGATTATCAGAACGCATTTGATGCTATGGAAATTAATTATCTCAGATTAAAACAAAGATTTTCGAACGAACCAGATAAGGTGCTGGGAATAGCGAGAGATTGGTGTAAGTACGCTGAAGCTCTAAACGAACTCAAATTTGCGAGGACTATACTTGATGTTGATATGAGCGATGAAGCTTTTGATAATTTTGAAGAAAGTTCTAAAGAGCCATCAATAATAAAAGATGAGGTTGAAAAGAAATTCAAATCTTTGTTAGGTACGGATTGGTTAGAGCTTCCACCAGATTATTTTAAGAGAATGAAAACTATGAAAGAACCCGATAAGGAATATAGACAAAAAGTTGGAATTGGTAATGATTGGTGGGCTTATTATCAGGATTCACCGAATCTGTTTAAACTCATAGAAAAGAGGGAAAAAGTAAATAAGGAATGGAAAGAGAAACAAGAAAAGGAAAAACAGGAAAAGGAGAAACAAGAAAAGGAGAAAGCTAAAGCACTAGGTAAAACAGAAAATTCTATCAGGAGCAAATTCTGGAAATGGTTGATACAAGATTCTAAGGACAAAAATAACTCTTCGAAGAACTAAATAAGTCTATGGCGGAAAACCAAAATCGAGAAATATTGATAGGCATTACAATGTTCGTTCTTGCTTGGACTTTCGTAGGACTTATAGTTTTTAGCTTTTTATGGCGTTCGTTTTGGTTTTTATTATTTGCTATTTTGGTTTATTTCCTAATGAGAAGGATACATAACTCTGAATATTATCGACAGCAAAAAATGTTGAAAAGTAGTGAGAAAATGAAATAAATAAATTTTCAAAGAACTGAAACTAAATAAATATGAACACACTATTATTTCTTGTTATCGTATTTGGAATAGTGTTATATCTTATTGCACACGCAATAGACAGGATTGAAAAAAGGCTGTCTGCTTTGGAAAATAAGCTCAAAGACAAATCGGAAGATGAAGATTTATATGATTAAACTTTAATTGCCTCCTTCGAGGCATTTTTTTATTTTTAAAGAACCAAAACTTGTCATTTTTCAGAAAATTGTGTAAGACGGCTAGATAATAATATTAAATAAACCCGACTTGCCTCTCCTTCCTTCTATACTGGTTTTTCCAAAAACTTTGCTTAGCAAAGAAGTATTTAATCTCTTAAAAATCAAACTAGGGCTCCCGCTACCTTTTCTAAATCAAAACGCCCATCGCTGGGCAGTTTTTTATTTATCGCTAAAAAGATGATTTTTTGATAAAATAAGAAAATATGAACCTAGAGGAATTCAAAAATTTAGTTAAAGATATAGTAAAAGAGTCTGCCAGACTGAAAGATAAACACACTGATAAAAGTAATGCTCCCGTAAATTATGTGGCTATATTTTGTCAGAACGATGAGGAATATAAAGATTTTTTTAATTTAGCCAATGAATTAGGGAAGATTTATAAAGATACGGCGACAGGCCCTCTTTTTTTAATTGATTTAGATACAGAATCAGGAAAATTAAAATTATTAAAAGTTAGAAAACCAGACAAAACACGCGAAGAAAGAGGAGACGCTGATTTTACAGTTGATGATTATAATGTTTTTAAAGAAAGATATTTATCTAAATCGGGATTTTCCTTAATTGAAAGAGAGAATTTTGAGATGATTGAACTGATTGATCCAGAATTTAACGTGAGGGCATATTTTTCTAATCCTCCACTAGATAAACAGTTTGGATTATAAAATTTCTAACATTGTTCATCAGTCGAAGCAAACTAAAAAGCCCATCGCTGGGCAATTTAAGAAATAATGAGTAGCAGGGTGGGTAGGGGAGGTGTGGAAAACTTACTTGACTTGCTTTTTTGAGAGGTTGGTGGTAATATTAGAGTATAAACGCCCTACCCAGCCATTTGGTCCGGTAGGGTTTTAAATTCAATGAAAACCATACTTTTTATAGATTGGGAAAATTTTAAAAAGAAATTAGAAAGTGTCTTTGAAAAAGAAAGGGTTGAAAGAAAATTCAAGTGGTGTGAGTATAATTTTTTAGGTTTGTTTAATCAAGTGCTTCAAGGAATAGAAATCGATCGAAAAATCTTTTATGCCGCTAGAATAACTATTCATCCTCTTACTGAAGAAAAATCGAAGGAATTAGTAGAAGAACAAAGATTATTAAAAACCTACTTAGAAAGACAAGGTTTTGAATTTATTCTTGGAGGGAGGGTAAGAGGAAATATTGTTATCAATCGCAAAGGAAAAGAAACGGTTATTTTTAAAGAAAAAGGTGTAGACGTTCAAATAGCCGTAGACATGCTAAACATGGCTTGCGATGGTGAATTAAAAACAGCCATTTTGGCAAGTTCAGATTCTGATCTTCAGCCGGCTATCAGATCGCTAAGAAAAAGGAATGTTGAGTGTATCTATTTAGGTTTTGAAATGGAACCCAATAAAGGGTTAACTTATACTACTTCAAGAACAATTTTGATAAGAAATTCTGAAGTTTTAAGATCCCTACCGTCAAAATTGTTTTAATAATTAATAATAATTAATGAAAATTAGGAAAATTAGGGACGTTTCTGAACTTTACTCAATTCAAAAAGCCCATCGCTGGGTAATTTTTATTTTATTGTTAATCTTTCGATTTTTGATAAAATGAAAAAATGGAACCGCCAAAGTTTACCTCAAAATTTCCACCATTTTTCCATTTACGTTATCTCCTTTTAGAACTTATTTTGACAGCTTTAGTCATTGTAATTTTTTATACACTGTGGAATTGGCATGAAAAGAAACAAATCGAGGAAATGCGTCAAAAGATATGTGTCTATGATTGTTTAAAACAAAAAGGTGAAAAGAATCTTGTAATACCTAATACATCAAATTGGACGACTTGCGAATTCGAATGTCGCAAACAATATAAGAATTATAAATAAAATCAAATTAGTCGAAGGTCAGACCCTAGCTTGACCTCCTTCATCTACATTTAACCAAAAAGCCCATCGCCGGGCAATTTTTATTTCCTTAATTACTGAAATTTACTGCGATTAAAGTGGGTTTTTAATTACCTATATCGTGTTACTTGACACGCTCCTTTATTCCATTATAATGGAATTGAGTCCGAAAAATTGGAATTAAATTATTAATCATGACCATGAATACTATAAAAAAATATCTAACTGTTACTAGCCACCAAAAAGTTTTAAGCTTTCTATCAAACCATCCCTCCCGTTCTTATATGGAAAAAGAAATAGTAAAGGCTACTAAAGTTAGTAAATCGGCTGTAAACGAAGCCCTAAAAGAATTAGCCAGAGATAAACTAATCTTGCAAGAAAAAAAGGGAAGGATGTCTTTTTATTCTGTTGATCTCAACGACCCAGTTATCAGACGCCTAAAGAGCACTGAAAATGTTTCCTTATTGAAGCCATTGATAGAACAACTTAAAAAAAATAGCCAAAAAATTATTCTTTTCGGCAGTTTTGCTGAAGGAACTAATGTTGAAGATAGTGATATTGATTTATTTGTTTTAAGCGATCAGCCAGATAGCGTTCAAAAAGTTATCCAAAACTCTCCTTTAGCCGAGAAAATTCAGCCGGTAATTAAAAAACCATCTGAATTCATTGGTCTTGATAAGAAAAAACCTCTTTTTTATCAAGAGATAGAAAGAGGCGTTATTCTCTGGGAAACTAAATGAATACCCTCGACTTTCAAAAGTGTTTAGAAAATAAAAAGATAAAGCCTTTCCCTAAAGGCAAAATATTGATTTCTAAAGAATTAGAAATTGCCGGAGATGACTGGAGGACGGCAAAAGAAAGTTTAATCAAGAGGAACTATAAAATGCTGATTATTATGCCGAATTTTCTCAATCGGGGGCTAAAGATATGGTAGATAAAGCCAAGGAATTTTTAGAAGAAACAAGGAAAATTTTATCAATCCATAAAAAATAGATATAAAAAATTGGGGGAAAGAGATTATTAGAAAAAATTGGCAACCTTCTTTTCCTTTGTTATGGATTTCAATAGTAGGTATTGTCTGTTGGTAAGGGCAGAATTTTTCTGCTTTTTATTTTTAATGAAATCGTAAAAGTGTGTTAAAATAAAAATATGGGTAAAGAAAAAATTGTAAAATTTTTATCCGAAATTCAGATGCTAAAGCGAGTAAAACGGGAAGGAGTAAAATTGGCTGGAGTTAAAAATCCTGACTCGATAGCGGAACACGTTGCTTTATCGGCTCAAATCGCTTATTTATTAGCGAAACTCGAAGGCGCCGATGCTTTTAAATGCGTAGCAATGAGTATTTTTCATGACAATGAAGAAGTCAGAATAGGCGATCCGCATAAGATTAGTGTTAGATATTTTGATGTGAAAAAAGCCGAAAGAAAAGCCGAAAAGGAGCATTTCGATAATTTGCCAAAATCGATCGCCCAAGAAATTTTAAAATTGCAAACAGAGATGAGAAAAAGAAATACAAAAGAGGGAATAATTGTTAAGGATGCCGATTGGTTAGAAATCGCTATTCAGGCAAAAATTTATTCTGAATTAGGTTACAAAGGATGTGAAAACTGGATTGACAATGTCGAAAAGGCCTTAGAAACAAAATCAGCTAAAGAAATTTTGGCTGAAATTAGAAAAAATCCTGACTTTCTGAATTACTGGTGGAAAGGTCTAAAGAAAATGACTTATAAGAAACTGAAGCAGAAATAAGTGTTGATATTGACAAGATATTAAATAAGATATAGACTGAAAGTACAAAAATATGGAGGGATGAAAAATTGGAAGAAATTGATGAAGAATTGAATGCGACGGTAGAAGCAGCAGCAGAAGTAGTGATCAAACTGATGAATAAGTTATGCTCTGACGAAAATTTCCCAAAATTGGTAGCAAAATTCGTAAAGAGGTACTATGATGCGTTAATAGCCGAGGGATTCACTAAACAGCAAGCATTGGAAATCGTCACCCGAATGCAATTTCCAGCCATATCCAGCAAGAGTTAAATGATCTTTAAAATTCAAAACTTTCTTTCTAAACGCCAGTTTCTCTACTTTTTATAAGAAACTGGTTTTTTATTTAAAAATTGACATAATTTTGGAAAAATTTTATTATAAAATAATCAATCCTCTTTAAAAATTTAATAAAGGAGGTGAAAAGATGGAAAGGAAAATGGAAATGGAAAAATTGATGAATGAACCGGTTGTCTATATTGATGGCAAATTTCGTCCAAAATCAATGGCTGAAATTTCGGTTTTCGACCACGGCCTTCTCTACGGAGACGGTGTCTTCGAAGGAATCAGAGTTTACAACGGTCTCATCTTCAAATTGAAAGAGCATATCGATCGATTGTATCACTCTGCCCACACCATTTTGTTGTCAATTCCTTTTTGCAAAGAAAAAATGATTGAGAAAGTAATAAGGACGGTCAGAATCAACGGGTTGAAAGACGCCTACATTCGTTTGATTGTCACCAGAGGAGTAGGGGATTTGGGACTTGACCCCAGAAAATGTCCGAGGCCAACGGTAATAATTATTGCTGAGCCAAAAATAGAACTTCATCAAAATAAAACGGGAATCAGGGCGATCATTTCCTGGGTTAAAAGGGATTCAGTTGATGGCACTACTCACGAAGTGAAATCTCTTAACTATCTAAATAGCGTTTTGGCAAAAATCGAAGCAAATAATGCCGGGGTAGACGAAGCCATTTATCTGAATCAAAATGGACATATTGTTGAAGGGGTAGCCGAAAATATTTTTGTAGTCAAAGAAAACATAATCATTACTCCACTCACTTGCACTGGCTCTTTACCAGGAATAACTAGAAAAGAAATAATGAAGATGGCAGCGAGGTTAGGATACAAAGTAGAAGAAGGAAATATCACTCCCTATGAATTGTTTAACGCTGATGAAGTTTTCTTTACTGGTACAGCAGCTGAAATTGTACCGGTAATCGAAATCAATGGTCGGTCTATCGGCGATGGAAAACCAGGACCAATTACTAAACTTCTCATTGCCGAATTCAAGAAACTCATTCAAGACCCAAGCCAAGGGATTTCTGTTTTCTAAAATTTTTAAAAATAATGCCCCTTAGGGCATTTTTTATTGCATGCGAACAACCCAGCAGGATAGCGAAAATTAGGGACGTTTCTGAATTTTACCCAATTCAAACCGCCCATCGCTGGGTTTTTACTTTATTGTTAATCTTTTGATTTTTGATAAAATGAAAAAATGGAACCGCCAAAGTTTACCTCGAAATTTCCACCATTTTTCAATTTACGTTATCTCCTTTTAGAACTCATTTTAACAGCTTTAGTCATTGTAATTTTTTATACTCTGTGGGATTGGCATGAAAAAAAACAAATCGAGGTAATGCGTCAAAAGATATGTGTCTATGACTGTTTAAAGCAAAGAGGTGAAAAAAATCTTGCAATACCTAATACATCAAATTGGGCAACTTGCGAATTTGAATGTCGCAAACAACGCGGTAATTATAAATAAAATTAATTTCAATAAAATGTCTAAAAAATTCATTATAATTATTACTCTCTTATTTCTCATTTTTATCATTGGCGGATTTTTTTGGTGGAGTTGGACCCACAGATTCAAAAAGGGTTCTTTAATTAAAGAGGAGCCAAAAATTAATGAAATTACTAACTGGAAAACCTATAGCGATGATAAATACGCCCTTGAAGTGAAATATCCTCCAGAATGGAAAATAATTGATACGGAACCACTTTACATTTCTCCGTTTTCAAAAAAGCAAATTGAATCGGAAGAAGAACACTTTGGTTTTTTTGTTATGCAATATCCTAAAGCTGAAAAAGAAGAATTGCTAAAATGGGTTGAACCTGAAATAATAACACCTAAACTCTTTGGCACTTCTCCAGAGTTTGAAGTAAAAATAAGCGAAGATTTGAATAAAACATCTTCATTAAAAGTAGAATTTCAAAATCTTAAGATACTACCTAGTCAAAGAAATTATGAAGGAGTAACATATTGGCTGGTTAGAAATGAAGACATACTTAGAGCGGCATATGATTATCCTTCTGAGGAAAGGAGTAAATATAAAACAATTTTTGAAAAAATGTTTTCTACATTTAGATTTACTGGAAAATCACAAAATATTGTTATTAATTTCCCGGAATCAGAAGAACTTAAAAAAGTAGTTTTCAAATCAAAACCACCAAGTGGTTTTCTTATTCCAACAGAAGGTTCGGTTCCTTCCCAATTTAAACTTATAGGAAACGTTTTCACTGATGATTATATTCGTTATCATTACACTTATTGTTATAAAGGAAGTGACAATTTAGAACGATGCTCAAGAATGAATATCAGCGAAGATAAAAGAGAAAGTTATGAAGAACATATAAACCAAGAATATCTAAAACCACCAAAATATATTACAGAACGTAAATTTAATTTTCAAAATTCAGAGGGAAGAGTTATCTATTATTATTACGAAGGAAAACTTTCTGAGGGCTGGCTTTATTTCAATAGATCGGGCCATTTATTGACTATTCATACAACTGATCAAGAGTTTTTATCTGATCCAGATAATTTCATAAACCTACTTAAAAAATTACAAATCAGTCCTTAATGTAAGTAGGGTGTTCCTCAAAGGAATCAACAAAACCGCCCATCGCTGGGCAATTTTTATTTGAAATTCCAAGCTGGAATTGTTAAAATAGAATAATCTATGAAAGAAAAAATTAAGAAAATTTTATTATTGATTGGATTGATAATATCAGCCCCCAGTATACTATTAGGCCCCACTTCAACAGTGATTTATTCAGAAGAATTAGAAAGATTAAATCCAATTATTCAAGGAATAATAGTTTTCCTTTCTATAGCAATTCCATTTATTATCACAATAATATTATTTGAAAAATTAAACCCACTTATTAAAAAGAAAAAGATATTAATAAAAGGAAAGGGGGAAGATTTTGTTATATACGATGAACATGAAGACTACGAAAGGAAATATTAAATAAGATCAGTATGCCTAGATATCTTTCTCAAAATGCCCATCGTTGGGCGATTTTTTATTTTGAAAAAACACTTCCCCTATGGGGAATTTTGCTTTAAATTTCCCTTAAATTAGTGTTTCTTGATTTGAAGGAAAGGCAACCGCTTTTTTGATATCTTTTTCACCTTTTATGAATTTTAGAATTCTTGATATTCCAAATCCACAACCTGAATGGGAAATGCTTTTTTCTTTCACTTTCTTTAGATACCATTCAAAATCTTCTATTCCCCCTCCTTTTTTGACTAATCTTTTGAACATTCTGGAATTTTCTAACCGCCATTTCAATTCCTCAAACCTGTGAACTCTTTGGGCTGCTCCAACCGCTTCTCCGCTCACTGGTAAGATTAAATCAGCCGATAAAACATATTTTGGATTTTCTGGATCGGGTATCATATTAAAGAATTTTTCTACTTCAATTTCTTTTCCGTGATCATACAAAGGATTTGGGTAATGGGTGATAAACAAGGGATGGTCGCCAAATTCTTTGAGCAATCTTTGTTCATCTCGCCACTTAATGTCGTCGCCAAAAGGAAGATTCAGAATTTCTATTGCTTTTTCATAAGTAATTTTGGGAAAAACTGGATTTACTTTCTTTAATCTCCTTAGACTCTCGGTACTAAGATTCAGTTCTTTTTTTACTTTTGCTGGTAAATTCAGAATATCTCGGATAACATTATAAATAACCTTTTCAATATAACTTAACAATTCTTGGAAATTTCCGGCAAACTCAATTTCCAGCATTGTAAATTCGGTCATATGACGATCATCGTTTCCTGGTTCGGCTCGGAAACTGGGACCGACCGAATAGACCTTCTTCAAATAGGGAACGAATGCCTCCAGAAAGAGTTGGGCGGTCTGGGAAAGATAGGCGCGGTGTGGCTTTCGTGATTTAAACCAGTAAAAATCTCCGTTTGCTCCCACTTCAAACAAAGTGTCAATATTTTCGCAGGCACCGGAAGCCCTAACTATCTTTGGCGGGAAGATTTCAAAAAATCCCTCTTTTTCAAGATAATCTCGCATTGATTTTATCACTTGCCTTTCCAATTTAGCCGTAGCAATTTTATTTTTCATTTTTGTATCTACCCTGTTAAATGCGGCTTTGCAGCACCGCCTTGAGCGGATTTAACAGGGTAAAAAAAATCGCCCCTTCGGGCGTTTCGACCTTTTTTATTCGGCAAATGTTGCCATTTGCCATTTTAGTTAATTTTTCGGTTTTCGGACACATTTTTTCTAATTCTACTCAGCCAAAGACCCTTGTCAAGCCCCGTACCACAGTTGCCTGTTGGTACGGTGCAAGTGGATAATTTATATCTTTTTAACCATATAAGTATTTTTCAATTTGTAGCCCAATTTCCGCCAATATTCTCTCACTCCTACTCCTGAAATTACGGCCATTTTCTTTAAACCAAACTCATTTTTGACAATTTTTTCTGCCTCTTTAACTAACTTTTTTCCTAGGCCTCGATGCTGGGGCGCCAACGCCTTTTCTCCTAATGGTATCATCTGCCCATAGGTTTGAACTTCTCTGACAATCGCCGCTTCTTTCAAAACTGGAAAAGCCAGTCGAGGTTTGACCTCGACTGGAATTCTTAGCCTTAAAAAGCTATAAAGCTTCGTCCGATTTTTATTTTCGTAACTTAAA
>Ga0315282_10010841_pt1 | contig 14220 bp, 14 predicted proteins | sample YL17G07_20_MG_FD_203693 | JGI IMG/M metagenome (GOLD analysis project Ga0315282, IMG submission 203693) | Sediment microbial communities from Yellowstone Lake, YNP, Wyoming, USA - YL17G07_20 | ecosystem: Environmental > Aquatic > Freshwater > Lake > Sediment | place: USA: Wyoming | collected...
TGGGCGATGGGTATCGAACCCGGAGGGGCGATGAGGCGGCTTGGGGCGCTAACTCCAGTCGCCCTACGGGCTCCTTCCGTTAGCGCCCCACCGGAACTTTCTACTTTGCCTTGACACACAATGCCGTGGATGGCCAAGGCCCGCCTGACGCCGTACCTCCCAAAGATGCGCTGGTTAAGGATGGCACATGTGATAAGCTCCGTGATGAAGGGTCCCCCGGTTTCGAATCCCATCGGCGAGGAGTCAGCTCATGAAGCGCTTCTTATGGTTGGCAGGGTGTAAGGGACGATGGGCGCTCCCCCTGGCGGTCCTCCTGCTGGCCACCGGCTCGCTGCCTGTGGGAGGGTCACTCTCCATCGATCCTGGGGCCTATGTTGTGGAGAAGAACGTCATGGTGCCCATGCGCGACAGCGTCCGACTTGCCACGGACCTTTACTTTCCCGCCCGCAACGGGGTGAAGTTGGAGGGAATGTTCCCCGCGATCATGGAGCGCACACCTTACAACAAGGACGGCGCGGCCACCGATTGGGGTCCGTATTTCGCGAGCCACGGCTATGTTAGCATCGCCCAGGACACGCGGGGCCGCTATGGCTCCGGAGGCACCTGGCACATGATGACGGACGACGCTGCGGACGGCTTCGACACCGCCTCGTGGATCACCAAACAGCCCTGGAGTGACGGGAGCTTCGCCACCCGGGGAACGTCGTATCCCGGCGGCACCCAGCACGCCCTGGCGGAGACGAACCCTCCCGGCCTGAAGGCAATCGTCCCCGTGGACGCTGTCGCGAATGCCGGTTACTTCGGAATGCGCAACGGTGGAGCTTTCGAACTGCGTTTCATGAACTGGATCTTTACCTTGGGTGCACCCTCAGGAAGCCAGGCAGCCAGAGATCCCGGCACGAGAGTCGCCCTCGAGGAGGCGGGGAAACACGTTCGCGAATACCTGCAAAACCTTCCCCTACGAAAAGGCACGACCCCGCTGCGGCTCGCCCCGGAGTACGAGGATTGGCTGGTCTGGGCAATGGGTCACGGCGAGAACGATGCCTACTGGAAGCAGCCCGGCTTTAACGTCATCGACCAGATAGCCGCCTACAAGGACATTCCCGTTTATCTGGTGGGTGGCTGGTACGACTCCTGGGGGCGCCAGACCACCATGAGCTATGTGGCGCTAGCCAATGCCAAGAAGAGCCCGCAAAAACTGATTATGGGACCCTGGATCCACGGCCAGCACATGCACTCCGCTCACGGGCAGGTCGATTTTGGTCCGAGCGCCGCCATCGACAGCCTCGCATTCCACTTGCGCTGGTACAACCACTGGCTGAAAAACATCGAAAATGGTGTGGAGAAAGAAGCGCCTGTGAAGATCTTCGTGATGGGTGGGAGTAGCGAAGCCCGGACCGCGGAAGGATTGCACCTGCATGGCGGCGTGTGGCGCGACGAACGCGAATGGCCCCTGGCCCGGACACGCTTCACACCCTCCTACCTGCACGCCGACGGGACGCTTTCTCCCGAGAGACCCCGCGAAACAAAAAGCTGGACTAGCTACGATTTTGATCCGCGAAACCCAGTGCCCACCATCGGCGGGAACATCTCCTCGGCCAATGGCATCATGCTGCAAGGCGCCTGGGACCAGAAATGCGGCGAGCACGTCTGGAACTGCCAGGATTCTCTCCCGCTTTCCGCACGCCGCGACGTACTGGTGTTCACGACTCCCCCGCTCGCTCAGGACGTGGAGATCACCGGTCCCATCGACGTCAAGCTTTGGGCTTCCTCCTCGGCCGTGGACACTGACTTCACGGCCAAGCTGATTGATGTCCACCCAGCCTCGCCGGATTTTCCGGGTGGGATCGACATGAACCTCGAAGACGGGATCGTTCGCGCGCGCTTTCGGAACTCCCTCGAGAAGCCGGAACTCATGAAACCTGGCGAGATCTATGAATTCACCGTCCAGCTTTACCCCACTTCAAACCTGTTCAAGGCCGGCCACCGTATCCGCCTGGATATCTCCAGCAGCAACTTCCCGCGCTTCGACGTGAATCCGAATACAGGGGAGCCGCTCAATGCGCACCGGCGGATGGTGACCGCCACCAACACCCTCTACCACGACAGCGCGCACCCCTCGCAGGTGATTCTGCCGGTTATCCCGCGGTGAGGGGCTGGGCCGAGGTGCGAGGCCCCGATAAGGAGGTATCGAACCGCTGACCCCGACTCGGGAAAAAAGTGAGGTGAGTAGCCAATTGTAGTGGTGCTTTAGGAGCGCCGAAAACCGCCGGCGGTCATCCCGAGATGGCCGGGAGTAGCGCCGCCCTCCGGGCGGCATGCCGGCTGGAAGCCGGCGCTACCAGAAAAGTCGCAGTCACCACTTGCTCGTGGATGCGGAGCGACGAGCCCAAAATACGAGCAGCGACGCCGCTGGGCGTTTCATCTGCAAGGATCCTGGGCCGAACCGATTTCGGTTGCATGTAGGCAAGGAGTCGTCCTAGGATTTCCAGCAAGAAACCGTTCGTGGGGGGCACCATGAAAGTATCAGAGGTGATCGAATCCCGTAAGGAAGTGTTCTCGATCAGAGACGACACCACCGTGCATGACGCGGCTCGCTACCTGCGGGAGAAGCAGGTCCGGGGGGTAGGGGTGTGCAATCAAGAAGGAAAACTGGTGGGCGTGGTTTCACAAAGCGACATCTCGGACAAGGTCGCTGCTGAAAACAAGTGTCCTGCCTGGATGCGCGTTTCGGAAATCATGAGCACAGCCCTCGTCATCGTCCCGCCTCAGACGACGCTCGACGAGTGCCTGCGCCTGATGGAAAAGCATGCCATCTACCACCTGCCGGTGGTGGACGAAAGAGCCGGCTATCGTGGGATGATCTCCGTGCAGGACTTGCTCCGGTTGATTGCCTCTGACCAAAAAGCGCGTGCCGACATGCTGGAAGCCTTCCTCTTCCCGCCACGTTAGGGCCGCCGGACACCCGGCCTGCGCGCGTGGCGTCCTCACAAGGGTTGCACGGGCAAGCTGCCGGCTCGTCTCTCCTAACTTTCTAAGCGGAGATTTGAGGCGGGGCATTGGCTGTCCAATACCGCGGATAGGCACCCGCGGATCGAGCCACCGGGTATTGCCGGCGTCCGGTGCGGTGGCAAAGGGCTTAAGAAGACGTCTTCCCTCCAGACACCTCGGAGGAGGGCACGCGGCGTAATTCCCACCAAGCCGCGAAGGATTTGAGAAGTTCCAGCACCATTTCCTTCTGCCCTTCGCGTTGCTGCCACCAGCGGCGAGGGTCAAAACGCATATCCGGGGATGCGCTGACTCGCACCTCAAACCCTGACTTGCCCAGAACAGCACGGTAGATGTTTCGGCTCCGGCGCGCGTGAAAATTGGAAGTGACCACAATGAGGCGGTTCAGTTTATGTCCTGCCAGAAAGCGTCGCAGCACCAAGGCTTCCTCCAAAGTGGAGTCAGCTTCAGACCGAACCACCTGGATGGCATTTTGGGGTACGCCCATACCTCTGGCCTCGGAGTTCATCAGTTCGCCTTCGCTGAAATCATTACGTAGAAGTGGGCCGCTGAGCACAATCAGTGGCGCCCATCCCTGGCGGTAAAGTTCGACGGCATGCCGAACGCGGTCGCCCGACCGGGAGTCGCCGCCCAACACCACGATCGCCTGGGACTTCGCGAGCGGCTCATCAACCACCCACCATTCGCCGAAGGCACACAGCAACGGGGCGCGTGCCGCGTAAAGCACAGCCAATAAGCCGCCGAGTATCAGGAGGACTGCCAGGCACCACCGGAGGCCCCGCCGGCGCGAGGAGGATTCGCGAGCTGAGGGTGAAACACTCACCGGAAATGGGCTCCCGTCCTTGCCTGGTGGGGGATAATCGAGCCGCGGTCACCTGGCTTTGGAAGCACCCTCCACTCTCGCTTCCACCCCGCGACTCGCCCCGTGGTCAAACCAGCAGCGCTGTCAATCCGGAAGAGCTAAGAGAATGTAGCGGCGGGGCCCGTCCTCTCCGGATGGAAGGCCGCCCGGGACGGCTACTTCCCTTCTAATTCGTCCGCGAGCGCGCCTGCGTCGTAGAGTTTGCGGAGGGCCTCCAGCATGGCGCCGCTGTGCACCGCCACGGCCCGATTGTTTTCCCCGTTGTACACAAAGTCTCCGACCAGGCTTTCTATGTTGCCGTCGAAAATCAAACCGACGAGCTCCGCCTTGCGGTTGATGACCGGGGAGCCGGAGTTCCCGCCGATGATGTCGCAGGTGCTCACAAAATCCAACGGCGTCGAGAGATCGAGTCGTTCCTTCCGCTCCAGGTAACGCGGCGGCAAATTGAACGGCGGTTGCCCGCCGAAGCTGTAGGCGCGGTCGTAAAGGCCGTAGAAAGTGGTTTTGGGCGGCGCCAGAGTTCCGTTCATGGGATAGCCTTTGACCTTACCGTAAGTCAGGCGCAAGGTGAAGGTAGCGTCCGGGTACTCGTTCTTGCCATACACCGCAAATCGCGCTTTGCCGATCTTCTCTCCGGCCGTGGTCTCGATGCTTTCCACTTCTGCTTCGTACTTCTTGGTCATCTGGCGATCGAACGGATCAATCTTCCGCGCCAGGTTGATGAGGGGGTCGCTGGCAGCCCGAACCGCCGCCTCGCCACCCTCTGCCAATGACTTGCGGAAAGCCGCGTCGGTGAGCTTGCTCCCGCTAATCGCCTCCTTTGCGACGTCCGCGGGAGCGCGCCCGCTCAGAATGGCCTTGATGAAGGGATCATTCGGCCCAAGCTCTTCGAGCGCCATTTGCAGGTTTCCCGCGAGCAGCGCTTCTTCAAACTGCGGATAAACCGGGGCGGGTGAGAAAAGGCGGAACTTCAACGAATCGAGTTGAGAATCGTGATAACCGTCCAGCCGCTCGCCGTTGGGCTTCTTAATCTCCGCAACATACTGAACGATCGTCAGGGCCATTTCCGTAAGGCGTGACCAATTGGGGGAATAGAAGCGGCGCGGCTTGAGCAGTTCCAGGTATTTCTTCTCCGCTGCGGCGATGGCGTCCCAGGCGCCGCCGAATTCCTGCTGCCATTCTGGCTTGCCCGCCACCAGGGCGCGGAAATCGTTTTCGTCTTTCCGCTTCTTGGCGATCAAGTTCTTATCCAGCAGGCCTTGATACATCCCGGTGAAAGCCTTCAGGGAGTTTTCAAGGCCGAAAATCTGTCTGGTGGCCTGCCGGTTCTGCTCCGTTCCGAGCACGGCGTAACGTCGCGCCACTTCCAACCGTCGCTTCAGAATCTTCAAGCGCAGCGGAAGGATGTAGTCGCGCTGCAACGCTATCTGGGCCATGGTATCCAGGCGACTGGTGGAGCCAGGATGGCCGGAAACAAAAACCAGTTCGCCGTCGGCAGCGCCCTGGGCGTTCCACTTCAAATAATTCTTGGGCTCCACCGCCTTATCGTTCTCGTAAACGCGGAACAGCGCCATGTCGAGGTCGTAGCGGGGATAGGTGAAGTTGTCCGGATCGCCGCCGTAGAAGGCGATCTGCTGCTCCGGCGCAAAGACCAGGCGGACGTCGGTGTATTTCTTGTACCGATAGAGCCAGTATTCGCCGCCCTGGTAGAGGGTGACCACGTCGGAACGCCGTCCGGTGGAGTCCTGGCTTTCTTTTTCGATCTTGGCGATCTCCGCCTTCCGCGCCTTCAGGGCCTGCTCCTCGCCCATGCCCTTTTTCACCGCTCCCTGCACGCGCCCCGTAACATTCTCCATCGACACCAGAACGTTCAGCTCCAGGTCAGGGCACTTCAATTCCTCCGCCGCGGTTCTGGCATAGAAGCCGTCCTTCACGTAGTCCTTTTGAGGAGTGGAGACCTTTTGCAACTGGCCCAGCGCCACGTGGTGATTGGTGAGTGCGAGTCCGTGAGGGCTGACAAACGAACCCGAGCCGCCATCCTCGAAACGCACGCTCGAAAGACGCACGTGCTCGATCCATCCCTGCGCCGGTGTGAAACCATAGCGTTCCTGGAGCTGCTTCACCGGCAGGTTGTCCAGCGTCCACATGCCCTCTTCGGCCAAAACCGCCAAAGGCGTGATGAGGGTCCAGCCCAGGATCGCGAGATGTGCCAACCTCAAGACACTGCGATAACAGAAACATTTCTGCATAGGCCACCCTCGGTGATTGGAGAATAAAACGATCTGGTAAAGGCACAGATGGTGCGCCGAAGACTGCGCGGCTGTCAAGCTGCCGCACACAGACTCGACATTGGGAATTAACAGGCGCCGCAACGTGCGGAGTTTACCGCTTGACCGACTGCCAACTTCTCAGCCATTCCTCGATTTCGGCCTTTTGTCGCGCGTAATTCTCCTCCAGCCTTTCGACGGGGGCCTGGAGCTGTCGTCGAGCAGGCAGGCTCTCCAGGTAAGAGGGCAAACGGGAAAGGTCCTCGCCGGCGAGGGCCTTCTCCGCAATGGCAGTGGCGCGCGCGGCAAGGTCGTCCAAAAGTTCTTCGCCCAGCGCCTGCGAGGCGCGGGCTGGATCTCCCCAATACCCTTGCCAGCCATTCGTCGCCTCGTCGCGCCAGAACTTCCTTTCGTCTTTTGCCATGTAGGACGGCAAAAGCCGGTAGCTCGGCTTCACTGCATCACCTCTCACGTAGAGATCGAGGGAAGTCTCCGCCGCTCCGGCATGGATGTAGAAGCTGCTCTTCTCGGCCCGGTCTCTTCCCAGATATTTGTCCATCACCTTGGGGCTGTAGATACCACCTCCATAAACGAGGCTGGTGATGTTCACCATGCGAGTTTTATAGCGTTGGCTGACCAAGGCGGCGGCCTGGCTCAAGGCAATGTTATGCAACGGCGAGCCGTGCGAATGGACCACAAAAATGTTCCGGAATCCCTTCCGCGCGATGGAGCTTCCGAGGTCAATCGCCACATCGCGCAGGGTTTCAAAGCGAACAGCGAAAGTTCCGATGTGATCAAACTCCATGGCTACATCGTTCGCACCGCCCTCACCTAAGGGCACCACCGGCACGAGCACGAAATCGTAGTCGGGATGCAGGGCGCGCAGGCGCGCAATCATCGCGTCGCGGAGAGCCGTCGCCACAAAGTAGTCAGACCCCACCGGCAAGTGCGGGCCGTGCTCTTCCAGGTTTCCAAAGGTCAGGAAGAAGATAGACTTGGCGCGGTCGATCTGGTCGATGTCAGGATAGCTGAGTTCCTCCAGCTTCAAAACTCGGCCAGCCGTCCCGGGTCTGCCTCCCCCCTGAACCCCCAGTCCGACCGGGCTGGGCGGGACGAGCAGCAAGCAGACCGTGCCGAACCCTACCACAGTCAAGAGCCATAGTTGAGCCACTCGCCGCATGGCACCTTCCTCCGGATTTCTATCCGCTCCGGTTGGTATGCACTGTCCTGGATTCAGCCGGAGGGATGCAAGTTCATCGCTTGAGGTCGACACCAACCGCCCTCGTCAGCCCCTCATTCAGTCATTGCTGTGCAACCCCAAAACTCTTGCGATTGTGACGACGAAATGGTTCCCCGGCCTTCCGGTGGCCGGAGCTGCAAGTGTGGCGGCTGCCGCAAACACACTTCAGCGCAGAAATCCGCGACGGTAGAGTCCAGACCTCGTTTCGCCTCCTCTGGAGACCAACTATTAATTCGCGGCCTTAAGGGGGTTGTCAACCCCAAAGAAAGCCGGGTTCGGGTTTAGGGGATCGAGGTCAGTCAAAGCTCAGGAGTGGCTGCCGACCACCTTGACGGTATTGGCCGGGGCACACAGCATGCTCCGGGGGTCACGGCCGACGCCTCCGTTGGCCCCATTGCGCAGCGCGCGAATGCAAACTTCAGACACAGCGGACAGCAACCTGTGATATATCTAATTTTGCCTTCGCACGATGCCAAGCTGGAGGATGAGAGAATTATGGGAAAGAAATCAACTCTTAAACAAACACATGGAAGTCTCCTCTTGCAAGGCAGCACCTATGCAGTCACCCTGTGGCTGGTGGTCACCCTGACGGTGCTGGCGGTGTTCGCCATCTCAGGCCAAAGCGCCTGGGCGCAGGACAAGTTTCGGCTGGAAACAACGGCCTTCAAACCGGGCGGTGACATCCCCGCGAGATACACCTGCGACAGTGCGGACGTCTCACCCGCACTCACCTGGAACGAACCTCCCCAGGGGACACAGAGCTTCGCCCTGATCGTCGACGACCCCGACGCGCCTTCCGGTACCTTCACCCACTGGCTGGTCTATGACTTGCCAAAGAATATGCGCAAACTTCCCGAGGCACTATCCGGAAATGACGAAATGCACGGCGGCGGCCGCCAGGGCACCAACGACTTCCCCGTGACCGGCTACGGCGGCCCCTGCCCACCGCCCGGCAGGCCTCATCGCTACTTCTTCAAGCTCTACGCGCTCGATGCAAAGTTGAACGTGAGGCCCGCAGCAACCCGAAGAGAGCTTGAGCAGGCCATGAAAGGCCACATCCTGGCGCAAGCAGAACTCATGGGAAAGTATCATCGGTAAAGAGCTCGGGGTTCGGGGCCAGGGAATCGGGTTGGGCTCGGGAGGCCTTACCCAGGCCGCTGTGGGGAATTGGCTCCCAACCAATACGAAGCATTGCTTGCCTGATAGCCCGGAATAGTTCAGACTGTTCATCTCCCGAGGGCCGCCGCGGCGGACTGCCCTGGTGTTTGCACCAGGTGTTAGTTCCTGAGTCCTCGCGGAAAGATTCATGTCCACTCGCAATCTGTTTCTCCCAATGAGAGAGGAACCATCCATGTCGAAATCGCAGTCCAACGCGCGAACTTTCAGCTCCCGCGCGCCGCTGGGAGCAACTCTTTGGGCCATGCTCGTCGGCCTCCTCCTGCCGCTGATGGCTGCGGCCCAAGGGGCCAAGAACCCGGACGCCCGGGCCGAGGAACGGCTCGCCTGGATGCGCGTACACGAAGGCGACTTGTGGAACGTCAATCACGAAGAGGGAAAATTTCTCCGCGACCTGGCGCGTAAGGTGAAGGCAAAGCGCGCGCTCGAGTTGGGCACCTCGAACGGCTATTCGAGCATCTGGATTGCCCTAGGACTGTGCCAAGCCGGCGGCCAGCTGATCACGATGGAGATCGACCAGGGCCGTGCAAAGCTGGCCAGCGAGAATTTCCGCGCCGCGGGTGTGGATTCACTGATCACCCTGACCTTGGGCGACGCGCGGAAGGAAGTCCCAAAGCTTCAGGGGCCATTCGAATTTGTCTTTATCGACGCCTGGAAGCAGGACTACGTGAATTATCTGAAAATGGTATTGCCTATGGTCCCGCCGGGAGGTGTGATTGTGGCGCATAACGTGACGAACCTCCGGGAAGAACTGCTGGATTACATCCACGAAGTACAGACCAACCCTCAGCTCAAGACGACCATCGAGAATCCCGGTTCGGGGGGCTTCGCCGTGAGTTACAAACTACCCTCCAAGTAGAGGAACTGCTGCGGCTAGGAGCAGACTCTTCGGGCCTCGTGGTTAGATCCCATGTAGCGGAATCACCCTTGTAGGGGTTCCTCAAGATGCCCCGAAACTCGTTGCAACGAGCCGCTTGGGGCGGAATCTCAGGGAGTTCTCCTCCTCATTTCTTGCGCAGAATGGTTGACCCGGGGAAACCTTCTGTCGTAGTAGATTAGATTGCTTGTAAAGTAATTCTGGGTTGTAAAGCCAGGAACTGGCACGCAAGGGCAAAGTCTTGGTTGCGGGCCGGCGGTGCGTCCGGTGGACACGCCGTCGGCGGTTCTTTGTCGTCGCCACTCCCCTACTTACAGGCCAATGACAGAAACCGGAGGAGAAACCACTCGTGAGTGAACAGCGACAAACCAACGCAGGTAACACCCAGGCTGCGTCTCAATATGTCCCAGCAACCGCGCGGGAGCAGGACGCGATATATCAGAATGGAAAACGTGTCGCGACGGTTCTCAATGCCGAACTGGATTGGGAGGCCAAGGAGATCCGCTTCGGAGAGGTCTACGACAGCGATTTCTTGATGCTTCCCGACGAATGCGAGTTTCAGAAGTACAAGATCCTGATCCAGCGCATTGCTTACGCCACCAAGGTGGAGAAAAGCGCGGTGCACAAAGGCCGAACCTTGAGGGGCGTGGTGGCGGATATTCTGGGGTGCCTGGAGCAATAAAGGTGGTCACGAGCCTCGGCGAGGCGCAGGGGCTTCCGGACGACTGAAACTACGAGGCGCTCCCAACCCTTGGCAAGAATCGCGCAGTCCAGGTTGGTCGGTTGAACCACGATGCCGGATCACGATTCGTAGTAGGGAACCTGCTTCCATCGACTCGTTTTTCCACACACCTGGCAGCCGCGCACGAGTCCTCCATATCCCATGAGGGATTCCAGCAGCGGTTCATCGACGAAAAGCAATTCTCTCGTTCGGCACTCCGGACATTGCAGTAAGAGTCGCACAGAATCCTGATCCTTCGGCCCGAGCGGCGGCGAGCCCATGCCCCAAATATTGTGGGCCGGGTTCAGGCACTCCACACCCCAAAAAGTGCGGGAGGGTTCTGTCTCCGAGGATTTGCACACCACACGGAAGACCGCCTCTTCCTGGGTCCGCCGGCAAAGGATGCGGATCTCTTGTTCGGGAACGAGCTGGTGGCCTAAACGGATTTTCGCGCCGTGCGCGCTCACCACCAGAGTTGTCGCGTCCTCAACAAAATCCATCCCCTTGAAGTCGATTCCGAACACGCGGATGGGTAATTGAAGTGCCAGCCGTGGGGAGCGTCTTGGCGGGCGGCGTGCCATAAGGAATCTCCCAGGTTACTCTGTAAGCTCCAAGTGGGTGTGCTGGAGGGTAGGATTTACGCCTCTCCGTGTAACTTCTACCGGGCAAGCGTGATCTGTCCTCAACGTTCGAGGAGATCAATTCACCGGCAAACTTGACCTGGAAAACCCATTCCCAAACAGGACCAGAGCATCCGTAATGTCATCCAGGAGCGCGCGTGCGTCTTCAACCCCTGCGCCGGCCGCAACTATAACGCTATGTGCGCATTCCATGCACAGGCAGTAACCCCGACCTTCCATGATCTCGCCGGGCCGGCAAACGGCGCACGGCCAGTCCTCTCTCGTATGAACCAGTAGACCTCCGGGCGACATCACGTAGTCCATGGTGGTCCTCCAGCCTTCCCCCCTGGAGCAGCAATTGGCTGGCCACTGGAGAATATCGGAAAATTCCCGGGAAGCTTGAGCAGGAGGGTTAGTTCATGAAGGAGTAGTCGGGACGAACCATTCCACTGGCGCCCGCCCATCGGGCGTCACACTCGATGTCGCCATCCGATTGGACAGAAGCGTCGCGCCACTACCCCTTGAGGGGCGGACGTTCGCGATGCCAGGAAGTCGCGGCCTGAAACGCGCGACCCACCTCAAGGACGGTTTTCTCGTCAAAGGCTTTGCCGACAATTTGCAAACCAGCGGGGAGGTGGTCGCGGCCGAATCCGCAGGGCACGGAGAGCGCGGGTAACCCCGCCAGGTTTCCCGCCGCTTCAATTTCACCCCCGCCCTTGAAGACCTCGTCCAGGTTCGCCTCAATCGGCGGCGCCACGATCAACAAGCTGGGCGCCACCAGCACCTCAGATTGCCCAAACAGTTTCGCCAGGGCGTTCTGGATCAGCGCGCGGATGCGGAGGCACTTCAGGTAGTCGGCAGCGGAGATAAGGCGCGCGGCGTACAATCCCACCCTGCCTTCCGGGTCGACGATCTCTTCGGTGTGGCCGGCGCGGATAAGCTCCTCGAAGGCCGCCGCCGCTTCGGCGGCAACAATGGTGCCGGCGACGGCATCATAAGGGAATTCTGGCAGCTTGACTTGTTCCAGCTTTGCGCCGAGCGACCGCAGGGTGTCCAGCGCCTGGTTATAAGCCTGCTCGACTTCCGGCTCGCCGAATTGGGCGAAGTCCTCGCGAATGAAACCGATTTTCCGGCCTCGCAGACTCGGCTTGGACGCGCGCGTTGGCGCCACAAACGGTTCTCCGGCGCTCGTGGGGTCCGCCGGATCCAATCCGGAGATTGCTGCCAGCACCAGCGCGCAGTCCTCCGCCGAACGCGCCAGGGGGCCGAGCTTGTCCATGCTCCAAGAGAGCGCCATGGCGCCGTGCCGGCTGGCGCGCCCGTAAGTCGGACGCAGGCCACTCACGCCGCAAAGACCCGCCGGAGTCACGATAGATCCCCAAGTTTCCGAGCCGATCGCAAACCCTACAAGCCCCGCAGCCACCGCGGCGCCCGAGCCGCTCGAAGAACCTCCCGCCCAGCGGCCCGTGTTCCAAGGGTTAAGCCCCGGACCGGTGAGCGAGGCGCTGGCATAGCGGTAACCCGCTCCCCCGGCCAGCTCCACCATGGCGAGCTTGGCCACCAGGACGGCGCCTGCCTCGCGCAGCCGCTTGATGATGGTGGCATCATCACCCGGAACCTGCTGCGCATAGGCGCGGCAACCCCAGGTGGTCTTGATGCCTTTCGTGGCCAGCAGGTCCTTCGCGCCATAGGGAATTCCGTGCAGGGGTCCGCACGGGTGGCCGGCGGCCAGTTCCTGATCCGCTTGCCGCGCCTGCTCCAGGGCCAAGTCGCTGGTCACCGTCACCACCGCATTCAATTGGGGTCCGAGACGACTCAAGCGGTCGAGATAAGCCGCCGTCAGTTGGACGGAAGTGAATTTCTTGGCGCGAAGGTCGCGCCCCAACTCACGCACCGTGGAATAGAGAACGTCTGGGCTCAACATGCCTTCACCGGGAGTTGGAAACCTTGGTAAGCCGGAGATCTCAAGACGCTGTCCCACCTCGGGACGGCTGGATGTCGCTGCCGCTATTTTGCGCGGAATATGAACGCCGGCTCGACGTCAGCCGGGAGTCGGAAGTCCCGGACTTTGGCCAAGCCCTTGCCACTTTCTTGAATTTCCTTCTTCAGGTCCGCCAACTCGGGCTCTGACCAGCGAACCGCCGAGCCCTCGGCTGCCAATTTCACCAACACGTCCACGTCCAGGGCGTCCGGCCGAGGACGGGCCGTTGCCCCTGGCCCCAGAGCCGCAGCGGCCACGCCGAAACCGACGATCTTGGCAAAGTCGCGTCGGGACTTCTCTCTGGTCTTTCCGTTCCGATTCCTGTTCATAAGACTGTTCCTTCTAAAGGCCCGTGTCCGCGCGCATGATAAAGAAAGGCCGGCCCAGGCGCAACTCCCTCGCGCGAAGCCACTCTTGCGGGGCACGCTTCCCCATTTGACGTGGCGGCTCTCCCTATTGTGGTGGCGGACTCCGGAGGTATGAGGATAGGTTTCCCTGCTGCCTTGGCGAGTTTCGAATTTCGAGCTTCGATCCCGGAGTTTCGATGGAGGGTGGAAGGAAGACGACGCAAACCGGTTGACTATCCGAAGATGTAACGGCGAATCGCTTCCCGATCTTCTGTCGCCACGTCGGCAAACTGAACCCCGACGCGGTCAGGGGATTCTGCGCGGGCGATGCGGCCACGCAGCTTGCGCAATTCCGGGATGTCGGGCAGCATAAACTCCATATCCAATTCCTGGCCGACCTCCAGCCCGCCCGAGGTATCCAGCAAGATCCCGTTTTCACCGATGTTCAAACTGGAGGCTTTGAACTGTTTCCCTCCCGCTCGGCAGGTCACCACGGTGTGGAAGGGCAAGCGGGTATGACTCCTTCTCTCTCGCACCATGGCGCCGCGCACGGCGTTCAGCAGCCGGAGCAAACGGTCCTGAGTGAAGGGCTTGCCCAGGAACAAGGAAATGCCCGCCTTGAAGCCCGCGCGCATCGTCTCCACGTCGTCGAGCCCAGTTACCATGACCACGGGAACCCTGGCGTTTCTTTGTGAAGTCCGGATCAACTTGGTCAACTCAAACCCATCCAGACCGGGCATCCGCACGTCGACAAAGATCAGGTCAAACTGTTCACTCTCGAGGGCGCGGGCAGCCACGCGGCTGTCCTGGAAGGCATGGAGCTCGTATCCCATCGGCTCCACTATGGCCTTGACCAACCTCAGGACTTCTGCTTCATCGTCAACCACCATCAGTCTCAAAACCATGCAGATTCCCCTCGCAATTTGAAGGCTTGCCCTGACCCTTTTGGTGCTTCTAAGGCCTGAGGGGCACGCTGCGCATCCCCCCTGGGGCGTAGAGTTTACACCTTCTGACCACCAGGTGCATCCAGCACCCGGCGGACCTTGCGCGCCAGGGCATCACGCGTGAAGGGCTTCTGGAGAAAGGCCATGCCCGGGTCCACTACACCATGGTGGACAAT
>Ga0315282_10010842_pt1 | contig 14217 bp, 13 predicted proteins | sample YL17G07_20_MG_FD_203693 | JGI IMG/M metagenome (GOLD analysis project Ga0315282, IMG submission 203693) | Sediment microbial communities from Yellowstone Lake, YNP, Wyoming, USA - YL17G07_20 | ecosystem: Environmental > Aquatic > Freshwater > Lake > Sediment | place: USA: Wyoming | collected...
TCGGTCAGCACCACGGTTATCTTGCGGTCGGCCAGCCGTTTCTGCACCTCTTTCATCTGGAGGTCAACTATCTGCCTTATCTGCTCCTCGCTGAGCGGCTTGAATATGATGACCTCGTCGATGCGGTTGAGGAACTCGGGACGGAACGTCCTCTTCAACGCGGTCTCAATGGCACCCCTGAGCCTCTTCTGCTCGCTCTCGGTCTGCGCATCATGACGGAAGCCCAGCGAGCCGCGCTGGAACTCTTCGCTGCCCAGGTTCGAGGTCATGATGAGCACGGTGTTCTTGAAGTCAACAGTCCGGCCGTGCCCATCGGTAAGCCGTCCGTCCTCCAGTATCTGGAGCAGGATGTTGAATACGTCGGGATGCGCCTTCTCTACCTCGTCGAACAGGATGACCTTGTAGGGGCGGCGGCGCACAGCCTCGGTGAGCTGCCCGCCTTCCTCATACCCGATGTATCCCGGTGGAGCGCCGATGAGACGGGACACAGTGTGCTTCTCCATGTACTCGGACATGTCGAGCCGCACCATAGCGTCCTCGTCGTCGAAAAGGAACTCCGCCAGGGCCCGGGCCAGCTCGGTCTTGCCTACGCCGGTGGGACCCAGGAAGATGAAGCTGCCGATGGGCCTCTTGGGGTCTTTCAAGCCGGCACGCGCTCTCCTGATAGCATCGGAGACGGCGGTGACGGCCTCGTCCTGCCCCACAATCCTGATGTGCAGGCTCTCCTCCATGTGGACGAGCTTTTCAGTCTCCCCCTCCAGCATGCGGCTCACGGGGATGCCGGTCCACTTGGAGATAAGCTCGGCGATGTCTTCCTCGGTAACTACCTGTTTGATTTTCTTGTCCTTAAGCCATTTGTTCTTGGCTTTATCGTACTCTTTCTCCAGGCTCAGACGCTGCGCCTTGAGCGTGGCGGACTGCTTGTAGTCGCCGCGCTGCGAGGCGGCCTCCTCCTCGTCGGAGAGCTGCTTGATTTTCTGCTCCAGGCTCTTGACCTCCTGGGGAGGGCTCTCGGCGTCTATCCTCAGCTTGGATGCGGCCTCGTCGATAAGGTCTATGGCCTTGTCGGGAAGATGCCGGTCCGAGACGTAACGCTGGCTGAGCTTGGCGGCGGCTTCCAGTGCCGAATCGGCAATCTTAATCTTGTGATGGGCTTCATATCGCGGCCTCAGCCCCTTCAACATCTCGATGGTATCCTCTACGCTAGGCTCGTCTATGTACACCTGCTGGAATCTTCGCTCCAGGGCACGGTCTTTTTCGATATGCTTCTTGTACTCATCGAGCGTGGTAGCGCCCAGAGCCTGAAGCTCGCCACGGGACAGCGCCGGCTTGAGCATGTTGGAGGCATCTATGGCGCCCTCGGCGGCGCCTGCGCCGACTACGGTGTGCAGCTCGTCGATGAAAAGCACTATCTCGCCTTGAGCGCGGCGGATTTCGTCCATGACGGCCTTGAGCCGCTCCTCGAACTCGCCGCGGAACTTGCTGCCGGCGACCAGCGCGCCCATATCCAGGGCGAGGACGCGGCGACCCTTTAGAGAGTCGGGGACGTCGCCGGCCACGATCTTCTGGGCCAGCCCTTCGGCGATGGCGGTCTTGCCCACGCCGACCTCGCCGATGACGACGGGGTTATTCTTGGTGCGGCGGGTGAGTATCTGCATGACGCGCTTTATCTCTTCGTCCCGCCCGATGACGGGGTCGAGCTTGCCCGCCCGGGCGAGCTCGGTGAGGTCGCGGCTGTACTTCTCCAGGGCGCGGTACTTGCTTTCCGCCCTGGGGTCGGTGACACGCTGTCCGCCGCGGATGTCCTGAAGGGCGCGGTATATCTTTTCCTGGTCGACGCCGAATTCCTTGAGAATCCGGGCCGACTCTCCCTGCTGCTCTCCGGTGATGGCGATGAGCAGGTGTTCCGAGCCTACAAACTCGTCCTTGAGCCTGGCGGCCTCGTTGGAGGCTCTCTGGAGCATGCTGGCTACGCGAGGGGTGGGGTATACCTGTGCGATCTCACCAGCCACCTTGGGGCTGCGTTGAAGCACCTGTTCCACCCTTTCCCTCATGCGGCTGATATCGACGTTGAGCCCCTTGAGTATGTCAACGGGCACGCTGTTCTCCTGCTGAAGCAGGGCTAGCAGGACATGCTCCACGTCCCACTGGTTGTGATGGTACTGGAGCACCAGCTCCTGCGAAGCAGCGAGCATTTCCTGTGCCTGTTCGGTAAGCTTTTCCGGCTTCATCATGGTTCACTTCCTCAAAATCAGTTATGCGAGAGTTGGTCTAGAGGCCCGCCTCGGTGAGGCGCTGTATCCTCTGTTCCAACTCCTGTATTTCTCTCTCCATCTCGATCATGCGCTGGCTCATCCTGATGATGACCTCTACGCCGGCCAGATTGACTCCCAGGTCATCAATGAGAGTCTTGATGCGGCGCAGCCGCTCGATGTCACTCGCGGAATAGAGACGCCTGTTGCCCCGGGAACGCGAGGGCTCGATCATGCCTGCCCGTTCGTAGTATCGCAATGTCTGGACATGCACGCCGAGCATGTCGGCTGCCACGCTTATGATATAGCGGGGCTCAGAATATTCAGTTTCCATATGTTTGGACCTCCGTGGTTGACGCATTTGACATTATCCTTTGCCGCGCAGCGATTTTAGCTGCTGGAAAAGCTCTTTCTCCTTCGCCGAAAGCCTGGAGGGCAGGACGACACTGACCCTGGCAAAGAGGTCGCCTTTAGTATTATTGCCCAGGCGAGGCATGCCCTGCCCGGCAAGGCGAAACACCTTGCCGTTCTGGGTCTCGGGCGGTATCTTGAGAGCCAGCTTCTTCCCATCCAGTGTGGGCACCTCGACCTCGCCGCCCAGGATAGCGTCGCTCAGGTGGACGGGCACATCCACATGAAGGTCGTCCTCCGTCCTCTGGAAGCGGCTATCGGGCTTCACCGAGATGAGCAAATAAAGGTCGCCCGCTTCGCCTCCCATATGGCCCGGCCCGCCCTTGCCTGCGATCCTGACCCGGGAGCCTTCTTTGACGCCGGGCGGGATCTTGACCTCGAGACGTCGGGGCCTGAGCACAGCCCCCGCACCGCCGCAGGTGCGGCAGCCCTTGCCTTTACAGGTGGGACACGGTTCCTCCACTTGCATCTCGAGCACCCGCATGGTACCCCGATAGGCCTCCTCCAGGGATACCTCAACAGGCTGTTCGAAGTCCTGACCTCTCAGGGGGCGGCGCGCTGACCTGCCCCGGGTGCCGCGCAGGAGGGAATCGAAGATATCTCCGAACCCTTCGCCTCCGCCCATGTCGCCGAAGTCGAATGTAGTGCCGCCTTTGCGGAACTCCCAGGCCGGCTGCCCTTGCTGCCCGCCTGCCCTGGCGAACTGGTCAGCGTATTGCCACTGCTCGCCGAACTGGTCGTATTTCTTGCGCTTCTCAGGGTCGGAGAGCACCTCGTGGGCCTCGTTTATCTCCTTGAACCTGGCCTCGGCTGACTTGTTGCCGGGGTTGACGTCAGGATGATACTGACGGGCCAGTTTCCGATAGGCCTGCTTGATATCCTTGTCGGTGGCGTTCTTGCTTAATCCCAGAATCGCATAATAGTCCTTGGCCGCCATAGCTAAGCCTCCTGAGACGTATTATAATTATTAACAACATCATTGTCAAGTCAAATTAATAACATTACTATTACAAATTATGAAGCATGGGTGATAATAGCCTGGCGAAAGGCTAGGCTAAACTTGACGTGGCGAGATAGGGCAACATATAATAAGGCGGAGGCAGCACCTGGAGGAAATAAAGGTGACAGTTGAGGAGGGGAGGTCTGGGCTGGGGACAATAGCTCTCCAGACACTGGGCTGCAAGCTAAATCAGGCAGAAACGGAGTCCTTAGCCCGCCAGTTCCTCGAAGCTGGCTATCAAGTCGTTGCCCCTGACCATGCCGCTGATATCTATCTGCTGAACACGTGCACGGTGACCCATATCGCAGACCGCAAGTGCCGCAACCTGCTGAGGCTGGCCCATCGGCGTAACCCTGAGGCACTGATTGTAGCTACGGGCTGCTATGTGGAGAGGGCTGCTACAGAGGTTGGCGGCATCGAGGGGGTGGGGCTGGTGGTGGGCAACCACGATAAGGGGAGGCTGGTAGAGATAGTCCAGGCCAAGACCAATGGGCACGGGAGCTCCCGTTCGGGGGATGTTTTTGATGGTTCGACATTTCGCACTAGGGCGCTGGTAAAGATTCAGGAAGGCTGCAGCCAGCCCTGTTCGTTTTGCGTGGTGCCCCGGGTCCGGGGGCGGGAGAGAAGTCGCTCTCAGGATGATGTTATCGCTGAGGTCAAGACGAGGGCAGCCGAAGGATATAAAGAAGTGGTGCTGACAGGCACGCGGCTCGGGAGCTATGAGCATAGTGGAAGACTTCGCGGTTTAGTTGAGCATATTTTGCGGGAGAGCGAGGTACAGCGGTTACGGCTCTCCTCGCTGGAGCCCAGAGATGTGACTCCGGAATTTCTGAGTCTGTGGCAGGATAGACGGCTTTGCCATCATATCCATCTCCCGCTGCAGAGCGGCAGCGACGCGGTACTCCAGAGGATGGGGCGAACCTATTCCAATGCCGATTATGAACATGCAGCGGCGACGGCTCGAGAGGCTATACTGGACCTGTCTCTGACCACCGATATCATGGTTGGCTTCCCCGGCGAGACTGCGGAGGAGTTCAGCGAGAGCTACCACTTCTGCGAAGGTATGGGGTTTGCTGCCATGCACGTTTTCCCCTATTCGGCTCGTCCTGGCACCAAAGCAGCGCGGATGGCAGATAAGGTTGGAGATGGTGAAAAGAAGCGGCGATGCCAGCTTATGCTCGATCTGGCTCATAGAAATGCCTTCAGCTTCAGGGCTCGGTTCGTGGGCCAGAGCAGGGATGTGTTGTGGGAGGGCAGGAAAGACGGCATCTGGTTCGGGCTCACCGAGAACTATTTGAGGGTTTTTCTCCCTAGCCAGGAATACCTGGGTAATCGGGTACTGGCGACAAAAGTAGTTGGTCAGCGAGATGGTATCCTTGTGGGGGAATTGATATAACCCCAAGGTTTTGGCTTTAACAGGTAAGGGGGGTTGAGATTATGAGCAATACCGATGTGATATACGTGGTGCTGTTTTTTATGTGCTTGTTGTTTTCCGCCTTTTTCTCCAGCTCGGAGACAGCATTCATCTCGCTGCAGAAGCTGCGGCTGAGACATCTGGCCCGTACCGACCATGCTGATACTGATGCTGCCAAGCAGGTTGCTACAATGACAGAAAAGCCTGAGCGCCTGTTGACCACTGTGCTTCTGGGAAATAATCTGGCTAATACTGCTGCTGCAGCTTTGGCTACAATTCTCATTGCTACTGCGTTGACTGAAGGGCAGTCAGTGCTGGTGACTACGTTGGGTGTGAGCATGCTGTTGCTTATCTTCGCGGAGGTATTTCCCAAGGTTGTAGCTACCAGATATGGTGAGCGGTTAGCTTTCATATACGTTACGCCGATGCGTATATTAATATGGATACTGTCCCCGATAGCGATGGTGCTCGTCTGGATAGGCGATAAATTAGCTCGACTGGTAGGGGCAGCTCCTGTACCAAAGGTGCTAACAAGTGAGGCGGAGATCCGCACTGCTGTCTCAGTTGGCGTGGAAGAGGGGACTCTCGAGGAGTCTGAGGCGGAGATGGTGGAGGCGGTGTTTCGCTTTGGCGACCGCCGAGTCTCCGAGGTGCTGACCCCTCGCCCCAGCGTTACCTGGGTGGAGAAAGGCACCACGATACGTGAGTTTCTCTCCATCTATGCCCAGAATCCACATTCGCGCTTCCCAGTGTTTGAAGACAGCAGGGATAAGGTGGTGGGAATACTCTGGATAAAAGACCTACTTATGGCCCAGGCTAAAGGCTCGTGTCAAGAAGACAACCCGATAGATAATCTGCTGCGTCCGGTCCACTTTGTTCCTGAGAATAAACTGGTAGCGGAGCTTTTTGCCGAGCTACAAAAGTCCGGCGACCATCTGGCAATAGTTGCAGATGAGTTCGGTGGCGTGGCCGGTATGGTAACTGTGGAGCAGCTACTGGAGGAAATCGTGGGGGAGCTGGAGGATGAGTTAACCAAGGCGAGGAAAAGCTTTGAGCCAGTCGGTGAAAACAGTTTCCAGATTGATGGGGGAATGAAGGTCGAAGATGCTAACGAGAAGCTGGAATTGGGGGTTCCCGAGGGTTCTTATGAGACAGTTGCCGGCTTTGTCTTGAATCTACTTGGCCATATTCCCAAAGAGGGGGAGCAGTTGAGATACGAGAAGTTGAAGATGGCGGTAACTGCGATGAAGGGGCTGAAGATCGAGAAAATCCTGGTCACCAAGGAGAAAGATGCAGCGGCTACGTCTGACGTTCAGCAGAAGTGAGGAACTGAAGTATATCTCGCACTTGGACCTGATGAGGCTGTGGCAAAGAACGCTGCGTCGAGCTGATATTCCGCTCGTCTATTCTCAGGGCTTCAGCCCTCATCCTCGTTTATCACTGGCAGCGCCTCTGGCTGTCGGGGTGACCAGTGTGGGAGAGCTTATAGATATTTTCCTGGAGCGGCGGCTCTCACCGCACTTTTTTATCAAAGCTGTCAAGGAGCAGTTACCTAGCGGCATTGATATATCCGAGGTAGCAGAGGTGGGACTGGGGCTGCCTTCGCTGCAATCTCAAGTGCGCTATGCTGAATACAAGGTTATCGCTGATACCGATAAGAAACCGAATGAGGTCGAGGCCGCTATTGATTCCCTGCTCTCCAGCGATGAGTTGCCCTGGCAGCATGCCCGGGATAAAGAGATTCGCAAGTATGACCTCCGAACTTTAGTCGAAGACATTTGGATTATAGAAAGACATCCGCCTGAGTATACCCTTGGTATGAAGTTGCGTTGCGATAGCTCGGGAACAGGCAGGCCCGAGCAGGTGCTCTCTGCCCTCGGTTTTACAGTTCACCCCAAATCTATTCACCGTACCAAGCTGATTCTAGAGAAACAGGCCAGGCCTGTTCCACAACGGTAGTCGCGAAGAAATGTCAGAACAAACCCCGGATGTGCTGAGACAAAAGAAGGCGCGGGAGTATGCCAGAATAACGCGCCGGCTCTTCTTCGTCGATCTGGCGCTGGGTGCTGTCTTCCTGCTTGTGCTCTTGTTCAGCGGACTTTCCGGCGGGCTGAGGAATTCTCTGGACTTTCCCCAATCGGCCAAAGTTGCACTATACTTTTTGATCGTGGTAGTAAGTTACGGTATCGTCTCTGCTCCGCTGGATTTCTATCGTGGCTTCATCCTGCCCCATCGCTACGGCCTATCCTGCCAGAACTTGAGGTCTTGGCTGGCTGATGAGGCAAAGGGGGGGATTTTGGCATTAACGTTGGGCACAGCACTGGTGGTGGTCATTTACCTGTTCCTTGAGACGTTCCCACAGACATGGTGGCTATTGGCCTTTGCTTTTATGGTGATGGTCACTTTGGTGCTGACTAACCTGGCGCCTGTGCTCATTATGCCCCTTTTCTTCAAGACGGAGCCGCTCGCAGACCAAGAGTTGCGCAAGAGATTGCTCAACCTGGCGGAGCGTTCTCATGTTAAAATCAGGAATGTATTTCAGATCAGGCTCAGCAGCAAGACTACTGCCGGAAATGCTATGCTGATGGGGTGGGGTAATACCAGGCGCATCGTTCTCGGCGATACCATATTGCAGCGCTACGCGCCTGAGGAGATCGAGGTGGTCATGGCCCATGAGCTTGGCCATCACCGTCATGGCGACATCGTCAGGCAAATCGTAGTGCAGTCGGCTCTGATGCTTCTGGGATTCTATTTGATGAACTTGACACTGAATTGGGCTGTGCCCAGATTGGATATGAGTGGGATCTCCGATGTGGCAGCGCTGCCCTTGCTGGCGCTGGTCGGGGCCGCTTTTGCGCTTGTGCTCATGCCTCTATCCAATGCCTATAGTCGACGCCTGGAAGAATCCGCAGACCGATACTCTCTGGCTGTTACGGCCAACCCTGAGGCATTTGCCACTATGCTCACCAAGCTTACTGACCAAAACCTGTCTGAGTCAGAGCCCAGCAGATGGTCGGAGCTTCTATTTTATGACCATCCTCCCTATTCTAAGCGTGTGGAATTAGCTAACCGTTATCGAGAAGAGGGTAAGCGATGAGACTTATCTTGGTGAGACATGGAGCGACCGAGTGGAACCAGCAGCGGCGGGTGCAGGGTCTGAGCAACCTTGGATTGAATGAGACTGGTAAGAGGCAGGCAGAAGCCCTTGCTCAGGCTCTCAAAGACATCAAGGTGGATGCTATTTATTGCAGCCCTCTGAGGCGAGCCCAGGAGACAGCCCGCGCCATAGGCCGCTTTCATCAGGTTGAGGTGGTGACCCTTGACGGCCTGAAGGAGCTGGATGTCGGCGACGTCGATGGCATGACCTATGAGGATATGAGGGTTCACTATAGCGAATTTTTCACTAAATGGATGGCGGATTTTACTTCGGTGAGGCTGCCCGGCGGGGGAACTGTGCCTGAGCTCCGCGACCAGTGCTGTGCCGCTGTTAAGGATATTATTGCAGAACAACAGCCGGCGGTGGAGGGGAAGTGCGGGGACAATGACAAGGTAGTGGTTGCGGTCACCCACTTTTTCCCGATTATGTGTATAATCTGTGATTCGCTGGGGCTTGAGCTGACATATTGCAGAAGATTGAGATTGGATATAGCCTCGATGTGCACACTTGATTTTAACTCCGATAGAACGGTGCTCGTCTCTTACAACGATACCTGTCACCTGAGACAAGGAAGCAGATGAGCCGTCAACAGCCGCTGTCTGCAAGGGTCTTGAAGTTCATCCGGGAACATAATTTGCTCGGTGAGGACAGGTTGTTGGTGGTGGGTGTCTCCGGGGGGGCTGATTCGGTGTGCCTGCTGCATGTATTAGCTGAACTCAGAAACACATTGGGTATAAAGCTCCACATCGCCCATCTCAACCATATGCTTCGTGGCGCTGAATCGGATGCCGATGCCGATTATGTCTCCTCGCTGGCGCGCAAACTGGGAATCCCGGCAGCTATCGAGAGGCGAAAAGTGAAAGCTTATCAAAAGCAACATCACCTTTCTGTGGAAGAAGCGGCGCGCGAGATAAGGTATGCCTTCTTCTCGGAGGTCGCCTGTTCCCTGGGCGCAGACACAGTGGCGGTGGGGCATACTGCCGATGACCAGGTTGAGACCATCCTGATGCATCTGGTGCGTGGGACAGGACTTGCCGGGATGCGCGGCATGCAGCCTCTCAGCACCTTACGTTCCCCTGACGGAAACAGCCTTAAGATAGTCAGACCCCTGCTGGGGGTCAGGAGAGCGGAGACTGAGGCTTATTGTGCTGCCCAAGATTTGGCAGCTCGGAGCGATTCCTCCAACCGCTTGCCTGACTATTTACGTAATAGGATTCGTTCTCAACTCATTCCCTTGCTTCGAGAATATAACCCTGATATAGACAAGGCACTACTCCGCATGGCTAGCGCTGCTGATTCTGACCTGGCATATATCGAAGCCGAGACGTCGCGGCTTGAAGATTCGGTGGCTAGTGAGCAATCCGAAGGAATAGCCATCGACAGGGCAGAGTTCTCCAGGCTTCAGCCTGCCCTGAAGCGGCACCTTGTCCGCTCAGCGCTTCAGCGTTTGCTGGGAGAACTCAGGGACATTGAGGCTGTCCATATCGAGAGCCTGGTCGAGGCTCTGGCCAAGCCCGCAGGCAAGAGGCTCTCGTTGCCCAAGGGACTGGCTTTCCACGGTGACTATCGGTATGGCCTGATAACAGCAAAGAAGTCACCTCATTCTCGTTTCCCTGTCCTGGAGGGTGAGCATCGCCTCGACATTACTGGCGAGACTGAGTTCTGCGGCTGGAAGGTGAGAAGCCGTATCCTTAAACGTAGACCTGAGGAGAGCGGCGAGGAGAAAATGAAGGCTTGTTTTGACCTCGATGTCGTGGGGCACAAGCTCACAGTTCGTGCGCGGCGGCGGGGTGACAGATTTCAGCCGCTGGGGATGGAATCGCCCAAAAAGCTTCAGGATTTCATGGTAGATGCCAAGATTCCACGTGCCTGGCGTGACAACGTGCCGCTAGTCTGCTCGTCGCAGCACATTCTCTGGGTAGTGGGCTGGCGCATCGACCACCGCGCCAGGGTCACGGCCTCGACCAAGCGAGTGCTCTGCCTGGATTTTGAGAGGGTCTAGAGCTTGACAAGTCCTTTCGCTTAGTTGTATAAAATTGCCACATATGGGAAGGGGGAGGCTATGAAGATAAGTGCACGCAACGTTTTGAAGGGCAAGGTAAAACAGGTCAAGGCCGGTGCAGTCAATGCAGAGGTGATCGTGGAGTTGGCGGGTGGGGCTGAAATCGTGTCGATAATCACCAAAGAATCAGCCCAGAACCTGAAACTTAAAAAAGGCAAGGCGGTCTACGCTGTCATTAAAGCGTCCAACGTCATGATCGGCGTGGATTGAGCTGTTCCGAAAACGCATTCGACTTGCACCTAGGCTTCAGGCCGTGATATACTTAGTCAGAACTTAATACACTCTCCGATCTACTGAGCCTAAACCCCGATAATTCGGGGCAGGGCAGGTGGACGATAGGGTATCGCGGGAAACGGCGGTGCCTCCCATGTTTGGAAAGGAGAGCTTGCTGATGCTGACATTTGTGTCGCAAAGCGCCTCCTTTCGAGGCGCTTTGCTTTTGGTTACGGGCAGCAGACTGAATAGCAATATACGAAACTGAATACAAATCTCCGAGCCTTATCTCCTAACGGTTCATACCTATGGAGACTGGCCGATGGGTATCGCGGGAAACGGCGATGCCTCCCGTGTTTGGAAAGGAGAGAGCGATGGGAAACAAGCTTCGAGTCATGCTCGGGCGCTCCCTACCTGACTAGGGAGCGTACGGGAAGTGAAGCTATAAAAAAATCGGAGGTTTAAAACACGTGAAAAAGATTTTGATGCTGCTAATGGCAGTAGCTATGCTGCTATCTCTGGTCAGCGTGCTCTCGGCATGCGGTAATAGCGTTGCTCCTGTGAAGCCTGAGACAAGGCTTACGGTAGCGACGACTACGAGCCTCTACGACACCGGGCTTTGGAGCTATCTGGAGCCTAAGTTCGAGAAACAGTACAATGTGAAGCTGAATATAATCTCTGTCGGCAGTGGGGAAGCATTTGTATTGGGGAAGACGGGTGATGTGGATGTTCTTGCCGTCCACGATAAACCCAACGAGCTGATATTTATAGCGGGTAACTACAGCTCGGCGCGGGTGCCTTGGGCTTATAACCACTTTCTCATCATAGGCCCGCCATCCGACCCGGCAGGCATCAAGGGCATGACCCCGGAAGATGCATTTAAACAGTTGATGGCAGAGGGCAATGTTACTGGAAGCCAGGTCAAGTTTGTCTCCAGAGGGGATAATTCGGGCACACAAAGTAAAGAGAAACAAATCTGGGCTGCTGCGGGCTATCAATACGCGGATGTCGAGAAGTCCGGTTCCTGGTATATAGAAGCGGGGGCTGGAATGGGGCAGACCCTCCTGATGACAAACGAGAAGCAGGCCTATACCCTGACAGATATCGGGACATTCGTTACATATAAGTCGAAGCTGAATTTGGTCCCGCTGGTGGACCAGGGTGATATACTGCTCAACGTGTATTCGGTGATGGTAGTGAACAGTACCAAGAACAAGGATATGGCAAACAATCTGGTGACTTTCCTAACATCGCCGGAGATTCAGGACCTGATAGGCAAATACGGCGTGGCAGAATACGACCTACAGCTGTTTACCCCATGTGCCGGTCAGGACTTGTAGAAAAACGCTGGAAAAAGTACACTATATATTCCTCAGGGGGAGCGTGAGCTCTCCCTGAGGAATCCTCACTATCTGACTTCGAAATCGGAAAAGGATTCGAAACATAAATGCCAGCAAAGGGGAGCGAGCAATCGCGTGCACGCGATAGTTGATGCCTTTGTCCTTGCCGTAAAGATGATCTTCACCGGAGATCCAGAGGTCTATGGCATCACAGCCAGGACCCTGGAGATCTCCCTTAGTTCAACAGTAATTGGAGCGCTGCTCTTTGTGCCGCTGGGCTGCCTGATATACTTCAACAATTTTCGGGGCAAAAGGACACTAATAAGCATTATCCAGACCTGCTACAGCCTGCCCACGGTTTTCGTGGGATTGCTGGTGTTTCTAGTGTTCTCCAGGGCAGGGCCTCTGGGCATCTTCGGCATCATGTTCACCCCGCAGGTGATGGTAATCGGCCAGGTGGTATTGGTATCTGCGATTGTGACAGGGCTTACTATCTCAGCCTTGAGCGGGGTGAGCCCTGCAATCAGGGAGACCGCTATCTCCTTGGGCGCCAGCAGGCTGCAATCAGTGTGGACGGTACTCAAGGAAGCCAGATTCGCTGTATTAACTGCCGTGCTGGTTGGCTTCGGACGCGCGATCTCCGAAGTCGGCTTGGCCCTCATGGTCGGCGGAAATATACGAGGCTATACCAGGGTGCTCACCACCGCGATTTCACTTGAAACAGGCAAGGGCGAAATAGCACTATCCCTGGCGCTGGGATTTATCCTGGTCGCAATAGCGCTTATTGTAACCATCCTGGCAAACAGGTTCTTGCGAGTGAAAGAGGTATATGTTGCTCAAAGTCGAGCATCTGCATCATAGCTACGGCAAAGCAGAGATACTGAAGAACATCGACTTCGGGGTGGAACGAGGCGAGGCGTTCGTCACCATAGGCCCTACGGGCTCGGGGAAGACGACCCTTCTGCGCTTGGTGAGCCTCCTCGAAAGACCTAGCTCTGGTAATATCTATTTCGATGGACATCTGGTCAACAATTCTGAGAGGGCCAGGCTGGAGATACGCAGAAGGATGGCGGTGGTATCTCAGAAGCCCGCCGTATTCAATGCCAGCGTTTTTGACAATGTTGCCTACGGCTTGAAGGTCAGGAAAGAAAAGGGAACTGGACTGCGAAGCAAGGTGATGTATGCCCTGGAGACTGTGGGGCTAGCAGGATATGAGAGAAGGGATGCGAGGACATTATCGGGAGGGGAGACGCAGAGGGTAGCACTGGCCAGGGCGATGGTGGTCGAGCCAGAGCTCCTTCTGTTGGACGAGCCCACGGCGAACCTCGACCCAGTATCCACAACGCATATCGAGAAGCTTGTCACTGATGTCATTAAGAAATCGAATATGACGGTGATGATGGCTACACACGACATGTTTCAGGGGCAGCGCCTCGCTGACCGGATGGGGGTGCTTGTAGCCGGAGAAATGCTGCAGACAGGGAAACCCGGAGAGATATTCAGTTCACCTCGAGGCAGGGAGATTGCTGAATTCGTAGGCATGGAGAATATCATTGCCGGGATAATAACCTCCAATGAAGAGGGCATAGTTGACATAAAGTTTAATGGTGGCGCTGTAGAAGCTATATCCAATTTCAGCGTTGGTGAGGAAATATATGCCGGCATCAGACCTGAGGAAATAACCCTGGCTCGAACCAAGGAATCAACCAGTGCCAGGAATACATTCAATGGCGAGATAACCCGCATTGTTTTATTCGGTCCGCTCGCTCGAGTTGAGCTGAACTGCGGCTTCCCGCTGGTTGCCTTGATCACCAAGCGGTCGGCGGAGGAAATGAATCTGCAAACCGGGGACCGCATCTATGCTTCGTTCAAAGCCACTGGCGTTCATGTGATAAAGGGCTAGGGCGTGGGGTATACCTGAGTCCTCGTTACTTAATGCTCTTGATGAAATCGTCCACCTTCATCGCAGCCATGGTCATAGTCTGGAGAGTGCCCCGGGCGCCCAGCTCTACCGCTACCTTGGATATAGCATCATTGCCCGGAGCCTCCAGGATATTGATGAAATCGTAGCGCCCCAGGAGGGCATACTGAGCGAGAATCTTTACGCCCATCGCCTCCACCTCTTTGTTTACCTCCTTGATGCGCCCCGGGTGCTCCTTAATGGTCTTTCGTCCCTCATCGGTTAGTGTTGTCAGCATAACGTATAGTCCCATACCACACCTCCCCTATACTAGAATCCGAGGCCCCACGCCCTTTGCCCGATTCCGATGGAAGTCTTCTGCGAGGAGTGTGCCAATACTAACACACTTAAAGGCCGGGGGCAAGTTACCTGGATTGAACTTGAAATCCCCAGTGGCGGTTATTAGAG
>Ga0315282_10010844_pt1 | contig 14217 bp, 14 predicted proteins | sample YL17G07_20_MG_FD_203693 | JGI IMG/M metagenome (GOLD analysis project Ga0315282, IMG submission 203693) | Sediment microbial communities from Yellowstone Lake, YNP, Wyoming, USA - YL17G07_20 | ecosystem: Environmental > Aquatic > Freshwater > Lake > Sediment | place: USA: Wyoming | collected...
TTCTTCGCTACGCTCCTCGCAATGACATGTGGTTGGACTTTTTACGATTTCATCATTTATGTTAGCTAACATTTTAAATTAATTAAAAGAGGTAAGAAATGAATTGGGGAAAAAAGAAAAATGTCATTGGGATAGATATAGGGTCGAGTTCAATTAAACTGGTGGAATTAATTGAGGGGAAAAACGGTTTTAAATTACAAAATTTGGCAATATCTTCTTTACCACCAGAAGCCATTGTTGACGGGGCCTTTATGGATTCGGTCACCATTATTGATACCATACGAGACCTCATCACTACCTCTAAGGTAAAAACGAAGGATGTGGTGATATCCGTCTCCGGCCATTCCGTCATTGTTAAAAAAATTTCATTACCCCTCATGACAGAAGCCGAATTGGAAGAATCGATAAGATGGGAAGCTGAAAGATACATTCCATTTGATATTAATGATGTTAATATCGATTTCCAAACATTGGGTTCTAATCCTGAAAACCCAGAGGTCATGGAGGTTGTTTTAGTGGCAGCAAAAAAGGATATTATCAATGATTATGTCTCAATGATTATGGAGGCTGGATTGAATCCAGTCATTATCGATATCGATGCCTTTGCTTTAGAAAACATGTTAGGAATTAATTATGAGATTGGTAAGGAGGGGGTTGTTGCCATAGTCAATGTCGGCGCTAGCATCACTAATATTAATATCCTTAAAGACAATGTCTCTGGTTTTACAAGAGATATCTTTAAGGGGGGGAATCAAATTACCGAAGACATTCAAAGGCAACTCCACGTGGACTACGATGAGGCGGAAAAAATTAAAGTGGGCAGTAAAGTCGACGTCACCTCCCGGTCGATCGTTCAAAACTTATTAAAAACAGCCTCTGAATCGTTAGCCGTAGAGATAAGGAATTCATTAGATTTCTTTCAATCCACAACCCCCTATGAAAAAATCAGCAAGCTCTATTTAAGCGGAGGGGGGTCAAAAATTAAAGATTTTGATATCCTTTTACAACAGGAGATAGGGATACCTGTTGAAATTGTCCACCCGTTCATAAAGATAGAATATAACGAAAAAAATTTTGACGTGGAATATCTAAGAGAAATTGGATCGATCATGGCCGTAGGAGTAGGCCTTGCCTCAAGGAGGGTAGGGGATAGATGATAAAGATCAACCTGCTTCTAACAAGGAAAGAAAAAAAGAAAGTTGGGATGAGGAAGGAATTTATTGTTCTCATTCTCTCCGTAGTTCTTTTGTTTGTGGTCTTCATCTTGATTCAATGGAAAACCGGTAAGGAAAAAGATGAAATTTTAGCACAGATATCTCAAACCAAAAAGGAGATCAGCTATTATAAATCTTTGATCACCGAAGTCAATAAAGCCAAAGAATCACAAAAAAACCTTCAAGACAAATTGAACATCATTAATTCGTTACGAAAGGAAAAGGCAAGCCCTGCGAGAGTCTTAGATGAGATCAGCATGGGTAAGCCAGAAAAAATCCAGCTGGAATCTTTGAAGAAAGAGGGGGCGAAATTAGGGATTGAAGGGATCGCCTTGGATGATGAAACAGTGGCCAATTTCATGACCAATCTTCGAAAGTCAAAAAATTTTAAAAGCGTTGACTTAATTGTGAGCGAACAAATCGAACAGAGCAAAATCAAGTTGAAAAGGTTTATCCTTTCGTGTGAAATCTTTTTGATGTAATTGGAGGAGAACCGAAATGGCTCTTACAGTAGATTCTATCTTAAAGCTCCCAACATCGAAGAAGGCCTTAATATTGGTTGGCATTTTAGGTGTGATAACAGCCCTCTATTTTCATAGTTTTTTCAGCCCCCAGCAAGAAGAGTTGAAGGTGTTGAAGGGTGATTTGAATAAATTGGTCAAGGAACTGAACGAGAGCAAGACGATCACAAGGGACCACCAAAAATTTAAAGATCAGATTGCGAAGTTGAATGAGGAACTTAGGAATGCCCTGACTCAACTTCCTAATGAGAAAGAGATCCCAGAGATATTGAAAAACATTGCCAGTCTTGGGAAAGAGTCGAATCTTGAATTCACCCTCTTTAGACCAAAGGGTGAAGAACCTCAACAATTCTATGCCAAAGTCCCCATCGAACTGACTGTATTGGGGAGTTACCATAATACGGGCATTTTTTTTGATAAAGTGAGCAAACTTCCAAGAATCATTAACGTCGTCGATTTTAATATGACCAGGGCAAAAGATATTAAAGGAAAGGGAGAAATCGAAGTTTTAATAAAGACATCCTGTCTGGTCAATACGTATCGATTTATAGAGAAGAAAAGTGAGGAGAAGAAAAGTGAAAAGAAAGGGGTTCCACTTGAAAAAGGGGAAGGTATTCCAAAAGCTCCAAAGAAATAGACTACGATTTTCTTTCATATCCGTATGCATCGCGTTCTTATTCTTCGTTGCTGGCTGTGGGGGGAGTCCCCCTCCATCCTCCCCTCCCCCAAAGGGGAAGTCTCCTGCAGTAGAGAAAAAAAGGGGAGAGCCAGCGAAGGCAGCTGAGAAAAAAGAGTTAGAGAAGAAGGAGGAAACGGAATATGCCTATAACCCAGTGGGTAAACCGGATCCTTTTAAACCTTTTATCCAATTAACCTCTGTCAAAAAATCTTCGAAGAGCATTCCCCTCACCCCATTGCAGAAATACGAAATCAGTCAATTAAAATTGGTTGCTATTATTGCAACTCCTGAAGGGAACATCGCTCTTGTCGAAGACTCAGCCGGGAAAGGATATTTTTTAAAGAAAGGGACAGAGATTGGTAAAAATGACGGAAAGGTCAAAAAAATTCTTAAAGATAGAGTGATTATTGAGGAAGCGTATGAGGACATTTTTGGCCAGAAAAAAGTTAATGAGATTTCATTATTTCTTCATCGAGTTGAAGAGGGAGGAGAGGCATGAAATCTTATCAGACCCTTAAGGTGACTTCTTTCTTTTTATTTTGGCTCTTTGTGAATAGTTGTGCCACAAGCAATACATTGGTGCAGACGCCTCCACCTGATATTCCATCGAAGGTGGTGAAGGTCTCTACCATTCAGAAGATATCCTTTATTGAGGAAGAAAATTATTCAAGAATTCAAATGGAAGGATCTGAGACCCTCGAGCCACCCTTTTATAAATTATTGTCCGATCCCTTGAGGATTGCCATTGATGTTCCAAATATCGATTTAAAACAGATCAAAGAGCCCATTAAAATCGATAGTGGAACGGTTTCCGAAGTCTTAACGACACAATTCGATGACAAAGGAAGAATTGAAATTGGTCTTACTCAAATGACCAATTATAATATCTTTAAGGAAGATAAAATTCTGATCATCGATATTGAAAAAGTGAAGAAGATTGCTGAAGTGAAGGAAGAGGCTAAAGAAGAGGCCATCAAAGAGAAAGAGATTAAAATAACTCCTCAAGAATTGAAGAAAGAAGAAACACCTCAGGTTCAGCCCATAGAAACGGCTGCTGCTCCAGAGACTCTGCGTAAAGCAAAAGAGATCCTCAGTTTTTTATTTGATCAGAAAAAGGATTCCATTACGTTCAACATCGCCGCCGATGGCAAAATAGGAAACTACGATGCATTTAAATTAGATTCCCCTCCGAGATTAGTTTTAGATATTTGGGAAGTGGATACCCGGTATCCCAAAAATTTGATCAAAATCCAAAATCCATTTATCAAAAAGGTCCGGATTGGACGCCATCCGGATAAACTGAGGCTCGTTTTTGAGTGTCCGACTCCCCAATTGCCTTCCTATCAAATCAATCGGATCGAAGACAAATTAATGGTCTCCTTCGGGAATGTCCCCCAGCCCTCGGAACCACAAATCGTATTACCGGAGAAGGCCGCCGAAGGAACTTCGCCCCCCAAAAAAGCTCAGGTAAAAGCCCCCATCGAGTTTAAACAGATGGATAATAAATCAAGGATCGTCGTTTCCTTAACAGAAGAACCTCAATTTGAATCCCACACGATTTCCAAAAATACGGTTGCAGTGGATATAAAAAATGCATTTCTTCCTAAACATCTTCAAAAAGGCTTGGACACGAGTGAATTCGACAGTGCTGTCAAATATATCGATTTGAAGAATGTGAAAGCAGGCAAAGCGAATGATGTCAGAATATTGATTAAATTAAGAGAAGAGGTACCATTTGAAACCACAAAGGAGGGGAATACCCTATTCATTGACATAGAGAAGCCTAAAAAGGTCGAGGCTAAAATTGAGGCTGTCCCTGAAGCCAAAAAGGAGGAAGTGTCGGTACGACTCGATTCCGAGGCGGTAGAGACTAAGAAGAAGGAGGTTAAAGAGGAGGTCAAGAAGGAAGAAGTCAAGAAAGAAGAAGAGAAACCCCTCTCTGAATTAAAAAAACCAGAGAAAGTTTTACCCCCGGTTGAAGAAAAACCCATTCCTCAAACACAAGTGACAAAGAAAGCAGAAGAAGAGAAAAAGGTCGGTGAAGAAGTTACCTCAGAAAAGGTCTATACAGGCAGAAGATTGTCTCTCGATTTCAAAGATGCAGATATTAAAAATATCCTTCGATTAATTGCGGAAGTGAGTAATTTTAATATCATTACAGGAGATGATGTTACAGGAAAGGTTACGATGAGATTAGTCGATGTGCCTTGGGATCAAGCCTTGGAAATCATTTTACAAGCCAGGTCCCTTGGGATGAGTAAGGTTGGAAATGTGATTCGGATTGCACCGCTCGATTCTTTGAAGAAGGAGATTCAAGCGGAGTTGGAGGCCAAAAGGACTAAGGAAAAATTAGAGGATTTAGTGACCGAACTCATACCGGTCAACTATGCAACAGCAAAGGAAATTCTCCCACAGGTTAAGAGTATTTTGAGCGAACGGGGAGATGTAAAGGGCGATGATAGGACGAATATTTTAATTGTTAAGGATATCCCTCGAAATATTGTTTTAGCAAAGAACTTAGTTAAATCGTTGGATACGAAAACACCCCAGGTCTTGATTGAGGCAAGGATTGTCGAAGCCAACCTGTCGTTTCAGAAGGACTTGGGTATATCGTGGGGGTTTTTAGCAAGCACTGGAACGGATAAGAAGAAAACGCTCACTGTGGGAAGTGATACTAATAAGGTCGTCAATTTACCTGCCGCCAATACGGCGGGCCTCCTTGAATTTCTTTTTACCTCCGCATACGGATTAAAAAATTTGGATGTCGCCATCTCGGCTTACGAAAACAAAGGAGAAGCTAAAGTTATTTCAAGTCCTAAGATTGCCACACTCGATAATAAAGAGGCATCGGTTGAGCAGGGGCTAAGAATTCCTTATACAAAGTTGACAACAGAAGGAACCCCAACAGAAGATTTTATGGAGGCCAACCTTAAATTGACTGTCACCCCTCATGTGACGAACGATGGGCACGTCAAAATGAGTATTAAGGTAAAGAAAGACGAACCGGATTACTCCAAAACGAGCGCATATGGCACACCAAGAATCAATAAGAAAGAGAGTACCACTGAGGTGCTGGTCAAAGATAATGGAGTTGTTGTCATTGCAGGGATTTATACAATTAAAAAAGAAGAAACGACCACAGGCGTTCCTCTTTTTGGTAAGATTCCAGTATTGGGCTGGTTATTTAAAAAAGAATCAAAGACAAATGACACAACAGATTTATTAATTTTTATATCGCCAAAGATCCTTAAAGATTAGATTTGATGGAATGTCCTAAGTATTAAAGAGGTCAGTCAATTTCTGAACACCCTCTATTTTATGCTGGATGAGATATTTCTTTATTCCGTTGATTACGTCAATTCCTGTCCTTGGGTTAACCAAATTGGCTGTTCCAATTTGAATGGCCGAAGCCCCTACCAGAATAAATTCAATCGCATCTTCGGCCTTCATAATTCCTCCGATCCCAATTACAGGAATTTCTACTCTGCAACTGACTTCCCAAACCATTCTCAAGGCAATGGGTTTAATGGCGGGACCTGAGAGGCCTCCGATAATATTCCCTAATTCTGGTTTTCTGGTATGGATATTAACGGCCATGGCTCTGAAGGTATTCACAAGAGAGACTGCATCTGCTCCTGCCTCCTCTACACCTTTAGCCATTAATCCAATATCCGTGACATTGGGAGATAGTTTTACAATGAGGTTTAATTTCGTCGCTTTTCTGACTTCACGGACAAGATGGTAAGCCATTTTCGGATCAGAACCAAAAACGATCCCCCCTTGTTTCACATTGGGGCAAGAGATATTCATCTCAAGGCCTGAGATGCCTGGAACTTCATCAAAACGCCTTGCTAATTCAACATATTCCCTTTGAGTATTTCCAAAAAAGTTGATGATGAGATGGGTCTTTATTTTTTTATAATAGGGTAACTTATTTTTAATGAAATCTTGAAAACCTGGGTTTTGAAGCCCAATGGAGTTGATGATTCCTCCTTCTGTTTCAAAAATTCGTGGGGGAGGATTTCCCATCATGGGCTTTAAAGAAATGCCTTTGGATATGATGGCGCCCAATTGATTCAGGTCGAAGAAATCCTCATATTCCTCACCAAAACCGAATGTCCCGGAAGCCACCATCACTGGATTTTTAAGTTTAATCTTTCCAATCGTTACGGATAGGTTAGGATCTGGAATGGAATGCACTGTCACTCCCAGACAATATCTTTTAAATTGAAAACAGGACCTTCTTTGCAGACCCGTTGATAGGGTGTCTTGGGATCGTTCGTTTTGACTACGCATCCCCAACAGGCTCCAAAGCCACATCCCATACGAGCTTCAAAAGAAGCCTGGCAGACAACCCCTTTGAATTTTACCACCCTTGCCAGCTCTTTCAACATTTCTACCGGACCGCAGCAATAAATGTATAAAGGCTTATTCCATTTAAATCTCTTTTTTTGATATAAAAAAAGATCGATCACTGTCCCCTTATACCCCAAACTTTCATCTTCTGTGGCCGTAAACATCTTTGAAACATTTAGTTTCTTAAAGTCTTCTTCACATAAAATATCGTCCTTTGTCTTCCCACCCATAAAAACAAATAATTTCTGAGATTTCAATACTTCTGCCAAAGAATAGAGAGAAACAATACCGACTCCTCCTCCTATGAGAATAATATCGTTAGAAAAGGGGAGGGGGGGTAATGAGAAACCATTCCCCAAAGGACCTATCATATTTACTTTTTGCCCTTTTTTAAATTCTGTCATCTTCTGGGTTCCCTTGCCTACTTTTTTATAGAGGATGAGCAAACATCCACTTTTCTTTTTGTCTGGATGGCCCGTTGGATAACTTTTGTAAACACTGAAGGGCCGTCTCAAGAGAGGAAAATGGCTGTCAGAAACCTTGAGCATAATAAACTGACCTGTTTTTATTTCAATGGCCATTGAAGGGCAGTAAATCGTTAGGAGGAAATAGAGGGGCTTTATTCGTTCATTTTTTACGACAATTCCGTTGGTCTGGAGGGCCATAAAATTAGGCTTTCTTTGTCATGAGGAGAGCGTCGAATTTTCCCTGATAAAATTTCCTTCTCATCCCCAATGATTGGTATGAAAAGTGTTGGTAGAGATGAACAGCTGACTGATTTAAGGCATTGACTTCGAGATAAAATGTCTTTATCTTCATTTTTCTACAAAAACCAATATAAAATTGTATGAGCTTTTTGCCGATACCCATTTGTCGATACTGAGGATGAACACAAAGATTGAGAAGTTCAGATTCATCTCCAATGTTCCGAAAACAGATAAAACCCATTACCTGATGTTTTGAAGTCCCTTTCATTTGAATAATAAAACAATAAGCGAATGGGTTTTTCATCTCCTCGGCAAACAAATTTTTTGACCAGGGATTTAGAGAAGAGGAAGCTTCCATATCAAGGACCTCATCCAAATCGTTGGTCTCCATTTTTTTGATGGTCAATTTATTCAGCTCCATACTCCCAATGGATCCCTGCCTACCGCAGACAAGAATGTTCCTGAAGCGTCTGAATTTAATAGGATTCCATATGATCCAATAATTCCTTTGCTGCCTTCCTTATCTCCTCATCTTTCGAGTGATCGATGACGATCCTATAGGATTTTTTAGCCTCCTCATATTTTCCCCATTTTTTTTGTAGATTCCCAATCTCTAATTGAGTTAAGAAAAACCATAATGAAGTTTCTTTTAAGTACTGTATCGCTGTTTCAAAATTTGTAAGGGCCTTTTCATATTTTCCTTGCTGATAGAAAATCTCACCCAATGCAAAGGAGGCTTCACCGAATAATTCCAAGATATTCCCTTTTAGAACGATGGAATAATATGAGATGGCTTCAACAATATTCTTTTTCTTAAAATATAAATTTCCCAATTGGAGGGCTGCATGAGAGAAGAGAGGATGATTTGGAAAATCATGAATGATTCTCTTGAATAGAACTTCCGCTTTGTCATTCTCGTCACGAGAAAGATAGATGTTTCCTAATTGAGTGAGAGCAAAAAGCTGCCAAGGATTGTTTCTATTTTGTCTGACGATAAGATCGTAGGTTCCCAGAGCATGGTCTAAATTTCCCAACTGGATGAGGCATTCTCCTTTCATAAATAGACATTCTTCGGAATATTTAGAATTTGGGAATTCGAGCAATAAAATATCTAAGTTGGTGATGGCTTCCCTGAATTTATTTTCAAAAAAATATCCCTTTCCTATTTGGAAAAGGGTTTTTTCTCTATACCTTGTATTGAGAATGTTAAAATAATAGGGCAGGGAGTCAGATATTCTTCCTTCGGAAAAGATTATTTCTGCGTTTAACCATTGAATCAATACTTTTTCGTCTTCAAAAGGGTTTAATTTTTGTAACCTCTGAAAAATCCTATTTGCCCCTTCCATTTCACCGAGATGGACATAATTCCAAAAAAGGGTAAGGGCAGAGACTCCCCATAAAATATTTCCTTTCGGTTGATTAAAAATGGTATTTAATTCTTTTATCGAAGAAGGGTAATCCCCATGGGTCAAGAATATTTCTCCCAGTAAATAGTGGGTATATGAAATAAGTTGGGAATCCTTAAACTCTTTCTTAAATGACTGGAAGATTTCAATCGCATCCTTGATATTTCCTAAACGATATTCACAAAAACCCAGTCTCCAATAGACCTCTGAAATTAAAGGATCACTTTTAAATTGTTCATAAAATGTTTTGTAATTTAGTTTGGCATCATTAAATCTGCCTAATTTTAACTGTGACTCACCCAGCCAGAATATCGTATGCTTTAAATATTCCTGTGGAACAGATTGAGGATCCTCCCAAATCGTTTTAAAATAACCGGCGGCAACTTCGTAATTATTTTTTTTATAATAGAGAATGCCTAACCAGAACCAAGAGGATCGAATGAGTTCGTTATTTTTAGATAGGAGAGAAACTTTTTTGAAAGAAGATTCTGCGAGATTGAGTTTATTTGATTTAAAATCAAGGAGCCCTAACCGATAGTAGGAATAATCGATCCATTCAAATTTGGGAAACTTCTTGATGATCGAAAGGAGAAATCTATAGGCCTCCTCCCCATTGCCTAATTTCATTTCAATTTCTGCCATCCAAAAAAAGGTATAACCCATATATTCAAAATTTTTACTTTCATTAATAATTTTTAAAAAAATCTTTTTGGCTTCTTTGACTTTCTTCTGATTTAATAAAGTTTTCCCTAATAGGTAACAAACATCGTATACTTTACCATGGTTCGGATAATCTCTTATAAATTGTGAAAACTGCTTTTCAGCGATATCATAAAAGCCATCATTGTAGGCCCCGATTCCGACCAAAATCAATTGGTCTTCCTCACTGATATTTTTTGAATAGAGATCCTGAACGGAAAAGATCCCCCCAATCAAAATAGAAATAATGAAATAACAAACGATCTTCTTTTTCATCTCAGAAGGATTGTTCCCCTTTTTTTATTAAAAGTAATTCTTCAGGCGTATTCACATTAATAAACGACTCTTTCATTGGGTCCAAAGAAAAAAATTCATGCTCCTCTACAATTTTAACTTTAACCATTGGATAGAAATCAATAATCTTATACTCTCCTTGTTCAATAATATTTTTTATAGGTTCTAAACAATTTTTAGAATAAAGGGCATGTAAAGGTTGGAGACCATCTTCCGTTTTTGGAACGACAACATCATAATTATCAATGTTTTTTATCAAATATTTAATGATGGATTCTTTTAAAAAAGGCATATCACAAGCGACGCAGAACGAGAATGAAAAGGAAGAAAAAAAAATTCCGGTATAGAGTCCTCCCAAAACACCCCGATTAGGGATAAGGTCGGAATAAATTTTTGCATTTAAATTTGAAAAAAGGTTTTTTTGGTATGTGACGATAATAATTTCATTGAACAATCTTTCAAATAAGCTGTGAATCCTATGGATGATAGGAATTCCTTCAATCTCGATAAAGGCTTTATTTTCACCCATTCGGGTACTTTTACCGCCTGAAAGAATAATCCCTGTTAAATTTTGATTCATGAAATAACGTCTGATAATATATATTATGTTAACTATTACTTTTATCCAGCGCCTTTTTAGAATACTCGGCAGCTTGTTTCGTAAAGGTGCTGGATTTATTTTTCAATTTTAAAAAACTTCTTCCATCCTTCTCCTTCTCTCTCTTTCTTCATGCTTATTCCTTCAAATTCTCGAAGGAGTTCTTCTTGTCGTTTTGTTAAATTTTTTGGTGTTTTCACCACGATCTGAACCACTTGGTCACCTCGACCATAACCCCTTAATTTCGGGAAACCTTCACCTTTTATTCTAAATATTTCACCACTTTCCGTACCTTTTGGTATTGATAAATTCCTTTTTCCATTCAATGTCGGTATTTCTATTTCAGAACCCAATACAGCCTGGGTGAAACTTATAGGTATCTGGCAAATAATATCATCTCCATCCCTTGAAAAGAAATCATGAGGTTCTACATAAAGAAATACAAAAAGATCGCCAGGAGGTCCTCCTCTTTCTCCCTCTTCTCCTTCACCACGGATTCTCAATTTTGATCCTGTGTCAACGCCAGGAGGTAATTTTATCTGAATCTTTTTATTCACCTTTACCCTTCCTAATCCTCGGCATTCTTTACAAGGATGGGGAATAAATTTTCCCCCGCCACGGCATTGACTACAGGTGGTGCTGATAGTAAAAAATCCTTGCGAGCGAGTGACTTGACCTGTTCCTTTACAATTCGGACAAATCGCAGGATGCGTCCCGGGTTTAGCCCCCGTTCCATTGCAGATATCACATAATACATCCTTAGGGATCTCTATTTCGGTCTCTTTTCCAAATGCGGCATCATAGAATGAAATTTTTAGATCATATCTTAAGTCTGCACCTGGACGTGCTTTTGTCCTTCGTTTATAGGTTGTCCCAAATCCGAAAAAATCTTCAAAAATATCTCCAAAGGCAGAAAAGATGTCATCAAATCCTCTGAATCCTGTAAATCCAGTGCCCTTCAAGCCTTCTATTCCATAATGATCATAGATTTCTCGTTTTTCCGGATCTCTGAGAACTTCATACGCCTCTGAAGCAATCTTAAATTTTTCCTCTGCCTCCTTGTTCCCCGGATTTCTATCGGGATGGTATTGCATCGCAATCTTCCGATAACTTCTTTTTATCTCCTCCTCGGTAGCATCCCTTGAGACACCGAGAATTTTATAATAGTCTTTATCTTCCATATTTCCTTTTAGGGTTTAAAACTATTTATTATATTCATCAAGAATCTTTCCCGTCCTGCCTTTCTCTACAATCTCATCCATTTTAGGTCCCAAATCGACACCCAATTCCCTCATCCTTTTTTTAGCCCATAGTCCAATATTTCGCGAATCTTTATAAAAATCTCCTCCTCTCGGTTTTGATGTGTCGAAATGGGCTAATCGAGATTCTTCAGCCTGATGGACGCAAAAAGAAGATAATAATTTCGTGATGTTACTGCTGTTACAAAACTTACATTTGACCTTATCTATTTCTTTAGGATTGAGAAATAACTGACTAAATTCCTTTTTACATTGATTGCATCGATATTCATAAATCGGCATAATTATTTCCCTTTTCCCTTTGATTTCTTCCTTACGGCCTTCTTTTTAGGTTGGATTTCACCTTCCTTTTTTGATTCAAACTCCTCGGAATTAACTGAAAATCCTTCGAGATTGACTAATTTGTCAATAACATCTGGCAATTTTGACAAGTGGGTTTCATAATCCTTTTGAGTAATGATCCCGTTCTTGATATTTCTTTCAATATTTCTTTTGTCAAACTTTTTGTTTTCATCGATGTGCATTTCATTCTCCTTAATAGTTGTCGTAAGAAATTAACATAATTTAATGGTTCCTTCAAGATGTTTTGTAATCCACTATAATTAAAGAAGAAATCCTCCTTCGTTGCTTTTATCGTCAAGATAGAAAAGGAAAGAGAAATAGAATTGTACAAAATTGTTGACATAATTTTAAAATATCTATAATAATAACCTCAACCATTTAAATTTATTTTAGGGGGGTGACTTCAGGTTCTTTTCGTTCCTAGATTTATTCTGATAAAATCTTACGTATTTTGTTTCGATATAATGGTATGATGATTACCAAGAAAGAATAGGTTAAAAATGAATATCCTCGTTACTGGAGCAACGGGATTTGTTGGAAGATATCTTACAGGGGCTCTATCCAAGACCTACTCAGTAAGATGTCTTGTAAGGAAAAACAGCGATATAACAGGGTTAAGAAATTTTAATGTCGACATAACTTACGGGGATTTACTTGTTAAGGATTCATTATGGCCTGCTTTGGATAAAATAGATCTCATTTACCATTTAGCTGGAGAAGTATATTCTAGAAAAAAGGATGATTATTATAAAGGAAATATTTTGGCTACACATAACCTCTTGGAGGCATGTGAAGAAAAAGGTACGAAGAGAATAATCTTTTTAAGCAGTATAGGAGTTTATAAACCAGTCCCCCAGGAAACTTTATTAAATGAGGAATCAGAATGTGAACCTATAACATTTTATGGAAAAACTAAATTAGATGCCGAAGAACTGATCAAAAAATATAATATCCCTTGGGTTATTGTCAGGGCTCCCGTCATTTACGGTCCTCATCAACCAACTGTACTGAATCGATTTTTTCTTGATGCCTTCAATAAAAGAAAAATATACACCGTTGGCAACGGGAATAATTTACGAAGCCTTTGTTTTATCGATAATCTTGTTGAAGGATTGGTATTATTAGCAAATAACGCAGATGTCGATGGGAAAACGTATATATTATCCGACAATTCGCCGTATACCTTTAACGAAATTATCAAAACTGGGTCTAAGGTCATCCAGCAAAGGGTGGACGTGGTTCATTTGCCCAGTTTTTTGGGCGATATCTCATGGAAAATCTATCGTTTAATGGATAATGTATTTGATTTGTGTTTGGTGGAACTTTATGCCATTAAAAAAATACAATTACAGGAGGGATGTGATATCACTAAGGCCAAGAAAGAAATAGGATACAATCCTGCGGTAACTTTAGAGGCCGGGATCAAAAACACCATAAATTGGATAAAAGGTGTTTATTTTAACTCATGATACTTGGTTTAAATATTCTATCCTACAAATTTAATATTGGGAACAGAATAATGGAAGAGAGAAGAGTGGTTATAACTGGAATGGGAGTGGTTGCTCCCAATGGTATTGGAATAAATAGCTTTTGGGATTCTTTGGTTCATGGCCGATCCGGAATTACCAGGATCACCCGTTTCGATGCCTCCTCTTTTTCTTCCCAAATAGCTGGCGAAGCCCTTGATTTTGACCCCACAGACTACATGAGTCCTAAAAGTGCCCGGCGAATGGATAGGTTTGCACAATTTGCTGTGGCATGTGTACGGATGGCCTTAGAGAATGCAAATATGGAAATATCTGGTAAAAACACGGACAGAATTGGAATTGCCTTAGCATCAGCCCTCGGTGGGTTTCCATTGGCTGAAGTACAATACGATATATTTAAGGAAAAGGGATTGAAAAGAGTAGATCCTTTGTTGGCGACTAAGACTTTTATAGGCGGATCGACGAGTCAAGTTTCTATCGAATTCTCTATCAAAGGTCATTCTAATTCTATCGGGGGAGCTTGTGCAGCCGGCACTGATAGTGTAGGTTATGCGTTTTATGCAATCAAGAATAATCTTGCTGACGTTATGATTACAGGAGCATCCGAAGCTCCTCTTGCACCATTGACATTTGGGGCTTTTTGTCAGATTGGCGC
>Ga0315282_10010845_pt1 | contig 14216 bp, 18 predicted proteins | sample YL17G07_20_MG_FD_203693 | JGI IMG/M metagenome (GOLD analysis project Ga0315282, IMG submission 203693) | Sediment microbial communities from Yellowstone Lake, YNP, Wyoming, USA - YL17G07_20 | ecosystem: Environmental > Aquatic > Freshwater > Lake > Sediment | place: USA: Wyoming | collected...
CGGATAAATCTGATGGCGCTAGCTGGCCGCGTGGCAAAAGCCACAATTTAACTCCAAGGCGGCATTCATTATTGACTGCTTCGGAATATAATCCAAGTAAATAAAAATTGAGTTTTGCGATATTTCCCAAGTCCCAATATTGCGGTACCGGGAGGCGCATAATTCCGATAGTGTTATCGCCCGTTATCATGCCGGAAGCGTCCCAAGAACAATCTCCTATGTCAACGGTTGTGAGCCGTAAGCTGTAGCCCACTCTAGTCGTCCACTCAAAGGGATCCGTCATTATTGAAAATTGTTTTTTCTGTGGCAAGCTATTAAAGGTACATTTTTTCTTTTTGAATGAGTCTGCCGCGTCCTCTATTATCACGATGTCGCTTGCTGTCGGCGTTGTTTTTGCCGCTAGCGCGTTTATTTCCCCGGCTGCGCTCGTGATGAGAGAACCGTCCGATACTTTACTTTGAATGTTTGCAAGGGTGTCGGCGGTGTGCAAGGCTCCGGCGATTGCGTGCGCGGTCGGCGCTCTGGAATCTGAAAGCCTTGAATCGTTCCCGGCGCAAGCCTGATCTGATTGTGTGCCTAGTGTCCGCATTGACGGCGTGGCGGCTGTTCCGTCAATATAATCCTCATTAATCTGGTCTGTTGTCAGGCTATTGAGCGGCACCTCTAACGCTCCGTCCTCTGCAAAGCCGATAGATGTGCCGTTTACTTTTGCAAGTATTTCAATCGCTTTTATGCTGTCGGTTAGCGTCAGTAAATCTATTCCATTTCCGGCCTGTAGCTTGTCCTCTAAATACTGCGCGGTCGAGTCGGCGCTATTGACTTTTACTTTCGCGAATCTGTCATCATTTCCGGCTGCTGCTTGGTCGCTCTGGTTCCCTAGCTGTACCGCAATTCGCATTTTGTGGTTAGCTGGTACGCTGGAATCTTCCGATATTGCAATGGCGGTTCCTGCTTCTGTTTTATCAATTAGAAAGCCCGCGTTTGTGTCGCTTGAGCTAGCCCATACTTGTCTGCTGTCAATCCGGTACCAGCCGCCTCCACTGTAGTAAAAATGGCCGTGCGGGTAAGCGGTCGTGTCCTGTTTTGAATAAAGCGCCATGCCTGTTGATGGTGCTACGCCGTCCCATGTTGCGCCGTTGTATGTGTAAATATTATCAATTGTCCAGCCAAAGCTCCCCGCAAGCGCGACGTATCTGTCGCCGGTATTCGGCAAAACAGGCAATCCGGTCGAATTATCGAAAAATTTTATAATCGGTTTTTGCCAGTATAAAAATCGTTCGTCGTTTCCGGCTGCCGCTTGGTCGCTCTGGGTGCCTAGCACAACAGAAAGTTTCGCCTTGTGGTTGTCCGGGTCGGTTTCGTCCTCTGTCAATGAAAGTGCTATAGCTGCCTCTAGCTTTGCAACTAAATAGCCCGGCGTTCCGTCTGCTGCGCTGGCCTTGACTTTTAGCGAGTTGTTCCCCGGCGCTGCTTGGTTCGTCTGTTCCCCTAGTGTCCGCAAGCTCGGCGTTGCCGGTTCGCCGTCTATGTATAAATCATTAATCTGGTCGGGGGTGAGGCTCTTGCCTTTTACTTTTATCGCTCCGGTTTCGCCGTCCGTTGTGATGGTGTTTTCGTCAAGCTCCGCGTCGATCTGAATAGCCTTTTCGCTGTCGGTTATCGTGATAAGTGACGTTGAAAGCCCGGTGCCTGCAATTATTTTTGATTCCAAAAATTTCGGCGTTGAATCGCTGGCGGCTGCTTTTACGTCGTGCGCGTCAATCGCTGGCTCTGTGCTGAATTCTAGGCCGCTCTCGTCGCCTTTGACAACCACGAGCTGCCCGGCCTTGTCTGCGTAGCTTTTCGGGCAGTCGTCAAGGTCGGTGAAATTTCGCGGCGCGGTTGCGGGGCGGCGGCCTGAACCTGACGAAACAATACGTTGTTTTCTCATTGCCGGAGTCTCTTACTGTATTCGGGTTTCAAAGAGTCCATGAATGCCTTCGCATATTCGTTGTCATCCATAAAAAAGACGTTGAACGATACGGTTAAAATCATGGGTGAAAGGCCGACGGTTGCCGCAATCTGGTCTAACTTCGCGGAAAGTGTTATTTGTGCCTCATCATTAAGCTGATTACTGGAAATAAAGGCTGCTGCGTCCTTCGTTTCCACAAAAGAAGGCAGAAATATCGGCTTGTCGTATATGCTTTGTCGGTCGCTCTTTTTTGACAATGTAAAGTACGGTAGATTGTCAAGGTCAAGGCTGCTCAAATATTCTTCTGCCGCAATGTTCCCGGCAAAAGAAAAATTGTCGAGATAAAAAATAGTGTTCGGTATCAATTTGAAAAGAGTCTGCTTCTGGTTCCCCGCGATATTAAAATCATATACTCCCGAAAATGGCGCTTGAAATACGTTGGCCGTAGGCGCGAATTTCGCTTTGGTCGGTATCGGGTGGTTAATGCTCATTGCCTTTTCTCCTGAACAATAGAAAGCGCCTTTTGTTAACTTTCTTCAATCGGCTCTAAAACAAAGTTATGTAATATTTTTACAAATGGCACAAGCGCAAGAGTCTTACCGTCTAGAGCGGCTGGCGCTCCTGCCATAGAAATTAAAATCTCCTTTGAAGTTTCCATCTCAAGAAAAAATTTTTCATTGAGTGTTACTGTGGGGTGCGCAAGCTGATACTGTTTTTTCGCATTGATAAAAATATCAAAAGCAGTCTCGTAGCTCTCCATCGGCAACATAATACGATTATCTTGCCCTAGCGTGTCCATCGAGTACGCTTCTTCGCTTAATAATCCTTTGAGCGAAAAAATAAAATTAATACATGGCTGCGCGATTTCCTCCGGGTCTTTCCAAAGAGTAAATGCTTCGGGAAAGACTATGCCTGCGGTCAAAAGGGAAAAAGAGTCGCCATTTTGAAATATACTGTATCTGACGGCGTTTTTTAGTCTGTTGTCAACCTCTTCCGGCGTTGTGACGGGAACAAATTGCTCTGCCTTGTCCACGGTGAACCGTGGCAAGCTCTCCGGGTCAATTGACAGAATGTCAATTATTTCGCTCATGGTGGTTTCTCGCGCAATTTGATTTTATAAGTGTTGAAAGTTCCGTCAGTGCTTTCGTGTTGTTTTCAATTACGGAAAAAATCTTTTTCCCGAAAAAAAAGACTTGCCACAATAAAACGGCGGCGAGAAGGCCGACTGCGCCCGTTTGCGCTAGCTGTATGTATAGCTGTTCCATAGGGCTGGGCTTTTATTTCTTCGCGGCGGCTGCTGCTGCCATTTGTTTTGTTGCTCTCTTGTGGCCGTGAAACATGCCTCCGATATATCCCGCGACGGTTAAAATAAGCGTTAACAGTGCGCTTGCCGCGTCGATGAGTCCTTTTCCCTGTGTTGCAATGTCTTTTACTGTGTTGGTGTCCATTGTTTTTTCTCCTGTCGTTTCACCATTGCATTTTCTGTGTCGGGCATAAATAGCCTAGCAAAAACAGATCGCAATAGTTTGGTGAAAATATCTTGCTTCCGTCGTAAAGGGTGATTTCCTTTTGTCCGGTTATTTCTATTCGTATCGTATCGCCGTACTCGTATAAAAAATTGAGCGTGGCGGTTGATGTCGGCGGGTGCGGTGTGTTCCATGAAAGGCCGTATCTGTCTAGATCCACCGGGAGCGGGGAGTCAAAAAGTGCGGCTCCTTCGCTTCCGGGGGTTCCGATTAGATCGGCTTGTACCGCGTCCGTCTGCCGGACAATATTTTTTGCCCTGTCGAAAAGCTCTAGTTTGAGCTGCGGCGCTTGAATATTGTACGCCGGGGTCGTTGTCCATGACAAATTACCGTCAGCAACAGCGTCGCCGTGCGTTCTAGGCCATTTTGGTTCGGTTAGGCCGGAGCTGTCCGGGGCGGCGGTCTGAATTAAGTTGACATTGTTTCCCTTGTTTAAGGCCTGCCAGGCTGCGCTAGGTTGAATAATATCGCCTGTGTTGTAAGCGGCGTCGGCTGTCCATTTCGGGAGTGTCGGGTCTTTCAGGAGTTGCGGCGCTTTGAAAAAGATACGCCGGAGAAAATAACCGGAAGAAAAATCAATTCTGTACGTGAATAGTTCCCGCTCTTTTGTGAGTGGCACTAGTTTCGGAACGTGGCGCGGAAACGGGTGCGCGGTCGGGTCGTCGCTGAAAATGTCGGTTATCATTTTCCCGCCTTTGACTTTTGAGCCGTGAAAAAAATCACATTACTTTTACGCCAACAGTCTGCGCGGCGCTTTTCCTGCGTACTCCATAAAATAACAGGTCAAAAGCTATATCTGCGTTGCTGTCGTTTTTCATACGACAGATTATATCGCTGTTGGCTGTAAACAAATAATTATGTTCTGTCTGGCTGAAAAGCTGCGGGGCGGGGTCTGCCTTCAGCGCAAAAGTAGCTATGTCCAGAAGGTTGTTTGTAGCGTTCGCGCTGCGGATTCGTCCGGGCTGCAAAAACAGGTCAAGCGGTGCGTAGTCGGAAAACAAAAGGCGCTGTCCGGTGCCTCCGTCCTCCATTTGCATTCGTAAATGGCATATTCCGTCGTCAATGATTTTTGCCACTTGGTCAACAGTTACGGAAACAAGGGTCTCGTAGTGCCCTGTAATAAAAAGACAAAGAAAGTGCCCTAGGTTGCTGACGTTCGCTTTAAACGTCTGGGTTGCTCCTGCGGTAACTACGCCGGAAAGCGGGATTCTTTCGGTGTACTGTGAGCGTTGAACAGAAAAGGCTTTCGCCGCGTCTATGATCTTATTGAGGAAAAGCATTTTTCACCTCTCTCGTTGAATCTGTCTATACCAGCGGCCTTTGGGAAAACAGAGCGAGGGAAGGCCGATTTCCCCCGCTCCGATTGCTTCCGGGTAAAATGAAGGCGGGGCGCTAGCTCCGGCGCTTCAGGATACCGTTGAGCGATATTTTCAACAGGTCGCCCGCGAGTGCTGCGGCGGGGGCGGCGGTGTGTGTTATCTTGACCGAAAACTGCGTCTGCTCTGCGAGTACTATCGGCTTGTTGAGCGGATAAATGCCGTGGTATCGCGGCAGAATAATCGGCAGATTATATGTTGCTGCCGGAATAATTGACAAAAGAGAACAGGCTCCCAGAAGTTCTTGCAGCGTCAAAACGAGTTGCGAGTCCTTCCCCTGAATTTTGAATTCCATTGTCGAACCGGCGAGGAGCGCGTACCATTTTTCAATCTCGGCGGATGTCCAGCCCGAAACGGCCTTATACATCATTTTTATTGCCTTGATCGTGAAGTGCTGGCCGGTAGGAATCTGCCCGGCTGCGCTCATGTTGGTAAGGTCTTTGGTCTTGGTTCCGGCTTCCGGCACGGTGAAAAGTGAGATACTCGAAACAGAATTAGAAATTGTTTCCGTATCGTAGTAACTCCAGTCAATCTTTTCCCCGTAAATGCTGTACGTTCCTTTTTTCAGGTTCGGGAGTCCTGCGGGTTGTAATGCTCTTTGCGCTCTCATGGTAATCTCTCCTTGCGGGTTTTCTCCGCTTGTTGTTTTTGTCAAGGCCTTATTTTGGAGTAGGCCGGTTTTTTTACAGTTTCGTTTCCGTTTTTTACATTGTGGCGGCGGTTACAAAAGCGCCTTCCGTGTCCTCGTCCCCGGCTGCGCTCTCGTCCTCAATCTCTCCGGCTTCGTTTCCGTATACCGGGTGTTCCTGAAAGTCATCGCCTGACGCTTCGGGCGCGACTATTTCCCCGGCTGCTTGCGGCGCTTCCAATAGTCCAAGGATGTGCTTTTCATCGTCCGGGAGTTGGTCTATTGCCTTGGCAATCGCTTCGGCGGTATCGGCTCCGCTCAAAAGCGGCATTTTCGGCGCGAGTGCGCGGAGAAGTGAAAAGAGTCCAACAGCAAGCGCACCATACCCGGCGCGGTTTGCAATGCGTATTTCCGCCGTTGCCGGAAAAAGGACCGTTCCGGTGCCTAGTCCGATAGGAATAAGCGCCTTGATGATGTTATTTTTAATCGGGATAAGGTTCGCTATAAAGCTGGTGGCGATAGCTCCTCCCAGAATTCCGGTTGTATCTGTCAACAGCTCAACGATGGGGTTCGCGGCTCCGTAGAGTCTGCGGCCTCGGCGTTTCCCGCCGAATTCCCCGCCGAATTCCCCGCCGTGCTTGCGCGTTCCCTTTTTGCCGTGGTGTCTCTTTTTCCCTGCCATGATGCGTCCCTCCTTAATTAAAATAGGTTCCTTGTGGGTTGCGATTTTTCGGCCTGTCCGTAAATATTTCAGGGTTTTGCGGCCTTTGGCAAGCGCGGCGAGTTGCTTTTGTGAAGCATGGCGTTTTCCTCTTTTTGTCCGTTTCGCCTTTTTCGCTCGTTTCGCCTTTTTCATTTTCTTGGCTCCCCTGCCGAATTGCGTTTGGGTGTCTTGGTCTTTGCTGCAATTGCCACCACTAGCAGTATAATACTTTTCCAGCTCTCTTTGCAAATCTTTTTTTGAAAGAAGGGAAATTTTCTTTTTCGGGGTGAGCCGATGATACCACAACCAGCCAGCCGCTTTTGCCGGGTCTGATATGTTTTTCATGCCGCGCAATTTCTTGACGGTTGAATACCACCATTTTTTCGGGGGGCGGTTCATGCTGTTGCTCTCCGGGGTTTAATGATCGGTACTAGTTGAATCAAAACAATACCGCCGACAATAACGGCGGCAAGCGTTAGAATCGTTTGCGGTGTCATGCCAAAAATTGAAAACAGTTTATCTTTTGTCGCTTCCGGAGTTTTCGTATATTCAAGGAAAGCATCGACTATCGCGTTGGTTGTTCCTGTGTTTGATTTCATGTATAATTTTCTGTCTGCCGATGGCAAAATACTATCATTCGACAATTTGAATAATTTATCAATTAATGATACATTCCAGCCCTGCGCTCCCCAAAATGATTTTAATTTGCCGTCGCCTGTTTTATCATAAATAAATTGCGCTGCTCTAACTTCCCAAGGTGTTATGGGTGAAATTGTAAAAATATCTTTAAGAATATTTCCAATTTTTTGATCTTGAATAACTATAGCTGGTAGGTTTTGATTTTTAGGAATTAGCTTTTTTTTTTCGTCAACAAATACAATTTCGTCCTTGTAATGAAAGCCGAATACTTCCGGCTCTTCCTCCTGCGCTGGCTCCTCTGGCTCCTGTTGCGGCTCCGGCGCGATCTCCTCCGGCTCCGGCTCCGGCGCGATCTCCTCCGGTTCCGGCTCCTGCGCGGTTTCCTCCTCCGGCGCTGGCTCCTGCGGCTGGTATTGCGCTTGCGGTGCGTACTGCTGCGGCTGCGGTGCGTAAGGAAACGAGGGAAACGGCGGCGGCGGTAACGGCTGCGCTGCTGGCTGCGTTTCCGGTGCCGTGGTTTTCGTGGCCTCAATTGCGGCCTTTCGCGCCTTTACTTGCTCAATGATATTTTTGAAAAACGGTAAGCGCCTTGGCTGCGCTTGCTTTTTCGCAATCGCGGCGGCGGCGGCTTTGAAAAGCGGGGAAACGGGGCGCGGCGCTGCTTTTTTCGCGGCGGCTGCGGCTCTTACTTTTTGAACCATAGACGAAACAGAATAGCCGTATTTCTCCGGCTTGTCTCCTGTCAATGTCAATAGTACGGGGAGCATTTTTTACCTCCGGCGTTTTTTCATCATCAACACAACAACGACAAGCGCGGCGGCTCCGATTCCTGCGTATAAATAAATATTTTTCTTTCCGGCTGCCTCCTGCGTTTGTAGTTGCTGCGCGGCCTGCACGACGGCGGGGGTTGTCACTAGCTTCGTATCAAGCGCCTTTTTCGCCGTGGGGTCGATCTTTGCAAGCGCGTCCAGTGCGCTTTGTGGAATTCCAACAGCGCGGGCGGCTGTCGTGGCAATTACCTTGACTGCTGATTTTACCACGCTGCCAACCTTCTTAAATGCTTTCGTCAGTCCGGGAAGAAATTTTCCTAGGAGTTCCGGGTTGTTTTCGTAAGCTCCATGAAGATACGCTAGCACGTTGCGGCCTTCCGGGGTGCGCTCTAACATCTGCCTGACGGTAAGCGTTGCGGTTTCTTCTCCGTAGTAAATCATTTTAATACCTCCCAGTGTGATACCTTCTTCTGTTCAAACAATACATTGTGCGGATAGGTCGCGTCAACATTTCGCCAGTCTTTTTTTTCCGGGTCGAAAAGCTGAAAAAAAATATGGTGTACGCGCTTGTCCGGTCGCTGGCTGCTGCCGATTGCCCGGTATTTATAATTTTTTATTCTTAAAAATGAGCCGATCAAAACGCCTTTCTTTTTGCAGTCCATTCCGAGTGCGCGGTGCTTTATGCAATAGTACGGGCGTGCCACGACTTCAACAGGTCGCGGGTCGCGGCGGTAAGGAATATTTTTTACAAAAGTAAAGAATTCTGGAAGCGTCAATTTATCAAGGCTGGTCTGCTTGCCGTGCCGGGAAATAAAACATAGCTGTAAGTCAAGATAGAATGTTTCAATTAAATGCTTTATTCTCCGGGCGGTTTGCAGCTTGTCCGTCAACGGTTCGCGGTTCGCTATCATGCTTTAATAATATATTCACGGCAAGCGCAGAAGCAATTTTTTTATTAAAAAAACAACGTTTCGCGGCACTCGCACGAAGTAACCGCCTATCAAATATCAACTCTATAATGTCAAGCGGTTATTTTGTGCTGCCGCTGTTGTTTGCTGTACCGGGGCACTCCTCAATGTCCTGCGCGCCCCTCTTCGGCCCAGGACGGGCCGTCTTTCTTCTATTTGGCCATCCGCAACTATGTTTAATATCATATACTTACAACTATTTTTAAAATAATCAAAATAACTATTGACAACACAAGCGGATTGTGTTATATTATATACATAAGCACGAGAGACCAAAACCCCAAAAAGGAGGATCGAATGGAACGGATTACCAAAGACGGAGCGATCAAGACCGACGAGACGATGAGCCCCGGATATGTCTGGTACAAGTGCAGTGTCTACAATCTCCCCGACAACACGATGGGCGGGGTTGGATACCATGTCGTGTACCGTCCGCTCTGCAAGCCCGACTACGAGGGCACAGAGGTTGTTACAGACCAGATGATGACCGACACTCGCGAGCACTACCGCCTTGCCGCAGAGATGGACAAGGCCGACGATGCAACCGCCGAGGCCAAGGCAAGCAAGGATTGCGACGAGATGGATAAGATTGACATCCAGCGCAGGGCAAACGGACTGTGCCCGCATTGCCACACGTATTGTGACGGCGATTGCCAAGCCAACTAACCCACCCCAAAAAAGGAGGCCTGATATGATTATCGTAACTGGCGATGGCAGGATTATCAAGGACCTGGACAAGGCAGGAGTAATCCGCGAGCTGCAAGCAGCGCAAAAGCGCGGCGATAGGTATTGTAGCGTCACGGGAGCCATCCAGTTGGGATTAGACCCATTTGACCTTGAGCGCGAGGCTGGATATAAAATTGGAGCGACGGCCAAGCAGTGCGAGCGTAGTCTCGATAGGTCGGCGCGGAAATACCTGTCAACCATCGGGCAACGCGGAGGCACATCAGGCAAAGGCGACGCAAAAAAGCGCGGAGACTCCGATTACTACAAAAAAATCCGCGCTGCCCGCGAAGCAAAAAAGGTTGGTAAGTAAGAGTAATCATTTTTATTTGTCTTCTGTCTTGGCCCGCACGACGCGGGCCTTTTTGTTTTGGGGCGCGCCTATAAATTCGCTCTGCCCCGGTATTGCAAACAACGTTTGCCAAACGGTTGCAGTAGCGATACTATACTGGTTCCTCGCTATTGTCAACCTTTAGCTGTTGTACGTCTGTTTGCGACGACACAACCAATTGTCTTTCAAGAGGGAGATTTTCCTTTAGTTCTGGCAATAAACCATTTAACTGCGCAGCGAAGGCGACAACCTCCGAATAAGAATGAAATTTTATAATAGCACAATCCCCAATATGAAGTAGAATACACTCGTCCCACACGTCGCCTTCGTCGTCAATTAAATCGACACTGAAACCTAACTTCATAAAATCTCCCTCTTGAACTATAAATGGTTCGTCGCAAATTGCGTACAACTGGCCGTACCGCTTGCCGTTTCAATGGCAAGCTGCGGGCGTTGTTTTTTATGGAACGAAAAACTTTTTTCTTTTTTTTCTTGACTTTCCCGGTGTCCGCTTTTCTTTGATCGTTTTAATAATTACCGGCTTTCCGGTGAATAGGTCATTGTAAATTATTTGTTTCATTTTTTCCCCTTGTTAAGCGGTAACAAATTGTTACCAGTTCTCGCTATGCTGCCGCTTTGTAGGGTGCGCGGTCGGGAAATTTCCAGAAATTAATCAGGCAATTTTCTCGTCCACAATACCACGGCGCTTTTTTTGCGCGTTTTTTCGCCTTGCAATGCTCTTTAAACTTGCAATTTTTAATCATTCCCAGCCTCTTTTCCTGTTAAAAATATGATTTTTTTACCCTGATTTTCCCCTGAAAACTATACTTTTCCCCTGAATTTTCCGATACTCCTTTCTATGTACTCAAGTCCGGCCTTTTGCAGCTTGTCAACGTCGAGCATCAGGCCAGAATTTAATATATTTAGCTGCGTAACGCTGTCGGCTTTGTATAGCTGCGTCCGGTACTCCTGCAATTTTTTCTGTAGTTCGTCGAGTATTATTTCCTTTCCGCACGATAGAATACTTTGTATTGCGTCCTTGACTGCCGATATTTCGCCCGGTGATAATTCTTGTTTTTCATTCATAAAAATCAAGCTCCTCCTCTTGCGTTTCCTTAAATTGCCTTGTGTTCGTTGCGTGATACCATGCTTGCTCGGCCTCCTTAAAAAAAACGGCGCACCGTCAGCAAGATGAGAATATTTTTTTCAAAGAAAAAAAATTCTCGGCGGTGCGCCTTGTTGTATTCTGTTTTTCATACTCTCACCTTGCTGTATAAATTATACTATCTGCGCGGCTGTCAAACAAGGAAAAAGTATTTTTTTTCCATAAAAGAGTGTTTTTAATTTGTTAATAATATGTTGATAACTTGTTAATAGAAAAAGGATGGTTTTTTATTGCCTTTTGTCAATATATCCGCCCGCCCCTTCCACCTTGCTTTTCAGAAAAACAAATGTTGTCAATTTTTTTGGGATTCTAGGAGTATCCCAAAAATTGACAAATGGGAAAAAGCTAGCCCCCCCCCTTCCCCCCACAAGAAAAAAGATTTTTCTTGCATTTAGTTTTGGCGGAAGTTACTTTCCCCGCATCGTCGTATAAAAATACCTGTGGCTCGCTGCGCGGTCTTGCTGCGCTTCGAGCCACTTGTATTTCTCCCGCAATATGTAGAAAAAAAGACTCGTCCGGGGTAGTTGCCTCGGCTATCTCGTTTGTTTCGCGCCCCTCTGGTCTTTCATGCCCTTGAAGTCCGTCAGGAAGCCGCGACTAGTTGCGGGTCGTGTCGCGTAACTCCCTCCCCTCCCTTTAAGCTGTGGGAAGCGGTGTTCGTTTAGTTGCCTTTTACAGTCGTTCTTCATATTTCAAAAACTGAAATAATTTTTCTATTTCGTCGGCGGCTCTTATGTACTTCGGAGCGTCGTATTTTTCCGTCGTGCTTTGTTCGGAAAGAAAGCTGGCGCGGCGTTCACAAAAGATTTTTATTTTCAAAACGATCGCGCTCAATCCTTCGGCCTCTATTAAAAACTTAAGTACGCTCTGGGTTCCTTCGTCCGGGTCTTTTAAGGCTTCCCGCTTGAGTTTTTCGCTTCCCTTGTCGGCCATAGGTGCGGCTCCTTCGTGGTAGGTTGCTAAAGTCGATCGACTTTTTATTGTTTCGGTTTCTGTACTATACCGGGTTGGTTTTGTTTCCGTGCGGCGGCTGCCGCCGGCGCTGCTGTGGCCGTGGGCTGCTGCTGCTTAAAAAGCTCATCCCTCTTGATTCCGATATTTTTTAAAGCAATGTCGGCGGCTGCCCTGCCTTTTGTCTGGTCGAAGTAATTGACAATAAGTTGGCATAGCCTTTTGTCCTGTATGATTTCCGCGAATTTCGGCGCGGCCTTGAGCGCGGCGGCGGCGGTTTTCCCGGCTATAGTGTTTTGTGCAATGAGTCCAAAAAAAGGTTCTATCATTTTAATAATCATTTCCATTATTCTGGTTCCCTTCGGCTGTTCGGGTTCGTCGTTTTCTTCATCGTTCAAGTCTTCCGGCTCCGGGCGGTTGTCGATCTGCGCCATTTTCCGCGCAAGCTGGCTATATGTTTCGGCTGTTTCAAACAGGTTTTTTTTCAATACCTGTTGTACCATTCTTTGCGTGTCCAGCATGTCGGGCGCTGGCTGCGCTGCGATCTGCGCGGGTTGCCGGTTCGCTTCCTTCATCACCGGCATTATCAAGGCAAGTATATCTTTTACTATTGTAAACGTCTCTTGTGCGGTGACGGCTGGCGCTGGCGTACCGGCCATGCTGCCGCGTCGCTGTGCTTCCTGCTGGCGCTTTTCTTCGTCGGCCTGTCTTTTCAGTTCGTCGTATCTCTCATGTAAATAAAATGTTTTGCAAGTCGCTTTTTTCTTCTCGCCTTTTCCTTTCGCGTGGCGTAAAATATACCAGTAGCGGCCTCCACCGAAAAGCCTGCCTATTTCGTCTTTATTCGGAATGTCGTCGCCTGTCCAGTATCCGGCACTGGAATATCCCTTACCTGTCAAGGCGTGATATTTGAAAAGCTCAAAGTTCGGCGGCGCGTTTAATAGGCGGCCTTCCTCTTTGTATGCCTCTATCGTGTCAAAAAAATCGTCGTCGCCTTCCTGCGGGTTTTCGTGTTCGCGCTGGTCGTCGTCGTGGTTTTCCGGCTGGTTACTCTGGGCGGCTCTCGTTTTCTCGGCCATTTTTGTCCCCTTTGTTTAGGTAAAAGTAAACTATGGCTATGGCGGCGATTATCAGCAAGGCCGAGCTAGCTCCCGAATTGCGTTTTTTTTTATCTATCAAGTCAATATAGTCCTGTGGCGTTTTTATTTTCGGGTTGCTGTCCGTCACATAAGACGGAAAGCTCTGGCCGGGTGGCCAGTTCCGGGCTTCCGGGTAAAATACTGCCATGTAAAAAGATTGTTTCGACGGAAACGGCTTGAATTGTTTAAGGTAATTGTAAACAGGTCCGGTCAGCTGGTCGGCTGCGTCAGGGTATTTTTCAACCAGTTCATTTTGATCTTTAAAACCTAGCGCTTGCGCTGTCGGCTTGATAAATTGAATCAATCCCCTAGCATACTCCGGGGTCGCTTTCCCCTGTTTGACAAGTGAAAGATTGTACGGTATTGCTGCCTTTGCCGTGGGGTTCCGGTTGCTCTCAAAAGCAATAAGGCTATCTAACCATTGCGCGGGTATTCCCAAAAGGCTAGAGACTTGCTGTAATGCTTGTTGCCAAATCATTTTAATTCCTCCCGAAAAAATATCCGGCGAAAAAAAGCGCGGCGGCTGCAAGTCCGATATATAAACCTGTTTTTTTTAGAATCAAGGGTACCGCAATCGGTAGAAGGTCTATTGATACGTCGCTCTTTTTTGCTGCTTGCGTTTCGAGATACTCGCGGATTTTCGCGGCTGCGTCCTCTGTAAAAATGAGCCGTGCGCTGTTGTCTGGCTGGTAAATAATTTCCGGCGCGGCTCCTGTCACCATAGAGAAAGCGGCTTTTATTGCTTCGGCCTTCAATGTCGTTGAAAGCTGTGGCATTTATACGGCTCCGGGGGTTATGATAATGCTGGTTGCCTCTTTAATGTCGAGTTGTTTGTCTTTCCCCGCGTCGTCTATCGCTAAAAAAAAACGCGCTGTTGGTACGCGGTATGAGTCAAAACATTGCATCGTGTTGACACTATACTCCCGGTCTTTTGTAAATCCGGCGCTTTCCGTTTTTATTTTTACGCTGCCGCCGTTTCCGTTTGCTGGCATTGTTCCCGCCCTTTAATATGTCAAGTTGAAAACTGCCTTCAGCGCTACATTGTAAACGGTGTGCGCGTAAGGGTTGCTCTCGCCAAGGTAGTAACGGTTAAACTTGATAAGTAATATACTGTCAACGTCGGCGCTTCCGCCGACAAGGTTGTACGCTAAATTTGTTTGCGTTGTTGATACTAATTTTCTTGCGGTTGTGATATTCTCTGTCAAGTAATAATCATAGCCGGATAAATCTGATGGCGCTAGCTGGCCGCGTGGCAAAAGCCACAATTTAACTCCAAGGCGGCATTCATTATTGACTGCTTCGGAATATAATCCAAGTAAATAAAAATTGAGTTTTGCGATATTTCC
>Ga0315282_10010846_pt1 | contig 14216 bp, 11 predicted proteins | sample YL17G07_20_MG_FD_203693 | JGI IMG/M metagenome (GOLD analysis project Ga0315282, IMG submission 203693) | Sediment microbial communities from Yellowstone Lake, YNP, Wyoming, USA - YL17G07_20 | ecosystem: Environmental > Aquatic > Freshwater > Lake > Sediment | place: USA: Wyoming | collected...
TATCCGCACGAGCTCTCCGGAGGCCAGCGCCAGCGGGCCGCGATCGCGGCGAGCCTGGTGCTCGACCCAGAGTTGCTGGTGGCCGACGAGCCGGTCTCGATGCTCGACGTCTCGGTGCGGGCCGGGGTCCTCTCGCTGTTCGACGGGTTACGCCGCCAAGGCGAGGTCGGGGTCTTGATGATCACGCACGACCTCTCGACGGCCGCGCACTTCGCCGACCGGATCGCCGTCATGTACCTCGGGCGGATCGTGGAGGAGGGTCCTGCGCGGGAGGTCGTGCGTGGCCCGCAGCATCCTTACACGAAGGCGCTCCTATCCGTCGTGCCCAAGCGCGACCCACGCGATCGCACGACCCCGCAGATCCTCGTCGGCGAGACGCCGAACCCGGTCGAGATCCCGCCAGGGTGCCGGTTCCACCCGCGGTGCCCGGTGGCGGAGGACCGGTGCCGGACGATCGACCCGGAGTTCCGCCGCGCGGGGTCGGCCGAGCACAGCGCGGCGTGCGTCCTCATCGGAGACCCTGCACCGACATCCTGAGGCCGAGCCGACGGACTTGTCGGCGACGGGGCGTATACTCGGCCGCGGTGACCGTGCTAGGCGGGGAGCTAGCGGTGCCCTGTACCCGCGATCCGCTTTAGCGGGGCTGAATCCCCGCCCGCGGCCCGATGGGTCCGAGGCAGCTCCCGGTGCGGAGCGTCGATGGTCGGGTCCCACGCGACACCAACCTGCGAATCCCGTCAGGTCCGGAAGGAAGCAGCGGTAAGCGGGCCCTGGTGGGTGCCGTGGGGACGCCTGGCCGGAGCCACCGGCCGGTGATGCGCTCGGGTCCGCTCGGGTCAACGGCGGGTGCACGGTCACCTCTATGATTCCCGCGCGCCCTTCCCCGCCGCGGGAGGGCGAGCGAGGGGAGCACGTGGCCGAAGAGAAGCAGCACGTGGTCGAAGAGAAGCAGTACCAGTCCCTCTACCGGAAGTACCGCCCGCAGGGCCCACGGGAGGTTCTCGGCCAGGAGCACGTGATCCGTGCCCTGATGGGCGCCGTCCGCGAGAACCGTCTCGCCCACGCGTTCCTCTTCTGTGGGCCGCGGGGGACCGGCAAGACATCGACCGCGCGGATCCTCGCGAAGATGGTGAACTGCGAGAACGGGCCGACGTCCGAGCCTTGTGGGGTCTGCGGGCAGTGCGTTTCCATCCGCGAGGGCCAGCACCTCGACGTCGTCGAGATCGACGCGGCCTCGCACGGTGGCGTCGACGACGCGCGCGACCTCCGCGAGAAGGCGCCGACCGCGCCGGTCCAGGGGCGCGAGAAGGTCTACATCATCGACGAGGCGCAGCGGCTCTCCCGCGAGGCGTTCGACGCGCTGCTGAAGGTCTTCGAGGAGCCGCCGCTGGGGGTGCGGTTCGTCCTCGCCACGACCGAGCCGCACAAGATGCCGGCCACGATCATCGGACGGTGCCAGCGGTTCGACTTCCGCCGTGTGCCGGCGGAGGTGGTCGCCGAACACCTCCTGCGCATCGCGAAGGACGAGGGTTTGGCGCTGTCGCCCGAGACGGCGCAGGTGATCGCGCAGCAGGCTGAGGGCTCGGTACGCGATGCGCTGTCGCTGCTCGACCAAGCCTCGGTGCTCGGCGCCGGCGAGATCGGCGAGGACGTCGTCGCGTCGCTGATCGGCTCGGGTCGTACCGACGTCCAGTACGCGCTCGCAGACGCGGTCTCGGTCGGCGACGGGCGCGGTGTGTTCGAGATCGTGGACCGGATGGTGCAGGAGGGGAACGACCTGCGTCATGTCACGAACGAGGCTCTCGCGCACTACCGCAACCTTCTGCTCGTGAAGACGGCGCCCGAGCAGGACGATCTCCTCGACGTTACCGAGGCCGAGGCGGCGCGCCTCCACGCGCAGGCCGTGAAGTTCACCCCGGCCGAGATCTCGCGGATCATCGCCCTGTTGCTCCAGGCGCAGGCGGACATGAGGTGGACCACCTCGCCGCGGTTGTCGTTCGAGCTCGCGCTGATCCGCGCGACGATCCCCGAGACCGACGCGCAACCACACGCACTCATCTCCCGCCTCGAGCGCCTCGAGCGTCTCGCCGGCATCCAGGCCGGACCCGCCGGCGGTGGGGCTCCGGCCGAGGCTGCGACCGTCGGGGGTTCAGGGTCGGCCTCGCCCCCATCGCCGACGCCGTCCAAGAAGAGCTCACGCAAGAGGGCGAAGGCTGCGGATGCCGCACCCGCGGCCGGTGATGCCACTCCCGCGGCCGCCGCCGAGGCTCCGGGTCCCGTCGTCGAGACCTCCGCCGCACCCGTGCTCGGGGCCGGGACCGCGGCCGTCGACGTCACCGCGTTGCGGGGATCGTGGGGGGCCTTGATCCAACGCCTGCGGGCGTCGGGGAAGGCCGTCCTGCCCTCGCTCCTCGAGATCGCGACGCCGACCGCGTTCGACGGCGAGACTCTCGAGCTCGTCTTCCCGCCCGACCGTAAGTTCGGGGTCGCCAAGGTGGAGGAGCGCGAACCGGAGCTCCGCGGAGCGCTGCAGGAGCTGTTCGGCATCTCGCCGAGGATCCGGTGCGTGGTCCGCGAGTCGGCCGTGAACGTCGCCGACGCGGTCGAGGAGGACCCGCCGCTCTCTGAGGAAGAGGCGCTCGCGAAGCTCACCGCCGAGCTCGGCGTACAGCCGACCACCGAGGGCCCGTAGGTGTACGAGGGCCCGATCCAGGAGCTGATAGACGAGCTGTCCCGCCTGCCCGGGATCGGCCCGAAGTCCGCTCAGCGGCTCGCCTTCTACCTCGTGAAGGCGCCCCCGGAAGAGGCCAGACGTCTGGCCGAGGCCATCGTCCGGGCGAAGGAGCGCATCTCCTTCTGCAAGGAGTGCGGCAACGTGGCCGAGGGCGACCTCTGCCGTGTCTGCCGTGATGAGGGCCGGGAGCGGACGGTGCTCTGCGTGGTCGAGGAGCCGAAGGACGTCGCGACCATCGAGCGCGCCGCCGTCGTCAAGGGGCGGTACCACGTGCTCGGAGGAGCCATCTCGCCGCTCGACGGCATAGGCCCCGAGGATCTCCGGGTGCAGGAGCTGCTCGACCGCGTCGAGCGCGACGGCGTCGTCGAGGTCATCCTTGCAACGAACCCGAATCTCGAGGGGAACGCGACCGCGATGTACGTGGCGGCGCTCCTGAAACCGCTCGGCGTGAGGGTCACGCGCCTCGCAAGCGGTCTGCCGGTCGGCGGAGACCTGGAGTACGCCGACGAGGTCACGGTCTCGCAGGCGCTCGAGGGCCGCCGGGAGATGTGATCGGCTCGGTGGGAGAGCCCGAGACCTTCCCGCGGCAGAACGCGCGGACCCGCGGGTTCACGCTCGGCGTACCGCGGGACCTCACGGTGGCGGCCGACGGTTCGCGTGTCGTGTTCCTGCGTTCGAAGTCAGGCGACGACCCCGTGAACGACCTATGGGTATTCGACGTCGCGGAGGTTCGTGAGCGGATCGTCGTCGACGTGTCCTCGCTCGCGGTCGAAGGCGAGGAGGATCTGACCACGCTGGAGCGCATCCGGCGCGAGCGGGTTGGCGAGCAGGCCGGCGGCATCGTGGGGTATGCGACCGACGCGGCGTGCAGCCTGGGCGCGCTCGTCCTCGGCGGGCGGCTGTTCGTCGCCGACCTCGTGAGCGGAGTGACGCGGGCGATCGATACGCCCGGTTCGGTGTTCGATCCCCGGCCCGACCCGACGGCGCGTCGCGTCGCGTACGTCTCCGGGCGAACCCTCCGGGTCGTCGAGCTCGAGAGCCGGGAGGACGTCGCGGTGGTCGGAGAAGAAGACCAGCCGGACGTTGCCTGGGGCGCGGCCGAGTTCATCGCTGCCGAGGAGATGCGCCGCTTCCACGGTTGTTGGTGGTCGCCCGACGGTGAGCGCCTCTTGGCCGCGCGCGTCGACGATCGGCCTGTCGAGCTCTGGCACATCGCCAACCCGATCGATCCTGCCGCAGAGCCGCGCGCCGTCCGGTATCCGGCGGCCGGCACCGCGAACTCGGACGTCTCGCTCGCGGTGTTCGATCTCGCGGGCGGCCGCGTCGACGTGTCGTGGGATCGTCGAGCGTTCGAGTACCTCGCGCGCGTCTCCTGGAGCGAGCGCGGGCCGCTACTGCTCGTCCAATCGCGCGACCAGCGGCGGACGCAGGTGCTCGCCGTGGATCCCGCGACCGGCGCGACCACCGTGCTCCGAGAGGACTCTGACCCCTGCTGGGTCGAGCTGATCAACGCGGAGCCCGCCTTCCTGGCGGACGGCAGGCTGGTGACGACCGTCGACGCGGTGGGCACGCGGCGGCTCGCGTTCGACGGTCAGCCGGTAACGCCGGTGGGCCTCCACGTGCGCTCGGTGCCTCACGTCGGTGGCGACCACGTCCTCGTCACCGCTTCCGAGGATCCGATGGAGACACATGTGTGGCGGGTTGGGGCCGCCGGTGAGCTCGCGCGCCTCACCGAGGCGCCCGGCGTGCACGATGCGGTCGCCGGCGGCGACGTGACGGTGGTCGTCTCGGCCACGCTCGAGGGCGTGACGATCGAGATCCGTCAGGCCGGAGTGCCGGTGGCGAAGCTCGCGAACCTCGCCCAGCACCCGATCATCGAGGCGCTACCGACGTTCTTCCTCGCCGGGCCTCGCGAGCTGCGGAGCGCCCTCTTCACGCCTGACGGAGCGGAGCCGGACCGGTCCCTGCCGGTACTCCTGTGCCCCTACGGCGGGCCCTCCGACTTCCTGCAGGTGACCCGCGCGCGGGGCGACTACCTCACGTCGCAGTGGTTCGCCGACCAGGGGTTCGCGGTGCTCGTCGCCGACGGCCGGGGCACTCCTGGGCGCGGCACGGCCTGGGAGCGGACCATCTACCGCGACTTCGCGCGGCCCGTGCTAGAGGACCAGGTCGACGCGCTGCACGCAGTCGCTGAGCGGTTCGGATTCCTGGACCTGTCGCACGTGGCGATCCGCGGGTGGTCGTTCGGTGGGTACCTGTCCGCGCTGGCCGCCCTGCGCCGGCCCGACGTCTTCCACGCCGCGGTCGCCGGCGCGCCGGTGACCGATTGGCGCCTGTACGACACGCACTACACCGAGCGCTACCTCGGCCACCCGGACGAGGAGCCCGTGGCGTACCGCCACAGCTCGCTGATCGCCGACGCGCCGAACCTTACCCGGCCCCTGCTGCTGATCCATGGGCTGGTCGACGACAACGTGTACGTGGCGAACACGCTGCGACTGTCTCGGGCGTTGCTCGAGGCCGGCCGACCGCACACCCTGCTGCCGCTCTCCGGCGTCACGCACATGACGCCGCAGGAGGTCGTGGCCGAGAACCTCCTCCTCGTACAGCTCGACTTCCTGCGCCGCGCCCTCGGGTTGGAGCTCGGCCCGATCGACCGAACGACGCTACGCGGCGGTGCGCCGTCTCCGGATCCGCAGGAACACCAGTCCAGCGAGAGCAAGTAGCACCGAGATCGGCACCAGGTAGCCGAGCCCGACCACGACGGCGGCCACCACGGCGAGGAACCCGGCGACCGCGTGCTGGAACGCGTTCCCCAGGTTGGGCTTTGCCACCTTCTCGGGCTTCGGGGTGGGGGCCGGCGCGCCCTCCTCGCGGAGCGACGCCTTGATCGTCGACATGTCGGCCTCGTTCCTCAGCACGCGTAGGTTGCCCTTGATCTCCTCGATCCGGAACTGCACGTCCATGATCAGGTTCGTGTAGCGGATCGTCGCCTCGGGCGATGCCGCCTTCCCAAGGAGCCCGTTGAGCACGTGTAGTTGCTGCTGCCACACGCTCAGTCGAGCGCCGAGATCGACGAACTGGGACGTGACGTTCTTGCCGGTCACCGACTGCGACTCGATCCGCGTGCCGAGTGCCGCGAGGGCGCTCATCGCGTCCTCGAACCGCGCAGCCGGCACGCGGATCGTGAGCGTGCCCGACCTGCTTCCCGACGTCGACGAGGACTGGACGTAACCCCCCCTGTAGTTCGCGGCGATCAGCGCCGCCTGCCGGAACTTGTCCTGGAAAGTCCCGCTGCCGATGACGATCGACAGCTGGCCGGTCTTCACGATGCGGGTCATGTCTCCGGGGGTCGTGATGGCCGGAAGCGAGGGCAGGACGCCGCCGCTTGCGGCCGACCACGACGCGTTCATTGCCCCGGGAGCCACGCCGAGATCACCAGCCGCCAGCCGCTGGGTGGATTGTGTCTGGTCGAAGCTGGGGGCCCTGAAAGCCGCCTCCTGTTCGGAGAGAGAAGTCTGCGAGGCGTGTTCCATCCCCGAGGGCGCTGGCGTGGCTGATGCCTGGGCGAGCCCGCGGGCGCGAGATCCGAGGGCTACGGATCCGGTCCGGAGCTCTTGCGACGCGCCCCCCTGTCCGCGCGTCACGAACCAGCCGATCGTGCCGGCGAGTGTCAGGAACGCCACGGCGCCGGCGAGCACCATCAAGATCCGCCGGTGCGGCCTCCGGCGGACGGCGCGGGAGCGGGGCCTGCGCGCGCCCTTGAGGCTTTCGCGCCACGCCGCCTCCGCGAGATCCTCGTCGAGCTCGTTCAGGAAACGGATCTCGCTCTTCATGTCAGTCGGCCTCCCTGAGCATCTGTCTGCGGGTCGGCTCGAGCACCTGCGTGACGCGCCGCAGGCCTCGGCTTACCCGCGCCCGGGCGGTGGCCTCGGTGCACTCGAGGATCCGAGCCACCTCCTCGTACGGGCGCTCCTCCATCACGCGCAGCCGCATGGCCTCTCGCTGGTCCTCGGTGAGGAGGTCGAGCGCGTCCGCCAGAGCGGCGCGCAACGGTGCGAAGTCGATCAGCTCCTCGACCCGTTCGTAGTCGCCCGGCTGGAGGTCCCGCTCCGGCATCCCGAGCCGCCGACGCGCCCTGGACTCCACGGCCCCGGCCCGCAGGTACCGGCCGAGCTGGTGCCGTGCGATGCCGTAGAGCCACGCGGCCGCCCCCGAGCCTCGGTCGCGGAACCGGCTCCGCGACGCGAACGCCTCCGCGAACGTCTCCGCGGTGAGCTCCGCCGCCGTCTCGGGGTCGAGGGTGCGGCGCGCGAAGTACCGCAAGAGGTTCTGCGCGTGCCGTCGATAGAAGGCCCCGAATGCCTCCGGTTGCTCTCGGGAGAGCGCCAGCAGCTCGGCGTCGGCGCTGAACTCCTCTTCCATGGCCTCCCTCGACCTCGCGTGTTCCTCCCTTACTATGCCGCTCAGAGCCGATCCTGTGACGGCTCGGAGGCCTGTTACCCTCATCGCAACCCGGAGGGAGAGGCCCGCGATGCCCATAATCGTGCAGAAGTACGGGGGCACCTCGGTCTGCGACGCCGAGCGCATCCAGGCTGTGGCCGACCGGATCGTCCGCACGCGCGAGGAGGGCAACGACGTCGTCGTCGTCGTCTCGGCGATGGGCGACACGACCGACGACCTGTTCCACATGGCGCACGAGATCGCGCCGATCCCCGAGCCACGTGAGCTCGACATGCTGCTCACGGCCGGGGAGCGGATCTCGATGTCGCTGCTCGCGATCGCGGTCTGCGGCCGCGGCTGCAGGGCGGTCTCCTACACGGGCTCGCAGGCCGGCATAATCACCGACACGCAGCACGGTCAGGCGAGGATCGTCGAGATCCGCCCGAAGCGCATCAAGGAGTCGCTCGATGCCGGGAACGTCGTCATCGTCGCCGGATTCCAGGGACTCTCCACCGACTACGACATCACCACGCTCGGCCGGGGCGGCTCGGACACCACCGCGGTCGCGATGGCGGCGGCGCTCGGCGCCGAGGCCTGCGAGATCTACACGGACGTGAACGGCGTGTTCACGGCCGACCCGCGTGTGGTGTCCTCAGCGCGGAAGATCGCTCGGATCTCATACGAGGACATGCTGGAGCTCGCGGCCGCCGGGGCGAAGGTCCTGCACTCCCGCTCGGTCGAGTACGCTCGTCGGACCGACGTGCGGATCCATGTGCGGTCGTCGTTCACCGACGAGTCCGGCACGTGGGTCGTGAAGGAGGGCGAAGTCGGCATGGAAGTTGGGATGGAAGCGGCGCTCATCTCGGGCGTGGCCCTCGATGAGAGTGAGGCGAAGATCACGTTCGACGAGGTTCCAGACCGTCCGGGCGTCGCGGCGGCCCTGTTCAAGGCCGTCGCCGCCGAGGGCGTGAACGTCGACATGATCGTCCAGAACGTGTCCCGCGATGGGAAGACCGACCTGTCGTTCACCGTGCCGCGCGCCGACGTCCCGAAGATCGCCACCGCGCTCGACGGCATCTCACACGAGGTCGGCGCCGTCCGCTACTCCGTCGACGACGACATCGCCAAGGTCTCGCTCGTCGGCGCCGGCATGAAGAACCACCCGGGCGTGGCCGCGGATATGTTCGACGCGTTCGCCGCCGAGGGCATCAACATCGAGATGATCTCCACGTCGCCGATCCGGGTGTCGTGCGTCGTACACGCGGCCGACGGCGAGCGTGCGGCCCGCGCGATCCACGATCGTTTCGGTCTCTCGGGCGAGGTGCGCGAGGGCGAGCGCTGACATGCGGGTCGCGGTCGTCGGCGCGACCGGGGCCGTCGGCCGCCGGATGGTCTCGATCCTGGACGAGCGGGGCTTCCCGGTCGACGAGCTCGTCCTGCTCGCCTCTGAGCGCTCGGCCGGCACGCTTCTTCCATTCCGCGGCGAGGACCAAGCGGTCGGCGTGCTCTCGCTCGAAGCGCTTCGCCGCGTGGACGTCGCGCTGTCGTCGTGTGGGGGCTCGGTCGCGAAGACCTGGATCCCGCAGGCCGCTGAGGCCGGTACGGTCTGCATCGACAACTCCTCGGCGTTCCGGATGGAGCCGTACGCGGCGCTCACCATCCCCGAGGTGAATCCCGAGTCGCTCGAGGGCGACCCACGGATCATCTGCGTTCCGAACTGCACGATCATCACGACGCTGATGGCCGTCGCGCCGCTCCACCGCGCGGCCGGGCTGCGCTCGCTCGTCGTCTCCTCGTACCAGTCCGTGTCCGGCGCGGGGCAGAAGGGGGTCAGCGAGCTCTTCGAGCAGGTCGAGAAGCTTCGCGGGATGGAGGACGAGCTGAGCGGGCGGCCCGACCTCGCCTCGCTCCCGGTGGGTGAGGTGTTCGGGAAGACCATCGCCTACAACGTCGTCGCGAAGGTCGACGTGTTCGACGAGGAGACCGGTTCCACCGGCGAGGAGATCAAGATGGCGCGGGAGGCGAGGAAGATCCTCTCGCTTCCGGACCTCGACGTGGCGGCGACGTGCGTGCGCGTGCCGGTCGCCGTCGGCCACTCGGTGTCGGTGCATGCGACGTTCGAGCGGCCGATCTCGCCGGACGAGGCGCGAGCGGTGCTCTGCGGAGCGCCGGGGGTTCAGGTCCGCGACGACCCGGCGAGCCTGGTGTACCCGAGCCCGATCGAGGGGGTCGGGATCGACGACGTGCTGGTCGGGCGGATCCGGCAGGTGCCGGGACACTCCGATGCGCTGCTGTTGTTCGCGTGCGGCGACAACCTGCGCAAGGGCGCGGCCCTGAACGCGGTCCAGATCGCCGAGCGCGTCTTCTCGTGACCGCCTGCGTCTTCTGTCGCATCGGCGCGGGGGAGATCCCCGCGGACCGCGTGTTCGAGGACGAGCGCACGCTCGCGTTCCTCGACATCCATCCGGCCGGCGAGGGTCACACCCTGATCGTCCCGAAGGAGCACGCGGAGAACGTCTGGGACGTCGACCCGGCCGAGTGGCAGGCCGTGTGGGAAACGTCGCGCCGGGTGGCGGCGGCGATCCGAGAGGCGTTCGACCCGGACGGCCTCTACGTGCGCCAGGCGAACGGAAGGCTGGGCGGCCAGGAGATCATGCACCTCCACGTCCACCTGATCCCGCGGTACGCGGACGAGCGCGCTCCTCGGGCAGGCGGTCTCGCCGACGTCGCGGAGCGGATCCGCACGGCGCTGTAGCACGGCTCCAGGACCGTCGCGCGGGGTCGGCTACCGGAAGGCGCAGACGCAGGGGCTCTGCTCGCACTTCGGGCACGCGCTCGCGTACCGTGTCGCCGCCTCCTCGAGGTCGACGCCGACGAGGTTCGCGAGCGAGGCGAGCCACGCGAGCACGTCGCCGAACTCGTGCACGAGCTGATCCCGCTCGTCCATGCGGAGCGCCTTCGCGAGCTCGCCGACCTCCTCGGTCAGCCAGCGGAACGTGGCGTCCGGGCCGCGCTTCGCGTCTCGCTCGTGGTAGGTGCGCCGAAGCGCCTCCTGCAGGTCTGAGATCTCCATCAGGCCGCCGAGTCTACCGAGCCCTCGGTGGGGAGCCGCCTCGCGACCGGGAAGATGGCGATGGCCGCGACCAGTCCGAGCGCGAACGCACCGGCGAGGCCCGCTTGGAGGCCGGCTTTCATGCTGCCGGTCACGGCGTTGTGGGCGATGGCGATGCTCGCTCCTCCCAGCCCCGCCCCGACGGCGATCCCCAGGTTGTCCATGAGAAGCGTTGAGGACAGCTCGCTCGCCTCGCTCCCGGCGCTCGTCGCGCTCATCACCGCGAGGGGGATCGTCGGGAAGGCCACCCCCATACCTATCCCCGCGATCGACCACGCCACGTACGGGAGGGCGATCGGGCCGTAGAACAGCGCGACTCCGCCTCCGGCGATCCCGACGACGAGCATCGCGTCGCCGAGTGTCACCAGTCGGACCGACCCGAGCCGGCCCATCTCCCTCGATTGCCACCAGTTCCCGAGCGACCAGCCGATGGTGACCAGGGTCACGACCACACCGGCCTCGGCGAGCGAGAGGCCCCGGACCTTGGTCAGCATCAGCGGGATGAAGCCCTCGGCGGCTCCGAACGCCACCGAGAGAAGGAACATCGCCATGGCCGCCGCGGGGAGCCCTCGGCGCGCCCGGAGGGTCCCCGGCGGGGTTATGCGGGCGAGCGCCGGAAGGCCGATCAGCAGTCCGACGGGAACGAGAAGGATGCTCCACCAGGACAGCTGGGTGGCGCCGGCGAGGAAGAGGCCGGCCCCCACCATGAGCTGAACCGGCCAGCGGATCGGGAGGTGGACCTCGGCCGCCGGCCCCACCTTCACCGCCGCCATCGCCGGGAGGATCAGCACGGTGGAGACGGCGATGAACGGGACCGGTGCCACGAAGGCCCACCTCCAGCCGATCGTCGATGCGATCAGCGCGCCGAGCGGCGGACCCAATAGCCCGGGCAGGATCCACATCGAGGCCTGGAGCGCGAGCACGCGGGGCCGGAGGTTGTCTGGGTAGGCCTTCGCGACCGCGCCGAGCGTGATCGAGTAGAGCCCGCCCCCACCGCAACCCTGAACGAACCGCATGAGCACGAGGATCAGCATGCTGGGAGTGAGGGCCGCACCGACGAGACCCGCGAGGTAGACGGCGAGCGCGAGGGCGAGGGGCCACTTCGGGCCGTAGCGGTCGGTGGCGCGCCCGGCGAGTGGGATCGTGGCGAAGGTCGCGAGGCTCCCGGCCGCGAAGGCCCAGCCGTAGTACTGGATACCGCCGAGGTCCCTCTCCACCGCTGGGAGGACGGTCGTCACGATGAGTGCTTCGGCGGCGACGAGCGCCTCGAGCAGGAGGAGCCCGGTCGTAAGTCGCCCGAGGGGCCCTCGGAAGAGTTCACGCCACCTGGCCGGCTGCCACGCCTCGGTCTGTCGGCTCTTCATCGCCCTGAAGCCTAGGCTCCGGATGGGCTCGGCGTCCTCCGACTCCCGCCCTGCCGCGAAATCGCAGGTCACGGGCCTTGTCTACCGAGTGGTAGACGTTCATAATCTGCCGCATGGTAGAGAAGCCCACGCCGAGGCGGAAGGGCGGCACGAGGACCCGGACCGTGCCCTCGATCGTCCGGCTCCTGGCCGGCAAGAAGGTGCTCATCACCGGAGTCACCGGCTTCCTCGGCCAGGCCGTGCTCGAGCGGCTGCTGCTCGATTTCCCGGACACGCGGATCGTGCTGCTGGTCCGTCCTCAGCTCGGCTCGACCGGGCGTGAGCGCGTCCACTCGCTCATACCGCGTCCGATCTTCGATCCGCTCCGGACGCGTGATGGCAACGACGGCCTCGAGCGCGCGCTGGATGAGCGCGTCGAGGTCGTCGAGGGCGACATCTCCCGAGACGATCTCGAACTCCCCGGAGGTATCGACATCGTCGTGCATTGCGCCGCGACCGTGTCCTTCGATCCGCCGATCGACGAGGCCTTCGAGACCAACGTCCTCGGCGCGGTTCGGTTCTACGGAGCGCTCCTGGCCGCCGGGAACCGCCCGCACATCGTGCACGTCTCGACCGCGTACGTCGCCGGCAGCAAGAAGGGCGTGATACCGGAGGCGACCCTCGATCACCGGGTCGACTGGCGGACCGAGGCCGACCTCGCGGTGCGGGCGCGCCGCGACGTCGAGGCTGCGTCGCGCCGCCCCGAGCTGCTCGACGGGTTCCTGCGCAAGGCGAAGAAGGAGCACGGCCGTGCCGGCCCTCGGACCGTCGCAGATGACGCTGAGGAGCGTCGTCGCGACTGGGTCACGAAGCGCCTCGTGAACTACGGGCGCTCGCGTGCGCGCACGCTGGGGTGGCCCGACGTCTACACGTTCACGAAGGCGATGGGCGAGCGTGCCGTCGAGGAGCTCGCCGCCGAGCACGGCGTGCCGCTCTCGATCGTGCGCCCGTCGATCATCGAGAGTGCCTACGATCACCCGTACGCCGGCTGGATCGAGGGGTTCAAGATGGCCGACCCCATCATCCTCGCCTACGGGCGCGGCGCGATCCCCGAGTTCCCAGGCATCCCCGAGGGCATCATCGACATCATCCCGGCCGATCACGTCGTGAACGCGATGCTCGCGGCGGCGGCGCAGGCGCCCGAACCCGACGAGCCCGCGTACTACCATGTGAGCTCCGGCGCGCGGAACCCGCTCAGGTTCTACGAGCTGTACGAGTACGTGCGCGCCTACTTCCAACAGCACCCGCTCCCCGAGCGGAGCCGCGGCGAGATCAAGGTCCCCGAGTGGAACTTCCCCGGTGCGATGCGGGTCGAGCGGCTGCTCCAGACGGCTGAGAAGCTCGTCGACTACGCGGACAAGGTCGTCACGCACCTTCCGAAGTCGAAGAGGATGCGCGATCTCGTCGTGCACGTCGACCGCGATCGGGGGAAGGTCGAGTTCGTCCGCCGCTACTCGGACCTGTACGGTGCCTACACCGAAGCCGAGGTCATCTACACGGACGACCGTGCGCTCAGGCTGTTCCGCTCGTTGTCCGCGTCCGATCGTCGGCGGTTCCCGTTCGACGCCGCGACGATCGACTGGCGCTACTACCTGCAGGATGTCCACTGCCCGGCGGTCACGGCGGGCCTGCGGGCGCTCTCGAGCGCTCGTATCAAGCCGAGGGTGCGGATCCGTGAGCGCGAGCAGCTCGTCCTCGCGCTGTTCGACATGGAAGGCACGATCCTGCCCTCGAACGTCGTGGAGTCCTACGTGTGGGCGCGGATGGCGGATCTGCCGTGGGATCGGTGGCCGGGCGAGCTCGTCTCGGTGTTCTCGCGCGTCCCGGCGTACCTGATGGCCGACCGTCGTGACCGCGGTGAGTTCCTGCGCGCGTTCTTCCGGCGCTACGAGGATGCGACGGTGGAAGGCATCGCGCGCCTGGTCGACGGCGTCGTCTCCGAGTTCATGCTGCAGAAGGTCTCGGCGGCGGCCGTACGGCGGATCCGCGAGCACCACCAGGCCGGTCACCGCACGATCATGGTCACGGCCGCTGCGGAGCCGTTCGTCCAGCCGCTCGCTCCGCTCTTCGATGAGGTGATCGCCGCCAAGCTCGAGGAACGCGACGGCGTCTACACCGGCTACATGAGCGAGCCACCGCTCGTGGGCGAGGCGCGGGCCGCGTGGCTGAAACGGTACGCGGCGCAGGAGGGCGCCGACCTGAAGCAGTCGTACGCCTACGCCGACAGTCACTCGGATCTTGCGCTGCTGAGGGCCGTGGGCAACCCGGTAGTCGTCTCGCCGGACGCTGCGCTGCTGCGCGTCGCGCGCCGTCGGCGGTGGCCGATCGAGGACTGGCAGATGTCGGGCGGCATGCCGCGCGTCCGGTTCCCGAGACCGGCGGTGCGGTGATGGGGGGCCTCCGATGACGATCCAGGCACTGGAGCTGTTCCGTTCGGTCCCGCGGTACCTCGCCGCGCGTGCCGTCGGGTCGAAGGTGCCGGGCCTGCTGTCGGGTCCGCTCGCGCCGATGCGCTTGGTCCAGA
>Ga0315282_10010848_pt1 | contig 14215 bp, 12 predicted proteins | sample YL17G07_20_MG_FD_203693 | JGI IMG/M metagenome (GOLD analysis project Ga0315282, IMG submission 203693) | Sediment microbial communities from Yellowstone Lake, YNP, Wyoming, USA - YL17G07_20 | ecosystem: Environmental > Aquatic > Freshwater > Lake > Sediment | place: USA: Wyoming | collected...
TCGTTCACGTCCCATCCCTTCCTTTTTTTAAACTATTTTTTTATTAATTTCTCCAGTTCCTCATCGAGAACTCTTAGACCTTCCTCCGGTGTCATGTGATTTTTTTTGAGGAACTCTTGCGCATCTTTATATTCTAAAAAGTTCATTTTTTCGCCTCCTGTTGTATAAAAAATTCGTTAACTATAGTTCTTATAGTCGCACTCCTAGAAATCGAGTGGGAAAAACCGTAATTATCTAAAAGACGCTTTGTGTTATCATCGATTGAAACACACATTGCAAACATTGATATTGAATGCCATATTGAACATATATATCTTATTAAAAATAATAACGCTTATAGGCATAACAACATAGTTCTCCTAATGATTTTATAACATTTTCGTAACAATCCATAGGATTAATAAAAAAAGAAAAAAGGAAGATTTATTTTCCGTTTTTGATTAGCTCTTCCATTTGTTTTTTCAATCCTAACAGGTTCTCGATATTGGCTAGTTTGGTTTCCAGTTCCTTAATCCTTTCGTCTTTCTCTTTGTCGCTTTTTCTTAATTCCTCAACATCTTTCGATGTGTTCTCAAAGATAGTAACATTCTGCATAAGCTTCCGGTATTTCTCTGCGAGGTCTTCCGGTCTCATTCGTCGATATGTTTTTGTTAAAATCGTTCCGTGTCCCATCAAGTATTCGGCGAGGTCAGCGTCTCCAAGATAAGAACGATAAAATCGTCTCAGACAATGGGGGTGTGAAAGTGTCCTTTCACCTTTGTGTTCCCGTTTTATTCGTCTGTTCATTTTCCCTGTATATTTATCTTTAAAGTTTTCGATTTCAACAAGGTTTGCTTTCATCAGAAGATTTCGCCAGATAATCAAGGCGTTGTGATAGCTCATTGGAAAAACTCGTGGGTCGTTTGCATCCTTCTCATGGTTGCCACGTTTCAGAGAAATCCTGAGGTATTCATCGCGCTCCTTCATCCAGGTCTTGTATGCTGATAATGCCTCATCGCTGATAAAACAAAGGGTCTTCTGTCCTGTTTTGGTTGTGTTGCCGTTGACAGTCTTTTTTATGTTGATGGTTGCGGGTGATACATCGGTATTAACATCACTGGGCAAGAGCGCGAGTATCTCCCCGATTCTCCGACCACTTGAGGCAAGCATAAGAAACATTGCCCTGCTGCATGCATTCCCATGACTGAGTATTTCCTTGATGCTGCCAGTATTAAATATCGCTGAATCAGATGCTGGCTCTGCCCCTTTCGTTCTATTTTTGAGAAGCTCCCAGAAATCCAGGTCTTTTAATTCTTTGTCGTGGGTCACCATGAACTGTTTCACTCCGGTAAAAACCGTTCTTATCGACAGAAGCCCTTTTCTTTGCTCCTGGAGCATCAAGTAAACACGTCTCAGGTCGCTCTCATAATCCTCCAGTGTGTTCCCGTTCTTGAGATATGTGTTTATGTCTTTGTCAAGGAGTCTAAAATATTTTTCGATGTTGACTCTGTAGCACCTTCGTGTTGATTTTGCAGTCAGCAGCTTCTTATCCAAAAATTCCTCAATCAAATCCTTTTTTTCCATAGTTTCACAAGAATAAGAATGCATCAAGTGTATTTAAAGTTTTTGAAGTCAACATTTTGTTATCGTGCAAAAAATGAAACGACCTATACATTTTCCATTCACGTATCGTCCCTTTCAGACCTGCCTTCACCGTTGAAACCACCTATTCCCAAGGCACATATCATGGAATGGTACATCGGATTTGAAAACCTGCTTGCTCCACCTCAGTATAACATTCGGTACCAACTGGCCGCCCGAATCGAACCGACGTCCCCTCTCTGGGAGGTCGGGAACGGATTTTTTGAGAACCTCCGCCAATTCTTACAAGAACGTCGAAACCATTCTCTGTTCAACTCATACAAAACAGGCGCCTATCTCTGGTTGCAATTCCCAGGACAACCACTCTCCATCCCGATTCTTCTTCCCACGGCTCATGTCGCCTTTGATACAAGCACGAACAGAATCGACATTACGGTCACAAAAAAAGAACTTGAGAGCTACGGCATCGCTCCCCAATATGGGTCTTTTGAAGTACCAGCCAAACTCAGCAATTTCACCGCGGGGGTGCGATACTACCAGACACCATTGTTCCATCGCCCCGGTGGACGCATCGCAGTAAACACAAGCTACCTCTTCAATCGTCTGGAGCGATTGCGGACACGACCAGTGCTCGGCGTGTTTGCGACGCGATTCCTTCAAAAAAACGGTATGAGTTGGAATGATATCGAGAATATTTCAACGATGACGACGAAAACCAATATGCTACCAAATACGCTTCGCCTTAGCGATCTCCAGAGCCTTTGGAGCACGACAAGTCAGGTTCCTTCAACTGAGGTATCTTCAATCATATATCCGATTTTACCGACGATGTTCAGTGATCTACGCATCAACGCATTATCGTTTGTCTCCAAAGATTTTGAGCAAACAGGACGACCGTCAAAAAGCCTCATTCTTCTCCAACTTCTCCCCACGAACAGCACAGAGGAAACAGCGAAGATTGATAACACGATAATTAATCGCATTAAAACACTCTCAAGTATGTTACCCACGATCTCCGTCCAGGTGACAGGTCAAGGGGTCATCTCCGCTCAGATTAACGAAGTGACCCTGAGCGCAAATCAGCTCATCATCCCCATGATTGTGGTCATTATCATGATTATATTGTTTATCAGCTATCGAAAACCATCATATGTCATCTTCTCGATACTTGTCTTTCTCTTTTCATCGATCTGGGTGCTTGGAACTATGGCAATTCTAGGAATTCCTTTCAGCATTATCGCAGTCGCCATCATCCCCCTTCTCATCGGACTGGGAGTCGAATACTCTGTGGTGTTCTTCTACAACTATCGAAACGAGCTTGAGAAAGGAAAATCGTCCATTGATGCATTAAAGCAAACCATATCTGACGTCGGCATCGCTATTTTCCTTGCTTGGATCACCATGTTCATCGCGTTCATCTCCTTTGTGAGCGCAACGGTTCCTCCGGTCCGAGACTTTGGTTTTCTCCTCGCGCTTGGGGTCAGTTATAGCTTCATTCTCACTATGACACTCTCCGTGTCACTCCGGTATATCGTCGACAAGAAAAAACCACCTCTCGTACAATCAACGACCCATGTCTTTTCCCTGAAACAAGCGATGAGCAGGATTGCTCGCGGCGTGGTGCGCCACGAGAAAAAAATCTTCTTAGCCGTCATTATTATAAGTGTTATTATGGGAGTTGGCGCAACCCAACTGCAAACGGGATTCAGCATGGATCAATTCATCCCCCAGGATAATCAAGCACTACAACTGTTCAATAATATCGCAAATGATTTTCCGTTTTCCAGCCAGGAACAAGAATATATCCTCATCGAAGGGAATGTCGCCACCGTAAACACATTACAAGGGATCGCGCAAACCTATCAAAATCTGAAGAATAATACCTATGTGGCCAGAAAAACAGACGGAAGCATCAAAGCAGAAAGTGCATATTCCTACCTACAACAAGCGCTCCAAGACAACACCTCCCTTTTGACCGTGTATCATGTGAATACCGCGACTGATATCCCTGCAACAGATGCTGATGTACAGCAGCTATTTGATTACCTTTACAACAGCGATCAATACGGACAAGAAATCAAAGGTGTTGTGTACAAAGGGTCTCAGGGGTATACCGCGACCATGATCCGGGTCTACATCGACACATCATCGTCTCCGGGGAAAAGTGATGAAAAAGTGTTCCAGGTCCTGAAAAATGAGCTTAACAAAGATATCGCTTCCTACGGGAACGCGACTGCAACGGTCACGGGAAATTTCCTTATCACACTCACCATCATTAATTCACTGACCGAAAGTCAGATTCTTTCCACCGGCATCTGTTTCATGCTTGCCGCAATTATCCTAATCCTTATTTATCGAAACCCGGTCCTTGGGCTCATCACCATGATCCCAGTGTCCATCTCGATTCTATGGATCTTGGGAACCATGTATTATATCGGCTACACCTTAAACGTGCTCACCATCACCGTCACCAGCATCACGATTGGTGTCGGTGTCGATTATGGGATTTATATTACCCAACGATTCCGGTTGGTAGCAAATAAAACCGGGGACCCCAACCAGGCGTTGCAGGACTCAATATCCCTCACGGGAAGCTCCGTGCTCATCGCAGCCATTAGTTCCATGACCGGGTTTGCGGTCCTGCTCTTCGCACCGATCCCACCCCAACAACAATTCGGTCTTATCACCGCGGTCACGCTCAGCTACTCGTTCCTGATTTCGATTTTTGTTCTTCCCTTAGTCCTTGTTCGATGGGCAAATTGGAGGAAAAAACGAAAAGGGTACATCGTTCACCGTGGTCCTCCCAAGGGACAAACGCCTGATGATGGCCCTGAGGAGTACACGGGTGAACAGTAAAGTATCTATAGGAAAAAAAGATACCAGTTTCGAATTCATTTTGGGGGTTAGCATTCAATGCCACAGAAACGGATGAAAAAAATTTTAGTGACCGGTGCTGTCGGTCAGATCGGTTCTGAGCTGACCATGGTACTGCGGAAGAAATTTGGGAATGACAATGTGCTTGCGACAGGGCGGAAAACACAACCAAGCGATACTCTTCTTCACTCTGGTCCTTTTGAGTTCATCGATATCGGGAAACCGGAGACCATTGAGAAAGTCGTAAAGAACTATGATATTGATACGATTTATAACATGGCCGCTATTCTTTCAGCGGTCGGTGAGGAAAAACCATTGCTCTGCTGGGACGTTAACATCAACGGGCTGTACAATTGTCTTGAGATCGCGCGGGCGCATGATATGACCCGGGTGTTTGTCCCTAGTTCCATTGCGGTGTTCGGCCCGGAGACACCACGTGAGAACACCCCTCAGGAGACGATCCTACGACCGAAAACGATGTATGGGGTAACGAAAGTCGCGGGGGAACTCCTTGGCGATTATTACGTGAAACGATTTGGACTTGACGTCCGGGGAGTCCGGTACCCAGGTATCATCAGCAGTGAGACGCTTCCTGGCGGTGGTACCACGGATTATGCGGTTGAGATCTTCTACGAGGCGATAAAGAAAAAGCGGTACACATGCTTCTTACGCGCAGATACCACCCTTCCCATGATGTATATGCCTGATTGCCTGAAGGGGACTATTGATCTGATGGACGCTGATATCTCCAAGCTAAGGCATCACTGTGATTTCAATCTTGCCGCGGTTAGTTTTTCCGCCGAGAAACTTGCCGCTGAGATCCGGAAGCATATCCCTGAGTTCAAATGCGACTACAAACCTGATTTCCGCCAGGCGATCGCTGACTCCTGGCCGTCCTCTATCGATGATGGTGCGGCTCGGAAGGAATGGGGCTGGAAACCGAAGTACGGCCTTGCAGAGATGACAAAGGACATGCTTGACAAACTCAGGAAGCGATTCGAAGAAGGGAAACTCCTGGTTTCCTAATTCTTCTTTTCTTTTTTTATTGTCGTAGAAAGTTTTATGTTCTCTTGAATATTCTCTCCTTTTGTTTCTGAGGTGAGCCAACGGTGGCGCAATTAGAGGAAATTGTTATGAAAGGAAATATTGATGCGATTAAAGCATGGTTAGGTTCTGATGCTGAGTATCTCTTGAATTTCTCAAGTGCGAAAATTAAGAAGGAATCACTGCATCTTCCTGGGCCTGATTTTGTCGATACGATCTTCATGGACTCGGATCGCCCGACACAGGTGCTGCGGAACCTGAAATCACTGTATCATCATGGGCGACTTACTGGAACTGGATACCTGTCGATTCTTCCGGTTGATCAGGGGATTGAGCATTCTGCGATGGCATCGTTCGCCCCTAACCCGATGTACTTTGACCCGGAGAATATCGTGAAACTCGCGATGGAAGGCGGGTGCAATGCGGTCGCATCAACCCTTGGGGTTCTCGGGGCGGTCTCCCGGAGGTACGCGCATAAGATCCCGTTTATCGTGAAACTAAATCATAATGAACTGCTCATCTACCCGAATAAGCATGATCAGATCATGTTTGGTGGTGTTGAACAGGCCTGGGAGATGGGTGCCGCTGCGGTCGGCTGCACGATTTATTTTGGTTCCGAGGAGTCGACCAGGCAGATCCAAGAGGTCAGTCAGGCGTTCAAGTACGCACATGAGCTGGGCATGGCGACGATCCTGTGGTGCTATTTGAGGAACCCCGCGTTTAACGTCGGCGGTAAGGATTACCATACGTCCGCTGATTTGACTAGTCAGGCGAATCATCTCGGGGTAACCATTGAAGCGGACATCGTAAAACAGAAACTCCCTGATTGCAACGGCGGGTACATCGCGCTTAATAAAACCGGGGTGAAGTACGGGAAGTTTAGCGAGAAGGCGTACACGGAACTCATGTCTGATCATCCGATTGATCTGACCAGGTTTCAGCTTGCGAACTGCTACATGGGTCGCGTTGGACTCATCAATTCTGGTGGGGCATCTGGGAAGGATGATCTTGCGCAAGCAGTGAAGACTGCGGTTGTCAATAAACGCGCGGGTGGCATGGGCCTTATCACCGGGCGTAAGGCGTTTCAGAAACCCTTTGAGGATGGTGTAAAACTTCTCCATGCGATTCAAGATGTGTATCTATGCAAGGACGTAACAGTTGCTTAGGTCCAATTTTTTTTAGGATTTAGGACAAAATTAGGCCCAAAGGGCAATACCTTTATGAACCACCGTAGTTCTTAATAAAGGGTATTTTATATCCCCCTTTGACCCCAGCGTACCTTGGGCGGGAGATCTATGAAAGAATTGGACATATCAAAACTACGACACGGGACCGATCTCGTGAAAAAGGGATTTGCCAAGATGCAGAAGGGCGGCGTCATCATGGACGTCACCAATGCAGACCAGGCACGGATCGCCGAAAAAAGCGGTGCTGTCGCGGTCATGGCGCTCGAACGGGTACCCGCAGATATCCGTGCCCATGGCGGTGTCGCACGTATGGCTGATCCAGCGGTAATCAAACAGATAATGGAGACGGTTAGTATCCCCGTGATGGCAAAGGTACGCATCGGCCATTTCGTCGAAGCACAGGCTCTTGAGGCACTCGGAGTGGACATGATCGATGAATCGGAGGTACTCACCCCTGCGGACCCCTTCTACCATGTCGACAAACGCTTATTTACCGTCCCGTTTGTCTGCGGCTGCCGGAACCTCGGCGAAGCCATCAGGCGCATCTGGGAAGGCGCTGCAATGATTCGAACCAAAGGAGAGGCGGGGACCGGTAACATCGTTGAAGCGATCCGCCATCAGCGCATGGTGACAAGCATGGTTCGGACATTAAAGGACATGGACAAAACCGAATTACTCAAGGTAGCGGAAGAATGTAGTAATAGTTACGTGATCTCATACAAGACCCTCACAAATCAAGATGTGAAGGAGACGACCATTGTTTTTGGTACCTCCTCGTATGGAAATATTTTGAAAGAGATCCTTGAGATTTTGAAAGAAACGAGGGACCTGCAACGTCTCCCCGTGGTGAACTTCGCCGCGGGCGGTGTCGCAACGCCAGCTGATGCCGCAATTATGATGCAACTCGGAAGCGACGGGGTGTTCGTCGGCTCCGGGATTTTTAAATCAAAGCAACCTGAGAAAAGAGCAAAAGCAATCGTTGAAGCCGTTGCTCATTACGACGAACCAGAGGTGATCGCCGAGGTAAGCAAGAGCCTTGGTGACGCAATGACAGGAATCGAGATCAGCGCAATCCCGAAAGACCAGATGCTCCAGGAACGAGGATGGTAAAAATCAAAACCATCGGTGTGCTCTCCATACAAGGCGCTGTTTCTGAACATATCGCAGCCATGAACCAGGCACTCCGCGAGGAAAAAGTTAAAGGGGCCACTATTCTCGTGAGACAGCGAGCGGATATCGATCGAATCGATGCGTTGATTCTCCCCGGTGGGGAAAGCACCACGATCTCCCGGATTTTGGTCAATACAGGGATGCACGAGGTCATTCGGAAACGGATGAAGAAGAATGATCTGCCTCTTATGGGAACCTGTGCCGGATGCGCGTTACTTGCGAAGGAGCTCACTGATTCGATTGGTGATGTGGTCCTCCTTCAGGCGATGGATATGCAGGTGGAACGCAACGCCTTCGGCAGACAAAAGGAATCTTGCGAACGGTTGATTGACATCAAAGGGTTTTCCACACCGTTTAACGCGGTGTTCATCAGGGCACCGGTCATTACAAAGGTCTGGGGATCCTGTGAAGTACTCTCAAGATTAGAAAAAGAAATAGTCATGGCCAGGCAGGGAAACTACCTGGCGCTGTCCTTTCACCCTGAACTCACCAAAGACCTCAGGGTGCATCGCTTTTTTTTGCAGATGCTTCCTTAAGCCTTCATGATGGCAAGCAGGAAGATACCAAGAGCGATCAATGCGCCGACGACGGCACCTACAACCGCCACAACCCCGTTAATAACGGTTCCTGTGAAGTTGAGAACATCGACTGGTATTGCGCTAATCGGAAGGACATTTGCGCCCCAAAGGAACAACACTCCGACAAGTAGCCCTATGATGATGAGGACCACACCGACCCCTCTGCTTTTCCCTGAGCCAAAGTAGGCGGTAAATATACCTGCTATTATGCTCGCTATTGCAAATACCAGCGTCAACATGCTTAAAAAATATTGTGCTAATCCTACCATTTTTTTTCGCTCCTTTAAAATTTTGTTCCTGTTAACGTTTTTGTATCAATCACACCCTCTATGGTACGAATCTTGTTTACCACGATATCTCCAAGACTTTCGAAGTCATCGGCTTCTATCTTCGCGATCAGGTCGTACTCCCCGAATAACGGATGGAGCTCGATGATCTGTGGTACCTTTGAGAGTTTATTGTACACCTCATGCTCGTGCGCGGGTGCGGCACTTATAAGGACGAACCCTATTGCCATGACATTACCTTCCTCACCAACCCCTTATATTGTCATGAGATATAAGCCTTACGTTATTTAGTCGTTCTATTTTATCTGAAATGCCTTCATTTCTTGGTTTGACGGAACCGTCGTTTCTCGTTCTTTTACGAAGAATTTCCATTACTCGGAAGAAAGGACTTGTTATCGGAGGTGGGTATATCCTACCCCAAAAAATAAAAGCACTGGGTCGAAAGCAGTGTGGGTTTTCCCCGAGCTGTTTTCGTACAATGAAATAAGCAGAAGGAAAAAAAGGACTTCAGGTTCCACTGTTTATTTTCACCCAGAAGAGAAGTACCTGGCCGGTCGCGTTCTTTTCTGCTGGAGATGAAACCTCGTCGCATACCGCAGAAACTGCTACAGTGATAGGTCCAAACCCGAAAAACATCCCTGATTTAACGGTTAATTCACGATCTTCTCCAAGGGTCACGATTGTACCTGTGATGTTCTTATTGATATGCCGAAGTATGCCGCCGGTGACGGTAATCCTCCAGGCGATATTATTTGCCATACCGATTCCTTTGTTGTGAATCACTGCGTGAACCCCAAGGTTCCCGGTGATTCGCGTTATTTCTAAGGCGGGTGCTTGTTTTTTTGTGGAAAACGACCATAGCGATCCCTCTGTTGTGGCACCGTAGACGTCCGTTGCGCGGATTTTCCAATAGTAGGTCGTATTGTAGGTTAGCGTCCCAGGGTTATACGAGGTTTCCGAGAGGTTTTCACTTACGATCGGCGGGTTTGGTGTCGTCCCGAAATAGACGTCGTAGGTCACAGGATCGTTGTTTGGGTCCCCGCCAGTCCATTGGAGAGTTAGCACTATATTTTCGTCCACGGAATTGTTCGCAGGCGATGGATTGCTTGGTTGATTTGGTGGGCTGTTGTTCCCCTGGAATTTTATTAACCAAACATCGACTGTTTCTTGTTGATATATCCCGGTATTTCCCGTAACAATGTATCCATTATCCACGGTCTGTTCTCCGTAATTACCGATATCCTCCTTCCCATTGTTATCCAGTATTTGCTGCCATTCTAAACCGCCGTTTGCATCGGTTTTAATAACGTAGACGTCAGGGACCAATGTCGCAGGATTCGTGTACTCTCCGGTGATGAAGTACCCTCCATCGGTCGTCTGCTGAACACTGTTACCAACATCGTACTCGCTTCCCCCGAAGGTGTGATTCCAGAGCTCGTAGCCGTTAGCGTCGGTCTTAATCAGCCAGGCATCCCCATTCCCGGCGCCGTATGAAGTTGTTATTCCAGTTATGATGTACCCATCATCATTGGTCTGATGGATGCTATTGCCTTCCTCAGCATCAGCACCTCCAAAGGTGTGATTCCATGTTTCTTGTCCGCTTGCATCGGTTTTTATGATCCAAAGATCACTGCTCGCGCTATATGATTCTGTCGAACCGCAAACGATATATCCTCCGTCTGCTGTCTGCCGTACGCTATCGCCGCCATCTAGACCAATCCCCCCAAAGGTTTGATTCCACTCCTCAGCCCCATTGGCTTCAAGTTTAATCAACCAGACATCACCGGCCCCCGTCCCATACGACCCGGCCCATCCGGAAACGATATACCCATTATCAGCAGTTTGCTGGATACACGTACACGAATCATAGAAATCAAATTTACCAAACAGATGCGACCATACAATGTTCCCTTCGCTGTCTGTCTTTTCCACATATCCATCGATGTGGTAGGTATATCCGGTATACCCTGCGACGATATATCCTCCATCGGCAGTCTGCTGGATGCTCTTCCCAACATTTTCATTATTGGTTATACCATGTGTTTGATGCCACTGTTCGTTGCCGGACATATCTGTTTTTACAAGATAGATGTACCCGACCCACGGCATGAACGCGTTCCTGCCATAGGCACCGGCAATGATGAATCCCCTGTCAGAGGTTTGTCGTACACAGTTCCCGTAATCAATCTTCGCTGAGCCGAAGGTTTTCGTCCACTCGATTGGTGGCGGTGTTTGTGTACCATTTTGAATTTCAGTTCCTGTCACTGATAGAACAGTAACGCTTATGAGAAACATAATCATGATTCTTGACAGTTTTTTGTTCATGGCCGAATCCTCCCTGGTATACAATAGATGTCTCAGGGATTTAAATATTTTCATACGATAAAATAAAGGACAAATCGTATCATAAGGACGGTCCACCCAGCCAAGTATAATATTTTCGCTAAAAAGTATGTAAGAAAAAGAAAAAAAGAAAAGAGGGTTCCTACTTCACTCCCACGACAAGAAACAGAATCATCCGCCCTGTCGCGTTCTTTTCCAGAGACCCTGCGGTCGCGGTAATCGTTGTTTTTCCGAACCCAAGGACCATGAGTTTCTCTTTTACTTCCTCGCTTGCATTCAACTGTCTAATGGCGCCGGATTTCCCATTTTTTCCAAGAATGATGAGACCGCCTTTGAGGCTGATGCTCCACGGTATCATCATCTGGTTGGCGATGCCTGTGTTTTTAATCGTGAGGGTCACACCAATGCCGCCTCTCACGGTCACTTCCCTGATCGCATGATGAGAAATCTCGAAGGTGGTGTTGCGCGGACTCTCGGTATTTCCTAAATTGTCGACAGAATAGTACGTCACGATATGGGTTCCATTATTGGCGACGATAAACGGTTCTGTATAGTGCGTCGATGCGCCGCCGTCCAGTTTATACATTGTGTAGTTCACACCGGTTCCGGCATCTGCTGCGTTCAAGGTCACGGTCACGTTACTGATGTAGACAGGCCCGTCCATCTCTCCAGTTAAGATGCAGGTCGTCGCGGGGGGTGTCGTGTCAATATATTTCCAGATGAACTCACTGCCGGTGCCGCTAAGAATCTCGCATCCTTTCACCTCGTTTTGCCCATCTGTATCTGTGTCTCCGATAATCATGCCGGCAAGCATCCCGGTCGGGTCAGTGAAGGTTGCTTCTTCGATATATGCACTGCCGTTCCATCCGATAATGTGAACGAATTCTGCTCCGACGATGAATTCATTGTGCTTGTCGTTATCTCCATCTCCAATTGCGACCGCTTCAATGGGGGGTTGTCCTCCTGGATATTGCCCGTTCCAGACTTGTTGAAACGCACTGCCGTCCCATTCGAATAACCATCCCTGTGGCGTGCCGCCATAGCTACCGATGCCAATCTCCGGTGTTCCATCACCGTCAATATCACCGACGCTGTCTCCATAGACTGTCGCTGAACCATAATTCGACCAGACCTGAACCGCATCCCAGCTTTCAGTATCAGTATTCCAGTTTAGCGCCCAGGTTCCCGCAGTAGCAGTCTGGGCATTTGATACATCAGCGATCACCTCCGTCTTACCATCATTATCGACATCTCCGCTCCAGACCATGGGGCATTCCATCGCGCTTCCGCCAGGGCAGGTCCACGATGTCTGATAGACAAAATGATTACTTTGCCATCCCAATGCTGTCACATGATACGGTCCGGTTCCCATATTCGGCGCGTTCGCGATGAGAACTTCTGTATTACCGTCATCATTGTAATCACAGGCGTAAATATCGAAAATGAAGTCAACTCCTGTGCCATGGTAATAGTCCAGCTGGGTGAGGGTTGATCCATCCCAATGGTAGGCGTACACCCCATCAGCGTCTGAGTATCCCCAAGAAACGCATAACTCAAGTGTCCCGTCTTTATCGAGATCAGCAATACACGCTCCTGAGGGTGAATGGTACGAACCACCAGGGACGAACCATGAGTACTCTTCGACATAGGTTTGTTGCGTTTTATCATAGGAGTAAATCCGGCAGATACCAGAATTTTCGTAACCACCCATGATCACTTCGTTTACGCCGTCTTTATCAAGATCTCCGACAGGTTGCGCATGTTGAGAATGCCCATTTCCACCGAAGGCATGGCTCCATTGCAAAGTCCAGCCATCTCTCGGACCGAGCAGCGGAGTCCCGTTTGGAACAGGTGAATTGTTCATTTTTTCTGTCGCGTTGATACTTTTTACTTGTGCCATTGTCGCTATTGGTAATACCGCGGTGAAAACCATCAGCATACACAAAATAATACCTACTATTTTTCTTAGCATTTTTTTGCCTCCTGAAAATATTATCTTCTCCATATTTTTAATCGTTTAAATATATTTAAAGATTTCCCATAAAAATAATTGGAACAAATGTTACAAAAGCTTATTTTATCTCGCATGAAACTCAGGTGTTCCTCTCGAAGAACCAGTAATTTTCATGAAGATAGGTAACAATATAAAAGAAAGAAAGAGAGTTAATAAATGGGGGACTACCATGTCAACGTTATTCCTTTGATATACGGAGAATCACCGTCTATCGTCTCTACATTTTTTCTCGACAAACCATATCTGAACATCATGTTGAATATTAACAATATGTTCGTACGAAATGTTCAATACTCCGGTCATACGTCTTTTCAGCCGCAGCCGAAAAATAACACGCGGGTAACTCGCCACGACTGCGATGATACCGAAGGCATGAACAACACACCCCTTTTCTCTCACATGGATAACTGCAGGAACACGTTAGTGTATTTTCCTTACTTGTACATTCTGTCATAGACACTCCTTCATTTCGCTCCTACCAACTTTTTGAACTCATCCTCATCAATGATTTTTATTCCTACCTTCTTTGCTTTCTCATATTTCGAACCTGGCTCAGATCCTACTACGAGATAATCGACATCTTTCCCGACAGCAGACAAGACCATGCCTCCGTTCTTGACGACCAGGTCCGATGCATCTGGCCGGGATAGCGATGCAAGACCACCGGTGAATACGAACTTTTTTCCCTGCAGGTGCCCTCCTCGCTTCTCTTCCTTGGTTCGAATCCCGATGGTTTTTAACTTTTGAATGAGTGCCATGTTTTCATCGGTCGCAAAAAAGGTCACGATCGCTTCTGCGGTTTTCTCCCCAAGGCCTTTGATCTGCGTGAGATCCTCGATGCTTGCTTTTGCAAGCCCGTCGATAGAACCGTAATGTGCTGCGAGAAGCTGGGACGCGAATTTTCCCACATGTCTCATCCCGAGTCCGTAGATTACTCTTGCGAGACCCTGCTGTTTGCTTTTTTCAATAGAATCAAGGAGGTTTTGCGCTGACTTATCCTTAAATCCTTCAAGTCTCAACAGGTCCTCCTTGGTAAGACCGTAAATATCTGCAATATCATTAATGAGCCCTTTATCGATGAGTTTATCAATTGTTGAACCACCCAGATGATCGATCTCCATGGCGTCCCGAGATGCG
>Ga0315282_10010850_pt1 | contig 14213 bp, 14 predicted proteins | sample YL17G07_20_MG_FD_203693 | JGI IMG/M metagenome (GOLD analysis project Ga0315282, IMG submission 203693) | Sediment microbial communities from Yellowstone Lake, YNP, Wyoming, USA - YL17G07_20 | ecosystem: Environmental > Aquatic > Freshwater > Lake > Sediment | place: USA: Wyoming | collected...
GCAGCAACTAACGAGCCGGATATTTCATTCAGGCTGGGCAATAGCAGGTATGATATTCCTCTTTGTGGCGGTTCAAGCGTTCACTCTTGCGAGTGTATCAATTCTGACAAAGCATTCAGAAGAACGATTGATGCGAGAGATAAGGGGATCAAAATGACTCGATCTCGTATTGTTCCTATCAATCAAACTCGTCAAGTAGCGTTCTGATTTTGGTCGTCCACTGGCCGCTAACAAAACGAGTATTGTACTCGGATCAGGCCTTGCTAAGCGCGGTGCCGCTGCTCATAGCCGCCTGCTCGTCTCTCTGTCAGGCGTGTCAATCCTGGCATATGGAAGAGCGGTTGGCGTGTCGTATTGAGCGGCTGGGAAAAGCTGCAAGTGACTAACCGTTGCAGTGATGGTTTTCTTGCATGATCACGCTTCAAGTGCATAGATGCTGACAGACACGCAATTGGCCACAGGTGAATGGCACATGTTGGGCTTTGGTGGGCATTATACTCCTTCTGGTGTCAGCTCGAGCCTTCACTTTGGCTGGTGTTTCGATCTTGGCAGGGCACACGGAGAAGAAGTTCGTTCTGATCCTCAAGTCATGGATTTGACCGCAGGACCGGCCTGGGCCGCTACTCGAAATCGCTCCAGATCGTAGTTCACTTTGCCACAAAAAACCCAGCCACTTTCAATCTTGAATCTCGTGCCCGAAGTAACTGGGTACACGAAACGTGAAGGAGAAGATCTCAGAGTTGCTGTCATTGGTTTCGGAAAAATGGGAATACTACACAGTTCAATCCTAAACCTGCTTCAGCCTAATTGTGTCCATTGCGTGACGGATACCAGCCGTCTTGTAGCTTTTGGAGCTTCGAGACTATTCGAGAATATCAGGTTCTACACGAAGATAGGTGAGATGTTGAAGAAAGAGGCCCCTGATCTGATCTACATAACGACCTCTGCGCAGTCACATTACAGCATCATGTCTAGCCTGCTTGAAGCTCATGCAGGGAGCATATTCGTAGAGAAGCCCCCTACGACTAACTCGACCGAGCTTGCGTCACTGATCAGCAAGATGAAGAATGATGAGACGGTCATGGTCGGCCTCCAAAAGAGATTTGCGCTGCCCTTTCGGCACGCAAGAATGTTGATCAGGAACAAAGTCATCGGAGACGTGGAAGAAGTATTCGCGTATGAGAGATCAGGCGACATAACCATGCCGACTAGAAGGTTCAGCTCCCTTGCTCGAGGCGTGCTCTTGGACCTAGGCATACACCTAGTGGACTTGCTGGTGTGGATCTTCGGAGCTGAAAAGGTAGAAGACTGCAAAGGTGCGAAGATACAAACTGATGTCGACGATTATTTCGAAGCACGATTGAGGACCAAAGATGACGTGAAGATTCGCATGGAAGTGACGTGGTCTAGCCCTGAATACCGCTTCCCGGAGACCTCTATCGAGGTGCATGGATCCAAAGGGCAACTGACAGTCACAGAAGACTGCCTGAAGGCCAAGTCCGTCGATCCGCATGAGATGTTGCCAGACAAGAGCGAACTTGTAATGTACAAACCGCAGTACTATCAAGGTTTTCCGCCAGTCAACATCGCAGACCCAGAGTACACTTTAGAGGACATGCACTTCCTATCCAGCGTGAATTCGCATACTGAGCCATTGACGAGTTTGAGGAACGTAGTCGAGACTATGAGACTCGTAGACGAGATGTATGCCAAAGCAGATATGCCAAATGGTCAGTGAGTTCCTCCTCGGCGACAATCCCTTCATCGGCGTAAGTCATCTCGGCCAAGAAAAGGCTAGAGAGGAGAAGAAGGGCGCGCTCGTCGAGAACAATGCTAGAGTGGTTGAGGCCGCCGCAGAAGGCGGAGCGACCGGATTCACCTTCACGGCTCACCCGGCAAACCTGGAACTTCTCACCTATCTGAGGACACACAACGAAGCTCTGGTCAACTCAATGAACTACTACATCCTGGTTCCCTACGCGCAGTCATATGTTGCGAAGGCCAACATTGAAGGTACCCCGGGGCTCATATGGTCGACACTGAGGAGCGCGCCAATCGTTGATCTACTTGCCACGGCGCTGTCGCTGAAGCCAGAAAGAGCTGCTCAAATCTTGGTCAGAAAAGAGATCGCTCCCTACCTTGAAATCCTTCCACGGGAGAAGGTGAAAGCTGTATTGCTACATGAAGTTCTCACGGAAGTTGTGATCGCGTTTGGTCTTACCCAAGTGATCGAACAATTGAGTCATTGGGCAGAAAAGGTCGGAGTCGGCTTTGGTTTAGAAACCCGCAACTTCAGCCATCTGTGCGAGTTTTTGCGCAAGTGGGATCTCCACCCGGCAAACGTTATGACTCCGGTGAACCCGCTTGGATACCAGATGGCTGCAAATAAGCAGGCTGTCGAGGCCGGAATGATGGAGCTAGGCGCAGACACGAAGGTAATAGCGATAAACATCCTGGCATCAGGTGCAGTAGATCTCAATCAAGCCATGGAGTACATACGAAAGTACAAGGACAAGATATACGGAGTTACAAGCGCTTCTACGAAACCGGCTAGAATCCGTGAGAATTTCCGCAAACTGAAGGCAGCTTTGGTCACATGAAGATGTCCGGCTGCAAGTAATCCCCTCCTTTCAAAGAACATGCACTGATACAGTAATCTAGGATGGACGAGAGGATGGGAAGATGAGGATAGCGTACCTGAACACGGAGGGGATTCCTGCCCGGTATCGTGGGTTCGAAACATGCGTGGAAGAGGTAAGTACGCGGCTGGTGAAGAAGGGGCATGACGTCACAGTTTATTGTGCTTCCAACTCCAGTCCGAAATACTCATCGTATCATGGCGTACACTTGATCAATGTTTCTCATTTTTCAAAGAAATTCCTCGACTATCCTATCCGACAAATGCTGTCGACATTAGATGCGATACCAAAGAGTTTTGACATTCTGCACTATTATGGCACTGACAGCTCGGTCTTCACAATTATCCCCAGACTTCTCTCAAAAAATGTGGTTATGACACTCGACGGCCTAATTTGGAACAAGTCAAGCTATCCTCGATGGGTCCGTACACTTCTTCGTCATTCAGCTTGGCTTCCGTTATTTATCCCAAGCGCAACAATAGTGGACTCAATCCAAGTCAAGGAGTGGTATCATAGAACGTACGGAAGAGCGCCAGTATTCATTCCCTACGGAGCCAACGTCTCACCCAGAAGACCAGACCACGAAGTTCTACATAGATACAACCTGGAAGAAAATCGATACGTCCTTTTCGTGGGCGTCTTGACACACGAGAAAGGCGTTCACCATTTGATCCGAGCATTCAACGAGCTGCCACAATTCGCAGGATTCGAACTTGCGATAATTGGTGGTGACCCGTATGCATCTGAGTATGAAAGATCGTTGAGAAGGCTCGCCAAGAATAGTGTGAGGTTCCTAGGGCGTGTCTACGGTCGCGACATGGAGCACCTATTCAAGGGAGCGTATCTGTACGTTTCAGCATCCGAGCTTGAGGGGACTTCTCCGGCGCTCCTATCCGCCATGGGTTTCGGGAACTGTGTACTCGTCAGCGACATCTCAGAGAACCTCGAGACAATCGGAGACTCCGGAGTCTCCTTCAGGAAAGGTGACGCTGAAGACTTGCGAAAGAAGATGTCCTCGCTGCTTTCCGACAGTTCTCTCGTGACGAAGTATAGGAGAAGGGCAGTTGAAAGAATTGCACGATTCTATTCTTGGGACTCGGTAACCCACCGGACGGAAAAGCTATACATGGCCGTTCTAGTTGGGAACTCAGGAACTTAGGGGACGAAAGGAACGAAGACGATTGTAACGGGTGCCTCAGGGGTGGTTGGCACTGAGCTATGTGACGTTCTGAAGAGGAACGGTTACGAGGTTGTGAGAACCGACATAAACACAACCGAAGGTGCGGTGCAACTGGATGTTCGTGACACGTCGCATGTGATTAGTACTGTGACTGGGGAGAAACCGGATTTCGTGATCCACCTTGCTGCAGAGACGGACGTAGACCGATGCGAGGTTGACGTCGACCACGCCTATCGAACCAACGCCCTTGGAACATGGAACGTTGCTCTGGCGTGTCAGAAACAAGATATCCCGATGGTGTATGTGAGCACGGCTGGAGTTTTCGATGGGACAAAAACTGAATCCTACACCGAATTCGATGACCCGAACCCAGTGAATGTCTATGGCAGAAGCAAGCTGCAAGGTGAAAAATTCGTGAGGCAGCTTCTCTCGAAATTCTTCATAGTTAGGGCCTCGTGGATGATCGGCGGAGGCCCGAAAAAGGACAAGAAATTCGTAGGAAAAATCATACAACAGCTGGATGCTGGAGCGAAAGAATTGAAGGCTGTCACTGACAAGATCGGAAGCCTCACGTACGCTCCAGATTTCTCTGAATGCCTGGTCAAGTTAGTTGAGAGAAGACTTTACGGCACGTATCATTTGGCAAACAAGGGAACCTGTACGCGATATGATGTGGCGAGACACACCCTCGACCACCTTCGCAGGAAGGATGTCGTTCTAAAAGCAGTCACTTCCGACGCCTTCGTTCTACCAGCACCGAGAGCCAGATCAGAGATGTTGCGCAACTACGTCCTAGAGCTCATGGGCATGAATTCCATGCGCGATTGGCAAGAGGCACTGGATGACTACTTGGACAAGCACTTCTCTCATGCAGGCCACGTCTAGGCGAATGAGCACGTTGTTGATCGGATCACGAGCCTCTGTTCATCGGTAGGCCACCAGTAGAAATGGAAACGCTAAAATTCGTTTTCACGAGTTCATTCTATCCCCCATACCACTTAGGGGGCGACGCTAATCACGTCAAATTTCTGGCTGAAGAACTTATGAATAGAGGTCACGAAGTACATGTCCTTCACAGCCTCGATGCATCATCAACACATGTGCTATCGACGGTGGTTCCCGCGGGAGCCACTCGGTTACTTGTCGAGGCCAAATAAGCCAATCGGCCAATCAAGTGTGATTAAGCGCATGCCTTCAAAAGCAAGATTGCGCCACGTGATTCTAATTCCTAGCTTCCCTCCCAGATGGAGGGTGGGTGAGGGGTGGAGTAGCTCTGGGGGTGCCGAGTTCACTGCGCTTAACCTTTCAAAATATCTTTTCAGGAGAGGCTCGGAGGTGCACGTAATAACTAGATCGGAGAGGATCGTTCCATACCGCGAGACAATCCAAGGCGTCTTCGTTCACAGAGTGCTATTTCCCTCACATCCCATCTTCCTGCGATTTATGAATTACATTTGCAGTTTCATTGAAACCGTGCGTCTTAGGCCCCACTTGATCCACGGCATTGGCATGTTCCAATATGGCGTCATAGCATGTATTTCATCCAGACTCTTGAGAACACCGCTCATTATCCAGTGTATGGATGATGACGTTCAGTTTCCGAACCCTCTTGTCATCAAGTTGTTTTGGAAAATGATGCTTGGATCGGTTCAAACGATAATTGTAAAAGAAAGGAAAAGCGCCAATCGCTTGGTCGACTTCGGGGTCGATCTAGAAAAAGTCGTTGTACTGCCTAACGGTGTCGATGCGTCTAGGTTTCGACTCAATCGACGAAAATGCCGTGAGTACGTTGACCTGAGAAACCATGAGAAGGCAATCCTTTTCGTTGGGAGATTAGAGCCGATAAAGAACGTCGAAAGCCTATTGATCGCCTTCGCTAGAATCCGAGAGCAGTTTCAGGATCTTAGACTTCTCTTGGTCGGCGCAGGAACCGAGATGAGCCGGCTTAAGAGGATCGCAGCACAAACGCGCATAGATCACTGCACGAATTTCATCGGCGAGGTCAGTCCCCTTGACGTCCCACGATATATGGTTGCTGCAGACATTTTCGTACTGCCGAGTATTTCGGAAGGGAGCCCTAACGTGATCCTAGAATGTCTCGCGGCTGGCCTCCCAATACTCGCAAGCGAAGTAGGAGGAGTTCCAGACTTGGTTGCAAACGGAAAAGAAGGTTTCTTGTTCAAACCTGGTAATGTGACGCAAATGGCGGACTTGATGTCACTTTTACTTCGAGACAGTCAACTCAGACGAAAAATGTCGAGAGAAGGAAGAAGACGGGCCAACAGATTTCCCCTGGATGGAATCAACGCCAAGATCTTTCAAATATCCATGAGCGCTATCAGGAACTCTTCTACAAGGCAGCTCAGAAAATAGAGAGAGATAAGAAGGCGAAGATTGGTTTGACAATCGAGTTGAACTCTCAAATCAAAATGCATGTATTGTCAATTAAAGGGATGACGTTACAGCTTGTTTGGAACGGAAATTCGTTGTGTCCAATGGGGGGCCTCAGTTTCAGGCTCAGCACAAACCATGTCGAACCTTTGTACCAAATCGAACAACTTGGCGTAGCTAGATTCCAGGATGTGTGCATCTTCTCTTTGACTGAATCGAGGGCCTTGAATGAGTACGCGAAAAACCTGCCCCAGTTGTATTTTTGATGCCGTAGGCCACTACATGATGGGAACAAGTCGTACACACGAGGATACGTGGCCATAGCCAAGTCTCGCGGAAGAACAAAGTCTATAGAGCCTCTGTTCATCGGTAGGCTACCAGTAGAAATGGAAACGCTAAAATTCGTTTTCACGAGTTCATTCTATCCCCCATACCACTTAGGGGGCGACGCTAATCATGTTAGGTATCTCGCTGAAGAACTTGTGAATAGAGGTCACGAAGTACATGTCCTTCACAGCCTCGATGCATACAGGGCAAAAAGAAAGGGAACTCCGGCTCGGTCTGGCTCGCACGGGGTCATCACTCACCCCATCGAGACTCGTTTTGAACTGAGCGCCTATGAAGCGTACGTTTTCGGAAATTCAAGACGGGTTATCAAGAAGTTTCGCGATCTCGTCCATGATGTTGCCCCCGATGTTGTCCATCATCACCAAATATCCCTGCTCGGATACAAGATCTTGGAAAGGCAGGGAAGATACTCCAACCTCTACTCCGCTCATGACTACTGGCTTATATGTCCAACAAGCAATCTATTCAAGAACGGAAAAGAAATCTGCGAAAAACCTTCGTGCACGATTTGCGGCCTATATTACAAAAGGCCTCCACAGCTGTGGAGACGCCAATCGAGATTCGAGGATGCGATCAAAGGGATTGATATTTTCATTGCTTCGAGCGAGTATGCAAGAGAAACGTTCGCCCGGAGATTGTCTGTCAGACAAGTCGTGATTCCGAACTTCGTTCCTTATCCGCCTTCCGAGATTCAATCCTCTGGGTTTTCAAACTTCTTTCTATTTGTCGGATTGCTTGAGAAGCACAAAGGTGCGCCACAACTGATTGAAGTCTTCAAAGGGATTGCGAAACGGAAAGACGCGGACCTGATCATCGTCGGGAGTGGCAGTCTTGATAGCAAGATACGTCGTCAAATACAAGAAAGCGGTCTCAAAGACAGAATTCTACTTTTCAACTGGATGGAACTTGACTCGATTTACAGATTGCTCAAAGACTCGACTGCTCTCATAATACCATCAGTATGGCCGGAGAATTGCCCGCTAATTGCTCTGCAAGCCCTCTCCGTCGGAACTCCCGTAATAGGCTCGAAGAAGGGTGGTGTCCCAGAAATTGTCGAGAAACTCAACCCACGCTTGCTCTATGAATCGAACGCTGGGCTCGCGGAGATACTAGATAGCTTCGAACCATATTCAACCGACCTCGTGAAACAAGTTTATCAAAAGTACTATTCGCCGGGAGTCTTCATAAGCAAATATCTTGATTTAGTCAATAGCTCTGCATTGCGTATACAAGAGTCCCATAAAGCGTAAGAAGTTGCTCCTCCAATGACGCACAGTGTAACCGATTCAAGGTAATTGATTAGATTGCGCGTTGTCGTGACGGGAGGGAATGGTTTCCTTGGTAAAGTCCTTTGCAGAGAATTGCTGGAGACCTGCGAATTAGCCGTTTTGGACAAGATCTTGAGTCAGAGCCAGCCGCAAGGAGTTTACCAGCTCTCATGTGATATTTCCGATATTTCTGATACTACAGCATCAGACTTCATTCTCGCATACAGGCCCGAAGCGATAGTCCATCTTGCAGCAATAACGGGGGTCAAGAAGTGTGAAGAAGATCCGCGAAAGGCTATTTCGGTCAATGCGAATGGTACGGTGAATATTGCTGATTTGGCTTCACGAGCTGGAGCGCTTTTGGTCTTCGCGTCGTCGAGAGAGGTATACGGCGAGACCACAGGCCAATCGACGAAAGAGAGTGATCCCCTAAACCCAAACAATCTCTATGGGTTAACTAAACTCATGGGTGAGCAAGTACTACGTTGGTTTAATCGCCTCAGAGGCCTTCGATCTACAATTCTACGGTTCACCAATCTGTACGGACCAAGCGGAGACCAATACGCAACTAACGTAATCATGAAACGTGCCTTGTCGAATCAGGACATAACTGTATATGGTGGCACACAAACGCTCAACCTAGTCCACACTCAAGACGTTGCGCGCGCCATAGCACTGACATTGAACGGCAATTTTGTCGGCGAGACTTTCAACATAGGGGCAAAGGACTCGACAACCGTTGAGGAGTTGGTGCGAAAGATCCTCATTGTTACAAACAGTCGTTCTCGCATTCTGCACGCTGAAATGCGAACAAATGAGACTCAAAGGTTCATACCTAGTCTAGCGAAGGCCTCTACGGTGCTAGGTTTCTCGGCGAGAATCCATCTTGAAGAAGGTCTGTCTGGCTTGATGAAATACTATGGGTCACCTACGGACAAGACCTAGCCAAAGGACAATGATCGTAGCTATGACTGTTGGGAACCCCATATTTGCTTTTGACCGTTTTCAAGAGAATTCCTAGGTCGATATCCGGAGATGCCTCCGGCGAAAAGCATTGAAGACTATGCCCCTCACGCTCCCATCTCTGGAGCCACTGTCGACCACTATGACCTCGCAAGGGGTGTACTCTTGAAGGTACACACTCGCAAGGCATCTCAATAGAGTTTCTCCTCCATTGTAATTGACTATGATGATCGAGACAGATGGAGAAGTGATTTCGCCTCTCTTCATCATTTTCAAGTCTATTGTTTGCGGCACCTTAGAGCGCAAGTGAAGCAAGAAGGACTTGCGCAGGTTTTTTTTGAACAAGTTGCTTTGCTGGCCGATCAACCAGTAGTCGGGGGCCGTGTAAAGGTTCAGGTAGTTGTCGCATTTCTTCAGGATTGGGTAGCCTAGCAAGGAGATGTTGTGATGGTTGGCGATTTCAGGACGAATCTCGCGGATCAGAGACCGGAACTTCTCGCTTACCTTGCGAGACTCTCCGATGAGTCTTCTGCCCTGTGACTATCCCAATAGCCGTATTCATATCCATAGAAGTTTGAAGAGGGGAAGATAATAGCGGAATGTGGACTCCTAGAAGATCATGCGTCGGCTCGTGGAGCGCTAGTAAGATGCACAAGCAGACGATCAGCTGTTCATGCGTTGACTGAAGCGTATAGCTTCACAAGCTCATCGCCGTAGTAATCCCAGGATAGATAGTCGCGCGCATACATCTGACATTTCTTAGACCATTCTGCTCGATTTGTGATAACTGATTTCGTGAAATCGGAGAGCTGCTGTATACTGTCCTCGATCTGGCCTTGGAGGAGAAAGCCCACTCCTCCTTGTCTTATTGCGTCCCGAACGCTGTCCACGTATGGTGACGCGACGACTGGCAAGCCGCAGGCCAGATACTCTGCAAACTTCGTTGGTGAAGCGACACGATTGATTAACAAGTTCTCGCGGATCAAAAATGCAATGTCGGCTGCCGAAAGGAAAGCGGGAACTCTCCAGTGATCTGTTGAGCATACAATGAGAGATTCGCTTGGAACCCCGGCAAGCCGAAACATCTCTTCTACGGCATCCCTGCTTGAAGTCGGAACTAACAACAACACCTTACTTGATGGCAAGAAGCCCAATATCTCGCGAAAGAGCCGTGCCATCACATCTAGTTGTTGATATGTCTGTGTCCCTCCCGAATATACGAAGACCGGTTGATCATCTTTCAAATTCCACTGAGAGCGCAATCTATCTCGATGCGCCGACGAGAATCGAAAGAGGCGGGTATCAACGGCGCAAGGGATTACAAGAGTTCGACGTGCAAAGAATTTCGTCTGTACATGCCGACTAAGTGAGCTTGAGACGCAAACAACGGCTTCTGCGCTTCTGAGGACCTGCTTGTCGACTCGTTCTGCTTCTTCTGCAATTGACTTGCTACGCGTGTGATACAGGAACGAGCGTTCCTCAGGGGCTCCGTGCAAGTCGAAGACGATTGGCAAGTGATGATGTGTTTTGCTCATCAAAGCTAGGTGAGCCACTTCCGGGCAACTGTGGCAGTGAATCAGTTTCACATGAAATCCTTTCAGTATGCGTTTCAGCCAGAATGCCTTGTAGCTCCGGACCAGTCTGAAGAGTAACCTATTGCTGAAATGGGGGAACACCCACACCACAATAACATCGCATCCCAAGCTGCGGATCAGCCTCGAGTACTCAAGGGCACCAGCAAAGGAAGAAAGGTGACGCATGTGCTGGAACGACAAAACGGTGAAATGGATGCCGCGTTTGGTAGCTTCTGTCAGCTCCGATAGGACTCTAACACGATAACCGTCGGCGCCGTGCGTGATATCCTCATCGGTTAGAAGCAGAACTCGCATCATCCTCGCATCGTCTCAGGCGTTGCTGGGTAATTCAGCATTGATCTATAAGATCTTGTACCCAACACGAGCGATGCGTAGTGATGATGAACATTATCCTTGATCTCATGAACGAGAGCAAGGTGCCTGGCGAAAGGATTGGACTCGGATGGAGGCGGGGCACTGCTGGTTCATCAACTCTGGTCTCTGAAAATCTTGCGGGATGGGATGATCATCAGGAATTCTACATCTTTCTACAAGTGGCAAGAACAGGTCGCTGGGAGATGGTAACCGGCATAAGCTCGCTCTTCTACAATTCTGCGCTCAGCATAGCCGTGCTGCCGGCGATGCTGAACATGGTTTCACGAATAGACGGGATTCAAAATCTTCAAGTCTGCATATCCGATTCTGTTTTCAATCACTCCGGTTATCCTCTACAAAGTCTACCGGCTTTTCTTGACGCCCCGGTCAGCCTTTCTCTCGACTTTTCTGTTCATGTCGTACACAACGTTCTATCAAGAGGTGACTTTGCTTGGACGCCAGATGATCGCAGAACCAATTTTCGTGCTGTTGATCTATGCGCTACTATCTGATAGGATGACGGGGGAACGTCAATTGAAGGAGCTGGTTCTTCTTCTCGTTACGGTTGGCTTGATAACAGCGCACTATTCGCTCGCATACCTCTATCTGCTTTTCGTGGGATTCTCCTGTATCGTGCCATACCTAGTGCGAAAGGCAACAGAGTTGAGACTGCCGCATATCTGGTCCTTACGGTCGTACTTGCCTTCGCATGGTATACTTTTGCTGCCGCAGGAACTGCCCTTGTTTCGGTGACTTCGTTTCTGTCAACAGTGTCAATTGGAGTAGTACGAGACTTTCTGGATCCCGCGTCGAGATCTCTGGAAGCTCTGCAGGCTTTGGGATTGGCGTCAGTCACTCCAGGCCTGCTGCATGACGCAAACATGGCAACCAACTACCTTGTTGTTTTGAGCCTGTTACTTGGCTTTCTTGTGTTTGCACGCAAGGGAAACAAAACGCTTACTGAGAAAAAGATGCTCCCGATGATGGCGGTTGGGGGTTGCTCTTCTTGCATTCTCAACAGTCTTGCCCTTTTTTGCAGGAGGGCTGAATTTGTCGCGAATATTCCACATAGCCCTTGTGTTTTATCTCCCCATGTTTCGTGTTCGGAGCCACGTTGTTTGGTGATGCGCTGCAAAAGGTATGCCGATCCCTTGGACGTTGCTCCTCGGCCAAGTATCTGAGCTATGCGCCAAAACGGTCTTTGCCTGTGTTGATCCTGCTATTGTATTTCCTTTTTGTTTCGGGGTGGGTTTGGGCTGTCACTATGGATAGGCCAACGTCTCCCATTTTTGACGCAAACAGAATGATAACATATGGAGATGACGTGGGATTGAAAGTCGCATACTATCAACTTTACACAATGCCACAAGATATTGCGGGGGCCCGCTGGCTGAGGTCGTATATTAGGAGTAGTGACGTTTTGTGTGCTGGCGACGCTTCAAGATTGCATGTCCTACTTTCATATGGGGAAAGGCCGACCTCAACCATACTGCTGTCTCAATGTGATTTCCGTGGGTCGTATGTGTACTTTGGCGTAATGAACACACGATTCGAGATAGGGGCTGAAAATGGTAACGCTTATGACATTTCCAGCTATCTCTCCATAATGTCTGCAAGGAATCGGCTCTACTTTATCGGGGGTACGATGATCTACGGGCCAACGTAGCTAGGAGCAAGTTGGCGAGTTCCAAACGTTTACTCTTGCCGTTTGAGATGCTGCAAGTGGTTCCGTCTGTGCTTGTTTTCCAGAGCATACTGTTACGATCGCTGTAAAATACCCAATATCTTCCGTTCTAATAGAAGGTCTTCCTCTGAAACGAGACACTCGTAGCAGAGCTGTCAACGTCTGTGACTCCGACGGGAACCAACACCGATAGTACATGCGTTGATGATGCCCAGGCCTGCTGAGCGGATCCTCTGTCGACTGTGATAAAGGCATGAAATCGGTTCGGCGTGCGTTTCAGCCAGAATGTTTTAATGGTCTGGACCAATACTTGGGGCATAAGCAAGATTAGTCAACTTCAAGGTTGCCTCATGGCGATACTTCTTGAGAATCTTGGTGATACACCCGCACTTCAGTGTCTTTGGCGGAGCTGAACGGGTTGCTTTTCACACAGTCAGAGCCTTAGCCGAGGGCCATGATGTCACACTATTGTCGGATAGATTTGACGAAAGGGAAGTATCGAACCGATTCGGATCGTCACTGCCATCTTGCCAGATTGTTAGTGGAGACATCTGGGATTACAAGCCTTTCCTTCCAAAACTCATGGCTTACCAAATGCTCGTACATCAAGCATCTCGCGACCGCAGAATACGACAAATGGTTCCAGTCGACACATTCGACGCTATAGTAAGTACCAACGAGCCCCAATATATCCCTAGAACAAGGAAACCTACTTTGCAATATTGTCATTTTCCCAACGACCCATACTACTACTCAGATTCGTTCCTTAAGCGGACTTACTTTGCGCTTCCATATCGATGTTTCCATCGCAGGATCGAGGCAGTGACTATGTTCATTGCCAATTCAGATTTTACTAGACAAGCGATATTCGACCGTTGGGGAAGATCCTCCCTCACCATCTATCCCCCATGTGACTTGTTCTGCAGTCGTCCGGGAATCAGGCAAGATCTCGTGATCACAGTGGGCAGAATGAGTCCCGAGAAACGATTTGAGGTCATCTTTGAGATCGCGAGAAAAATGCAATGGATCGCATTCGAAATTATTGGAACCTCTAACGTTGAACAGATTGCAAGTTCTGCCCGATACTATAATCAACTACTGGCAGACAAACCAGAGAACGTTGAAGTGAAGATGAATGTTTCGCGCAGTATGTTGCGAGATGAGTTGTCAAGAGCGAAAATCTACCTTCACCTTAGGGAGAACGAGTATTTCGGAATAAGTATTGTCGAGGCCATGTCTTCGGGATGTATCCCCGTTGTGCACAAAAGCGGAGGACCCCTAGAGATTGTGACTAGTGAATGTGGATATTTTTGGGAGACTCCAGACCAAGCCGCAGCACAGATAGCGGAAGTGTTTTCGAATGAGGATTTGACAAAGGTTAGGAGTGAAGCAGCGGAAGAAAGGGCGAAGTATTTTGATGCGAGATTGTTCGAAGAGAGGATCAGGAGGGTTGTGACGGATCTATCAGGATAGGCAATGCATGTCTACATCTTTGATCGATACGGCTTAGCATCGGTGATTTGAATTCTTCCCTAGAGCATGGCATTCTTGCCTCGGGTTGCTAAAGGTCTACTGCGAAAGACGTGAGTGGGGGTTGTTGACGTGTGTCGATGTTTGACTTTCTTTGCTGGGTACGGATACTCGCCCTGTACTCGTCGTTAATGCAGCCGGTCCACATTTCTGGCTAAGAGCCTATCCCAAAAGCCTCTGATTTCTTGACGTGTGCTAGGCGATTTGGTTAGAGTGTTGTGTACCTTCTTGTTGGGAAGGTTGAAAGAAGAGTTAGGAATG
>Ga0315282_10010851_pt1 | contig 14213 bp, 14 predicted proteins | sample YL17G07_20_MG_FD_203693 | JGI IMG/M metagenome (GOLD analysis project Ga0315282, IMG submission 203693) | Sediment microbial communities from Yellowstone Lake, YNP, Wyoming, USA - YL17G07_20 | ecosystem: Environmental > Aquatic > Freshwater > Lake > Sediment | place: USA: Wyoming | collected...
ATCATCGTCGAGGTAAAGTCTTGCACACTTGTGGGGAAGAGGGTGGCCATGTTTCCAGATGCAGTGACGGAGAGGGGTGCGCGACATTTGAAGGAACTGGCAAATCTTTCAGCAGAGGGAGTGAGGACAGTTGTCCTCTTTGTCGTCCACTGGCCCTTTGCTCGTGCCTTTATGCCTGACTACCACACGGACTTAAATTTCTCACAGACCCTTCTCCGTATACGAGACAGTGTAGAGGTAATACCAATCTCTGTACGATGGAACAAAGACCTCTCCCTTTCTCCACATGTCAGGCTTCTCAAGATACCTTGGGAATATATTAACGAGGAGGCAAAGGACCGAGGAAGCTATCTCCTGATCTTGAATCTAAAAAGAAAACAAAAAATCAATGTTGGGAGATTGGGCAAGGTTTCTTTTGAGAAAGGATTCTACATCTATGTGGGCTCGGCCATGGCAAACTTGTCAAAGAGGATGGAACGGCACCGGCATATCAGAAAACAGCATCACTGGCATATTGACGAATTAAGGGCTGTTGCTGAATTCCATTCCATATTAGCTATCCGCTCTTCCACCCGACTCGAGTGTGAGATCGCCAAAGCTCTTTCAGGGATTGCCGAATGGACCATTCCTAAATTTGGTTGTACAGACTGCTCCTGTGAAACCCACCTTTTTGGTATGTCGAGTGATCCTTTACATTCAGAAACTTTCCAAAAATTACTCCAATATTTCAGAATGGACCGCTGCGGTCGGTCACTATCCCCTCTCCCCCTCCCCTCCCTTTGACAAAGGGAGGTTGGGAGGGATTTTAAAGTGTCTGCATACCAAGTATCCACCTCCTCCTCGATGGGGGAGGGTGAGGTCGCCGACGCGCCATAGCGCTTTGGCGACGGCGCGGTGGGGATGAAGATGGAAATTTCCCCAGTTTAAATGTTGACTTTTTCATTATGGTATAGTAACTTCTTATCAAAACAGAGGCCATGCATGAATACAGACGCAATAAATAATGAGACATAGTGAAGCTCTTTATGGGCGTGAATCGCAGGACACAAGGCCCTGCACTACAAGATATTTAATGCGTTTGTATTAATATCCTTCAACCCTTTAACAATCGATAGGGTGGGAATATGGTCTGAAGAAAATTGAGACCCCATTTCTAAAAAAGGAGATGGGTTTTTTTGTCTCATTGACCAGTTGCCTGAGCTCTTTCCCTCGCCCTTGAGGGGAGAGGGGTTCGGTGAGGGTGAAGAGATTTCAGTGGGTTACAATCACGTAAGTACAAAGAGTATAGGAAAAACAAGAAGTCCCTTGGACAGTTTAAATTTGAAGCAGGGGGGTGATAAGTGACAATATTTGTCAGAAGCGGAGGTGATCTGGGCCATCGCCCAAAGGTGGTGTATCCGAACCAGCTCGTCTATACCACCATTTTTAGGAGTATATCCGAACTCGTATAAGTTCGGATGTGAACAAGTTACGCCATGCTTCTCTTACAAACATCATAGGATGAACAATGGAAATAATACTAAGTCCATCGAACGGTGGCCAAGGTGAACTTGCTCGTTCATATAGTCGTGCGATTAAGTCCTCAAGAGAACTCTATATTGCTTCAGCATTCCTCACTAGCTGGGGCTCGGAGCAACGACTGTGTTCTCATTGTCAGAAGCTGCTTTTTCTTGTTGGGACAGACTTCGGCTTGACTCGCAAGCAAGCTTGTGAGGATGTCCTGAAATGGTTACCCAAAAAGTTCAAGAGTGACTTTCTTGCAGTCCCTTCGACATCCGACGGTAGTTTTCATCCAAAGGTCATAGCTTGGCAGACTCTGGATGGTCGGCACCATTGTATCATAGGTTCTTCCAACCTGACGGAGGCTGCTTTCAAGTCGAATTTCGAGGCAAATATTGAACTGGAAATATCAAGAGACGAGTACCACCGAATCGTCCAATGGATTGAGGGTATTGCCAGAGAATGCCAAGTTATCAATACCGATTGGTTAGCTCAATACAAGGAACGGAGTCTCACATGCTCGAAGAATGCAAGCGCAAAAAAGGAAGGTCGTGTCATTCAGCTTCCAATTCCTTCGGGCGGCAAGTACGATGAGGCGATTGCCCACCGCAGGAAGAGGGAGAGAACATTCAAAGAGATTCATGGCAAGCTCCTATCAGCAATGAGAAAATGTGCTAGTGGCACCATCTCTGACCCTGAATTCTGGGAAAGATTCAAGGAGCTCTGGTGGTATCATCCCTCTCGCATTCAGGGCAGCGGTCTCCAGTTTTCCGCGAAATCTGCAAAGTGGAAACAGGCATGTAAGTCAATGCTACATATTCTCGACCGTGCGAAGACAGACAGTGAAATTAGCCTTGACAGAATCGTTCAAGTGGAAATCGATTCACTGGCAGAAGCCGGTAACCCAGTCCGAGGTGCTTGGTTCAGCGAGATATTATGTCACTACTTGCCTGACCGATATCCATTGCTGAATCAACCAGTCGAAAGGTGGCTTAAGCTCAAGCGATGGAAAGCTCAGCGGGGTTCTAGCGAAGGCAGCGCCTACATTGAACTTGCTCGCAAGCTCCGAGAAGCCAACAGACAGAATGAAGGGGGACCACGCAATCTTGCCGAGCTTGATGCTGTCATTTGGACTGGAGTGACCACCTAGGAGACGAGAAGCACGGCAGCTAACAGCACAAACCGCGATACTCGCTCATTTGATATTGCTCTGTTGAAGCTCGGTTCAAGATCAGTTGCGCTCATTCCATGCCGCACTCATCCCGCCAAAGAGCGGCAGGACGCAAAGAGCGCATTTGATAGAAAAGCGTGGAGTGTGGCACAGCGTAGTTTGTGCAGACGTTAACTGCCGTTGTTTCGCTTGACCTATATCGCCAAAAGAGTTTGAAAAACGAATACCCAAAGGAGACCGGACGCACATTATGGCTGAAATGATACCGCAAAGCATTAGCGCAAATCCGAACGCAACCGGTGGAGAAAAGAAGCTTTTCAACATCTTACGGGACGCACTCATCCCCGACGAGGATTTCCTCGTATGGTACGAGCCTAAAGCAATCAATCGATACAGTGATTTTATCGTTTGGTCGCAGCACTCAGGACTCCTCGTTATTGAAGCGAAGGACTGGCACATCAACCAGATTAGAACAGCGGATCCTCATCACTTCAAGGGCAACTTCTACGGCAAGGAAGAAACCGTTTTGAATCCGCTTACGCAGGCGCGTTACGCTGCAGATAAGATAAGAGATTTGGTTAAGAAGTATACTGAATTGATTGTTTCAAATGGTGAACAACGAAACAAACCAAAATTTCCTGTCGGTCATTGTGTTGTCTTCACCAACATTTCCCGAACTCAGGCTATAGATCTTAAGATAGTCAACCCGCAGATAATACCAGGCAATCAGGCACTGTTTGAGGATGATCTGAGATTTGATGTGGATGATGAGAAGAGGTGCAGAGAATTCAGAAGCAAACTACGTCAAGCTTTTACAATCAAGTTTGATTTTGAACCATTGACCTACAACGAACTTGGGACACTAAGATATGCTCTATTCCCCGAGGTGCATGTCAACCAACTAAGGGTGTCTAAGGAAAAAGAGGTAATTAAAACTCTGGACCTCCGGCAAGAGCAAACTGCAAAAAGCATTGGTGAGGGGCATCGCATCTTGAAGGGTGTGGCTGGCAGCGGCAAAACACTTGTTCTCGCAAGCCGAGCCGCCTATTTGAGCCGGTTACACCCCACGTGGAGAATACTAGTTGTCTGTTATAATATCTCTCTGTGCCAATCGTTACGACAGTTAATCATGTCCTATCTTCCAGAATCACCGCAGACCAATATCGAGATTTTCCATATTTACGCCTTAGTTAAAGAACTCATAGGTTCAAGCCTCGCAGCCCACGACGACGAGAAGTACCCTGAGTGGGAGGAAAGAATCATCCAGACACTGAAGGAATCCATTGAAACTGGAGAAGTTGCAAAAGGCATTTACGATGCTATACTCGTCGACGAAGGGCAGGATTTCTCAACAGGGTGGATTCAAACTCTCGTCTGTCTGCTGAATAGCAGGACCGACAGTTTCCTATTCTGCTTTGATCCCTCACAGAGAGTATTCAAGCAGAGAAAACCAAATTGGAAAACTGCAGGTCTTAAGGTACAGGGTAAGAAAGCCATCGAATTGAAAAAGAGCTACCGCAATACAGTGGAGATCTTGCACGTGGCTCTGAAATTTGCCAATATACCAACCCGAATTAACGAAGGAGAGGACGCCTCCGATATTGACAGTTTCTTACTTCCCGAAGTTGACACAACCAGGCACGGTGATCTTCCAATTTTGAAGCAATGCTGCTCGCAGGAAGAACAGATTGATTATATCTTGGCTTCAATTCGTGACTATGTTGAAAGCGGCGATTATGGTTGGGGAGATATTTGCGTTCTCCACAGAGGCTTCACAAAGGAATTTCCGTTATCGTTTATTCCGAAATTCAAACAACGATTCGGCGAACGTATCTATTGGGTCTCAGAAAATCAGCGCACTAAGAGACTTCTCGATGTTTCGTCCTCAAATGTTAAACTCAGCACCGTCGCATCTGCAAAAGGAATGGAGTTTAGGGTTGTGTTTGTGGTCGAAATGGAACAAGGCGGTGACGATGAAACCAACCGCAGTACTGCCTATGTCGCTATTACACGAGCGCAGGACATACTACAAATAGTGTATCAGAGCAAATCGGCGTTCATCGCACAATTGGAGCAGATCATTGCATCAATGTCACTCTGAGAAGCGAAACAACGGCAGCTAAGAACAGTAACAACGACACGCGTTCATTTGGTAATGGCACTACGAGTTGTATTTGCTCCATGGCGCCGTCGGTTGATAGATGACAGTCGGCGCCGCGGCATTGCTACTGCGCACGTTAGGCGTCGTCTCTTACGGGGTAAATAAATGGGCGTAATTCGAAGAGTAGCGTTTTGCCCACACTGCGGCAATCGGGCACCACAGCGCCATATTTATACACAGAAGTACCTTGGTCAAGGATACTCCATGGATGGTACTTTGTCAGACGATGATCTTTCGTGTGCTTATTATGTAGCTGTATGTGAAACATGTAACGAAATCCTATTGTATCATGCCTTTATTGATATCGTGGATGACAAGAATTTTCATCGTACCGAACTTATTTGGCCAGATCCCGGAGTTCTGCATGAATCTGTTCCAAAGGCCATTGCAGAGTGTTACTCGGAAGCAGGAAGAATCAAAAAGTCGGCACCAAATGCTTTTGCAGTACAAATACGTCGTGCCCTGGAGGCTCTCTGCGATGACCGTGGTGCTAAAAAAGGGAACCTGCAGGCAAGGTTGCAAGACTTGGCATCAAGAGGTGAGATTCCTCCCGTCCTTGCGGAAATGACAGATGTACTTAGATTGCTCGGAAATATTGGAGCTCATGCCGCAGATCAGAGCATAAAACCAGGTGATGTTCCTGCAATCGATAATTTCTTTCGTGCGATAATAGAGTACGTTTACGTTGCGCCGAGCAAATTGAAGGAGTTCCAAAACAGGATGAAGAGTTTAAAACTTATGAAAGATACAAGCGACGACGCCTAACAACGGCACAAACGGAAAAAACCACAAACATGAAGGCTTCGTCTGTGCTGCATACGTTGGGCGAAATATCGGCGGCCCCTTTTTCATGAAGAAGGCGCTACCGCTTCTTAGGAATTACGAATGGCGGCAACTTCGATATGGCACTGATTCGTCCGAGACTTAACGACTTCTACAATCTTCCGTTTACTCAAGATAAGGTGGATTTCGCAATTCCCTTTTTAGACGAGGACTTACCCCTCTATCTTGATCCATTCCTTCTGTGGAAATCTCCTTCATTGCAGGACAATTCACTGCATACTGCCATCACAAATAGCTTCAACCACCTTGGCTACCTTTGGTTGAAGGGGAAGGAGAAAGAAGCAGTTGATAATTTGGTTTTAGCATCAGAGTGTGATGAGGTTGGCTTAGGTGACTCGAAAAAGAGACAGGGCACGAGAATTGGTAAGGAACTCGCAAGAGCTATTATTGGACTCTATGATACCATTCCACAAGTGAAAGAAGCTGGGTTCATACATTTCGAGGAAATCCAGCTCTTGGTCGACAACGTAGGAAAAGACAGGGTAAGTGATATTGCGTGCTCATTCGCCAAATCATTTCTAATTGATTATACAATTGAACACTGCGAGAAATGGGGCATCCCGATTATCAAATCGAACCTTCTCGTATACGATTACAAGACCAACCGTTTCGGAGAAGAAGAGACTTATGTTCCTCAGAATCCGGAGACGGGGAAGCCTGTTATCCTCGTCCCAAAACGCTGGCTTCGTTTAATGCCATGGATAAACTTCGATGATTACTTCTCAACATATTTCACTGAGACAGTGAGAAAGGATGATCCACACGACAGGGTTTCCGTCTTAACATTCAATCGGGCCAATTACGACGTTATCCAAGTTTACACGAAGAACAAGGAACGGTCACGGGGAGACTGCAAGAATGACCCTCTCTTCAGACCAATCCCTGTGCTATCGGCTAAACGGAAACTCAAGACCATTATTAACCTTCCAAGTGGCAAAGAAGAAAACGCAGATAAGAAATACGAGGACACGCTCTTCCAATTGATGGCATCCCTTCTCTACCCGCACTTGGATTTTGCCGATGCACAGAGCAGAACAGACAGCGGCGTGCTTATTCGAGACCTGATTTTCTACAACAACCGTTCATACGATTTCCTCCGAGATATTTGGGATACTTACGAATGTCGTCAAGTTGTTATGGAGCTTAAGAATGTCGCTGAAATTGACAGAACCCACATAAACCAGTTGAACCGTTACATGAATGAATCATTTGGTCGCTTCGGGGTGATTATCACCCGCAATAGGCCACCAAGGAAGATTCTTCAGAATACTATTGACCTTTGGGCTGGGCAGCGGCGCTGCATTATTATTCTCACGGATGAAGATGTAGCCATTATGTGTGAACTCTTCGAATCAAAACAAAGACTACCGATTGATGTCCTCAAGAAGAGCTATATCGAATTCCAGCGAAAATGCCCTGGATAGGAGAACCCGAGTGAAAAGGAAAGACGTAGACAGGTTTGAGAAGACCATTGCCCAGCTTGAGGCTCTCCACTCCGAGATCTCCGTGTTGTCGAAGAAGTCTCCAAATGATGGGCTCAACGAATTCAAGCTTAGACTGGTTAACTCCGTACTCCAAGAAGCAAACAGCGTTCTCGGAGATAGATATAAACCATTTCCCGATTTTTTGGCATTCGACCAGGACGCTGTGCCATCAAATAGCGATGTCACGTTCATCCTGGCGCAGTACATAAACTGCATGGAGAAGCTACGTTCTGACAATATCTTTATTTATAGTGGTTATTGGCACTGGCGTGTGGATGATGGAGAACCCTCCATAAGAACCTCTAAACCCAAGAAACTAACGGGGGAATGACTATGACAAAAAAGAGAAAAACAAAACTCTTACCAACGCAAGCAGAGGTCGACACCTATGAGATGCTTCACCCGATGTTGGACAAAATGGCCATGGAGGTACGTGAGCTATCTAAGAAGAAACAGGATGGTACACTGAATGAGCTAAAGGTAAGGATGATCAATAGGGTATTGACCCAAATCAAGGATCTACTCAAGAATGAGTCTTCTGTTCAGTTCTTGGATCTATTAGATACTGACATTCTTCCTACAAACAGCGATGCCATTCTAATCATATCTCAGTATGCCGCTGCGCTTTCCGCTTTTCATGAGAAGTATTATGGATATGATAAGTCAACTTTTAGCCAGAGATGGTTTACTGAAGAAGAGCCGGGCAAGAAAGAAGATGAGGATTAGCTGGAACCAGATACAAAGAGTGGAGCCGCCAACGCTCCGTCCTTGATGGGTTCCGATGGGGGTCGGACCAAGGGAGAGGACTTGGGGTCAAAGCTAAATAATACACTTTACAAGATTATTTAGGTAGTTAACAGAACGGTCCCATTCGAAATGTCTCTTAAAGAAACAAGGAGGTTGATATGCGAGCCTATTCATTCTTTTTTGTCTGCGCGTGCTTCTGTGTTCTTATGAGAGGACTCAGGGACGTAGTTAAGTTATTTAAGAAACCGGGGATAGTGGTTGAAGACAGTGGGATGGTCGTTGTGGTCACGTTACAAAAAGATTTGAAAAAGATGTCTGCAACGCAGGCAGGAGAGAACTTGGGGTCAAAGCTAAACAATACACTTTACAAGATTATTTAGGTAGTTAACAGAACGTTCCTATCTGAAATGTCTCTTAAAGAAACAAGGAGGTTAATATGCGGGCCTATTCATTCTTTTTTGTCTGCGCGTGCTTCTGTGTTCTTATACTGTCAGGGGGAGTAAAGCCTGCGAGTGCCGAGTCTCGTGGAGACAGTGCGTCAGGATTTCTGATTTTGAACGGAGTCTAGATTAATCTGGTTGATGCCTATGTGGACGAGGCTGATCCTGACGAGCCTATTGTTGTCCTCTCCGACAAGCCCCTTCCAGCGGAAGCCATTCCATTCCTTCCCGAAAAGCTCGTAAAGGAGCAGAAGGTGCATGCCATTGCTTTTAGCATCTCCCGTAAAGACAAGAAGCTTACAAATACTTATGGCAAGGTGTATTATCCGGGACATGAGTTAGGAGTAGGAATGGGAAGGGTTGAGGATGGGGCGGTGACCCTGAATATTAAGCAGCTTGACGCCACCATGCTTGAAGGAAAGATTTTGACTCCGAAACCGGTAAAGTTCTTAGACGTATCCTATTCTTTCGATGCATCGTTTAAGGTAATCTTAGGCAAAAAGTCAGATAACCCTTCTGGCAAATCCGCTTCACTGGAAATTTCTGTAACGGGAGATACCAGCCCACCGGCCAAGGCATATGCTGAATACCATAAGGCGTGCATTGGAGGTGATGTCAAGAATATCCACGATTTCCTCGCATCCAAAAATCAGAAGGAAATCGACTCTTACAATAAAGAGATGCGTGATGCAGTTATTGCTACTTTGAAAATGAGGCCTGCAAAGATAAAGATAGCCAAACCGACGATCGCTGGCGATAAAGCGTCCTTTACCGTGGAAGGATTAGGTGCTTCCGGGGAAAAGGCGACAGGCTCGATCAAGATGATTCTTGAGGATGGGAAATGGAAGGTTTCCGAGGATAAATGGAAAATAAATTCTAAATAATCATGGTGGACATGTAAGAAAGAGAGACAACAGCTCTATTTCTGCCCGCAACAGGCAGATAACACAAGATTGGCGTTTAAACCACTCGGGAAATCCCGACTGAGTCGGGACTTCGCCAATCCAAAACGTTATCTGAAGGCCGGCGTTAGTATATTCAGTATATACTGTTGGAAAATCAAGAAACATGGTATGATTATTTTTTTAAAAAGTGAAAAGGAGGTCTTATGAAACAATATAAGATAATTGTTGAAAAACATCCTGATGGCTATGTTGCATATCCCTTGGGAATAAAGGGGGTAGTGGTTGGGCAGGGGGATACCTATGAAGAAGCTCTGTCAGATGTTAAGTCTGCAATTCGTTTCCATATTGAAACCTTCGGAGACAAAGACCTTGATGTCGAGCCACCCATTCTTGAGGCATTTGTTGCTGAAGCCGGCGTTTAAACATAATGTCTAAATTTCCCATTGACGCACCGAAAAGAAATGTCGTAAAAACTTTTGAGGTATTGGGTTTTTATAAGGCTTCTACCTTAAGGACAATCTGTACGCAGGCAGGCATTTCAAGAGACGATTTTATAAAAGCATACGAAAAGATGTGACGGCAGGATTCAGATAACACCGCGTAAGCACTCATTGGAAAATCTATACTGCTGCGACATTGCCCTTTGTCACAAGAGTTGAAAAGGCATCAAATCTTGCGCCATTCCTTACGGGACGGGCAACGCCACTTAGGTTTAAGCGTTAGCGAAAATGCCATTGAATGAGAAAGGAGGTTATTCTCATGGCTAAATCAAAATCATTAAAGGCTCTGGCCATTGTTTTTTTCGTGAGCGGTTTATACGACGCGTTCGGAGGATTTTACTTTGCATTCTCAGTTGGAACAGGCCGCAGCGTCGACAGTCCACCTGCTCACCCCTTCTACGCCATCTTCATTGCATCGTTCTTGTTTTGTTTTGCTTACCTGCAACTCCTATCTGCTTTTAACATCCGACGTTATCTCTTCAACGTAGGCATCGTGATTTTCGGAAGACTCTTCTACGTTGTTCTATTGTTCATTTACATATTGTCCGTTCCCGATTTTCCGAAAACGTTTCTGCCCACTGGCATTATTGACTTGGCGTGGTCAATTCTCTATATTGGGCTTACCTTAATCAGTGATGAGATCCGCCTCAAGGACTTGTTCCTTCCCAAGCGAGGAGAGAGTTGATTGACTTAGAGAAACAATGGGTAAGGGGGCAGGTCTCCACAATTGATGAATGTTGAGACCTAATTTTTCGTTGATGAGGGAAGGAATAAGGAGGGAAAATCAATAGGGAGGAAGGAAAGGGGAGCCTTTCGTAAGGGCAGGGAAGCTTAGAGCTAAGAAAGGAGGTATGAGCGATGAAGAAGAATTTGCCTAATGGGCTGAGCAGAAGGGACTTTTTGAAAGGGACAGCCGTCGGGGCAGGGACACTGGGGTTGATGGGCGTCAGCGCCGGGAAAGCCGAAGCGATGGTGGGACTTCCCAAAAAATGGGCTATGGAGGCGGACATGGTCATTATCGGTTTTGGGGGGGCCGGGGCCTGTGCGGCCATCGAAGCGGCTGATGCCCAAGCCAAGGTATTGATCTTGGAAAAGCAACCGAAAGAGACCCATTACTCCAACACCCGCATGTCCGGGGGGATCTTCCACAGCCCAGATCCAACGGGAGACAAAGCGGCCTTGAAAGAATATGCCAAGGCGATGTTTAGCGGAGAGAATCTACCGTGGATGTTAGAAGGCGAACAACCCGATGTATCCGACGGGCTGGCCGAGGCTTGGGCGCAGTACTCCCCGGGGAATTTGGATTTTTTGAAAAAGCTGGACCCGGAATTTAAAGGGGTGCCCATGTCCGCATTTTCAGGTGCTGCCTTTCCTCAATTCCCCGGAGCGAAAGATTCCAAATACATGGTCTACGGAAGTAGCTTTACGGGAAGGGCGAGCTTTGATCAACCCACGAAGGACCTCCCCAAAGCAGAGAAGATGAACGGCGAAGCCTTTTTTACCGTGCTCCGGGAAGCGGTGGAAAAGAGGGGGATCAAAGTCCTCTACGAAATTTCCGCCAAAGAGTTCATCGTAGGTAAAAAGGGAGAAATCATTGGGGTGATCGCTCAAAAAGGGAACGCGGAGATTGCCTGCAAGGCCAAAAGAGCGGTAATCCTGACCAGCGGCGGCTATGAATACAACAAAGAAATGCGCCGGGCTTTTCTGGAGGGCCCCGGGGTAGAGGGATGGGCCTTCTATGGATCCCCTGCAAACACGGGAGACGGAATCGCCATGGCCGTCACCGTAGGAGCCGCCTTGGCCAAGGTCGGGAAAGCCGCTTCAAGGGTTATCACGGCCGTTCCCATTCGTCATCACGGCCTCAAGATGGGGTTGATCACCGACTCGGTGGGCAGTCCGAATTCGATCGTAGTGGATAATTATGGGAGCCGTTATGACGCCGAAACCCTCATCACCACCGACCCTAGCCGATACTTTTTTTACAAAGAGGCAGTCAAATTCGATATCCTCAAGCTTGTCTATCCCCGGACTCCCAGCTGGATGGTTTTTGACGAAACCTTCCGGACAAAGAGGACCGTGACCAACTTGGGAATTTCTACTGCCGGGTTCGGATTTGTCCCATGGACCAAGGATAATATGGATGCCATTAACCGGGGATGGATTTTAAAGGCAGACGCAATCGAAGAACTGGCTGGCAAGATTAAAGAGCATCCGGAAAATCGCAAACTCATGGAGGAAGCGAATCTTGCCAAGACCGTTTCCCGCTTCAATGAATTCTGCAGCAAAGGGAAGGATGAAGATTTCAACCGCAGGCCCCAGAGCATGGCGCCCATCGATAAACCACCCTATTACGCCCTTCCCCTTTATGCTGGTGGGCCGAATACCAAAGGAGGCATTGCGGCCAATGCCAAACGGGAAGTCCTCAATTGGAAAGGGGAACCGATTCCTCGGCTTTTCACCGCGGGGGAGATTTCTTCGGCCTTGAAGTTTGTCTATCAAGGGGGAGGAAATCTGACGGAATGCATTGTCATGGGCCGGATTGCCGGGAAAAATGCAGCGTCGCTGAAACCTTGGGGATAGAGGAGTAATGATCGTTCCTGGGAGGTGCGGGGGTCTTCGCCCGTACCTCCACTCAGTTTGTATTCTTTTTTATAAATCAAGAAAGAATTGGATGGACAAGCAGAAGACCCTGATCCGCGCAAGTGGATTTTTCCTGATAATTTTTATCGTTACTTTGCTAAGCCTTCTGGCCAGCCGGTCCCATTATACCTGGGCAGCCCAAGCAGTTCTTTTGGGGGATAAACGCAAGAATCTCGGGATTCAATGCGATGGCTGCCATAAAGAAAGCCCGCCGCAGAACAAGGTTCCCACAGCCGTTTGTCAGGGATGTCATGGGGATTACAAAACGCTTGCCGAAAGAACGCGAAAGGTGGAAGCGAATCCACACATGTCTCACGAAGGGGAGCTTGAATGCGAAACTTGTCATCATTCGCATAAACCTTCGGAGGATCACTGCGATTCCTGCCACAGTTTTGGTTTCAAGGTACCCTAAATGTTGGTGAATGGCCTGAGCGCGGGTAGGAAAAAGATACTGGGGGTTAGGCCTTCAAATGTGAATTTTTGAAGAGATGCCGGCAATGACAGATAATGCGGGCTGAAACATTGCTATCCAAATGCTACTGCACTTCTTTACTTCTTTTGGCCTCGAACGTCAGGCGGCATGGCCTGCGGTTCAATAGTCCATGAGGATATCATAAGTGCGGAGGACTGCTATTATGAATATAAAGTTTTACCAGGTGGATGCCTTCACAGAACAAGTATTTGGCGGGAATCCTGCCGGTGTTTGTCCTTTGAATCGTGATTGGCTTGATGATGCATTAATGCAAAATATCGCAATGGAGAATAATCTGGCAGAGACAGCATTCTATATTGAGAAGAATGGACCATATTATATTCGCTGGTTTACCCCGACGGTTGAAGTTGATTTATGTGGCCATGCCACATTAGCAACAGCCCATGTCATGTTTAATCATGAAGGCTGTAAAAGGAACGATATTGTTTTTGAATCTCGTAGTGGAAAATTGTTCGTGAGGAAAGAGGGTGAATATATCACGCTAAACTTTCCGACGGATGAGATCAAAAAAATTGATATCGAAGAATCTATGGAGGGTTGTTTCGATATAAAACCAGTTCAAATTTACAGAGGTAAGACGGATTATTTGTTTGTCTACAAGAGTGAAAACGAAATACAAAATATAAGATTTGACTTGGATAAAATAGCAAAGCTTGATGCGCGGGGAGCGATCATAACTGCTCCAGGGATGAATGTTGATTTTGTATCGCGTTTTTTCGCTCCGCAATCTGGTGTCAATGAGGATCCGGTGACAGGATCGGCACACACAACTCTCGTTCCCTATTGGAGGAATGTTTTAGGAAAAGATATTCTTACGGCAATGCAATTGTCAAAAAGAAGAGGCGAGCTGAAGTGCAAATATTTGAATGATCGTGTAGAAATATCTGGAAAGGCAAAAACCTATTTATCAGGAGAGATAATAATATAACGAACCTGTTCCTTTCTCAATCCATGGCTCGATCTAATCATTTTTTCTTGCTAAAAAATTTTCTTTTTGATAAAAGATCTGTATGGCGACTAAAGATAAAGAATTAAGAGAATCAATAAAGTTGGGAATCAAGACCCTGATCATTCAAGAGGTCAGGCTGTTGCGATTGGAGCGAACCTTTACTCCTCACTTCATTGTCGATGCGATGGGCCAATCGATTCGGGATACCAAGAGAGAGATCATCAAGCTCGTAAGGACCATGGATGATCAAGAAAGAACGGGTCTGCTAAAGAGGATAATCCGTCAAGCGGTGGATGAAGAGATCAACCGGGCTATTCAATTGAGGAATACCAAATGTATTCGTTGTCTCCACGGCAGATTTTACGATGAACGAGGGACCC
>Ga0315282_10010852_pt1 | contig 14209 bp, 11 predicted proteins | sample YL17G07_20_MG_FD_203693 | JGI IMG/M metagenome (GOLD analysis project Ga0315282, IMG submission 203693) | Sediment microbial communities from Yellowstone Lake, YNP, Wyoming, USA - YL17G07_20 | ecosystem: Environmental > Aquatic > Freshwater > Lake > Sediment | place: USA: Wyoming | collected...
CGCGTTTCCTTCGAGCCACTATCCGTTCGATCTCAGTCCGGCAGGGTTGTACCGGAAAGGCGATTGCCCGGTGGCCGAGGACGCTTTCGAACGCTGGATCACCATGGACCTCTTCGAGCACTACACCGAGACCGACATCCAGGAGATGGCCTTCGGAATCGGCAAAGTGGCGCACCATTTCTCGAAGGTGAGCGCACATGCCTGAACCGCACGCCGCGCGCCCCAGTTGGGATGAGTATTTCATGGGCCTGACCCAGGAGGTCGCCAAGCGGGCCACCTGCGACCGCGGCCGCAGCGGGTGCATCGTGGTCAAACAGAAGCGCATCGTGGCCACCGGCTACGTGGGCTCGCCGCCCGGCCTGCCCCACTGCGATGAGGCCGGGCACCTGCTCAAGAAGGTGGTCGATGAAGATGGCACCGAGCGGCAGCACTGCGTGCGGACCACGCACGCCGAGCAGAACGCCATCTGCCAGGCCGCCCGCTACGGCATCCCGCTCGAAGGCGCCACGCTGTACTGCAAAATGGAGCCCTGCCGTGTCTGCGCCATGCTGATCATCAGCGTGGGCATCCGGCGGGTGGTGGCGCAGAAGCGGTATCACGCCGCCCAGGAGACACGCGACATGTTCCGCGATGCCGGCGTCGAGCTGGCGGTGCTGGAAGAGGCCGTCGAAGAGTACAGCGATCAGTAGGCCGGCCTCAGCACTCGCGATACACCTCGAAACCCATCAGGCGGCCCATCTGCTCGATGGGCTGGACGTAGTCGCCAAAGACCACCACGCGGTGCAGAGCGCCGGTGAAGCCCTCCAGCATCTTGCGGGCATTGGCCACGCGGGTGCGGAATTTGGTGCGGCAGCCCCGGTCGATGTCCACGTTGCCGATCACCTCGCCGGTCGAGAGCGCGAATTTCCTGGGGTTGACGAACTTCCCGACGGTGACCGTGTCCCCGATCGGCACCAGGACCTGAAGCGAGACGCCCTTGTTGTCCTCCATGTGGGAGCGGATGATGTAGGGCGAACCCGGGCCGCCCACGCCTTGCATGGCGGTGGCCGAAACGCAATGCGCATGGATGATCTCGTTGCGGCTAGTGTCGAAGACCGGGTCGGAGACGAAGCCCGGCTTGCCGCAGAAGCCGGTCATCAAGATCTGGGTGATGGTCGAGGCTAGGTCGCCTTCGCAAACCCCGTAGACGCCCTGGTCGTTCAGCTTGGACCAGGAGACGCAGGGGTAGGCGGGCAGGTCGCCCCGGCGGAACCCGCCCAAACAATCCACGGTGAGGGCGTTGGCCTTTTCCTGCTTGAGCAGGCTGACCACGCCCAGGTAGAACCGCAGCGCGTCCGTGATCTCCTTGGGCGAAGGCTCGACCACGCGCAAAGCGCCGCGGGTGAACTCGGCGGCGGCTTTCTGCGCCTGGCCGAGGTCGACGGCCTCGTAGGCGGTCTTCAGATCCTGGTAGCTGGGGAAGGCGATGGTGGTGCCGAATTGCTTGGTGAAGGCCGCCGGGAGCTGGCTGCGCTCGGCGCCGGGCGAGACCACCAGCACCTTGCTTCTGCGGAGGTGGTGCATGACGCGAAAAATGCGCATGTAGGGATCCAGATCCGCATAGTTGCTGCTGACGATGAGGTCGGCTTTCTTGCCGCCCTGCGCCCAGGCGGTGACGTCCACGTAGGACCAGCCGGAATAGGGGCGCGAGAACAGCAGGGTAGGCGCCTGGATGTCGCGCAGCGCGCGCAGCATGCCGTTGGTTCCCGAGGTCAAATCGATGATCAGCACAGCGTCGACATCCGGGAGGCCTTTGACGCAGGCCTGCGCGTCTTCGACGGTGCGCAGCAGTTCGCCTCCCACGAAGCGCACTTCGCCGGGATGTTTGCGCTCCAGTTCGGCGACGTTGGACTCGACCTCGGCCATCTCCTGCTTGACATCCAGGCTGGGCTTGGGCCAGGTGGGCTGGGGAATGCCCAGGTAGACTTTCTTGACGATGGCCGGGCCAGCCCAGGGCGCAGCCCCAAGCTCCTCGGCGGCGGCCAGCGTCGCCGAGGCGGTCAGGCCACTGAGCGACAGGCCGAATTCACGGCGGGTGACGGGGAACGGGTTATCGGACACAACTCAGCGATTATACGCGATATTCTGTGCTCGTGAGATGGACACGCAGAGAGCTGCTGAGGAGGCCCGGGTGAACTCACCGTTTCCACTCGCTGACCGAGCCGGTCCGCTCGATTGTGCCGCTGCGCATGAGCACCACGCGTGTTCCGATTTCGAAGGCTTCCTCGCGATCGTGGGTGACGTACAAGAGCGTGAAGCCGAGGCTCGCGTGCAGCCGGAGGATCTCCGTTCTGAGCCGCAGGTTCAGCTCGAAATCGAGGTTGGACAGCGGTTCATCCATGAGCAGCGCCTTGGGACGGACCACCAGGGCGCGGGCCAGCGCCACCCTTTGCTGCTGGCCGCCGGAGAGGGCGGCGGGTCTGGAATCCGCGTATTCCTCCATCTCGACGAGCTTCAGAATCCCGGAAATCTGCCGCTCTCGATCAGCCTTGGGCAGGCCCCTGGCCTTCAAGCCGAACTCGAGGTTTCCCTTCACGGTGAGATGGGGCCACAGCGCCAGGTCCTGAAACACCATGCCCAGGTTGCGCTGCTCGGGCTCCTTCAAAACCCGGCCGTCCGCGGCCACCAGTTCTCCGTCGATGCGGATGCTCCCCGCGTCCGGCGCCAGGAAGCCAGCCAGCAGGCGGAGCACGGTGGTCTTGCCGCAACCGGAAGGCCCCAGAATCACGATGCGCTCGTCGGCCTCAACCGACAGAGAGAAATCGCGCACGGCCGCCCGCCCGCTATAGGACTTCGAGACCGACTGGAACTCAATGAGCATGCGCGCGCCAACCTAAACTGAGCAGCCCCAAAGGCACCAGCGTGACCGCCAACATGAGTACGCACAATGCGGCGATCAGGCCCGACGAGCCGTTGGCCATGAGGGTAAAAATGCGGACCGGGAAGGTGTCGTGACCGGGAGGGTAGACCAGCATGCTGATGCCCATGTCGCGGAGGCAGAAAATGTAGGCCACCAGCCAGCCCGCGGCCAGGCCTCGTTTGGCCAGCGGCGCGACGATGGCCGTAGTGCGGCGCAGCCAGCCCGCGCCCAGTACCTGCGCGGCTTCTTCCATGGAAGGAGGGAGCTGGCCCAGCGCGGCCACCGTGATGCGGCTGGTGAGGGCGCTGTACTGGGCCAGGAACCCGAGCAGGATGATGGCGGGCGTGGCGTAGATGAAGTTGGTGGCAGGCCGGTTCCAGAGCGCAATCAGGCCGATCCCGATGACCGTGCCGGGAAGCGCGAACAGAAACAGGGTCAGCGAGTCCAGTGTGCGCCAGAAAGGCAGCGCCTGGGCATGGATCAAGTAGCCCACCAGAAACCCCAGCAGGGCCAGCAACGAAGCGCCGAGGGCGGCGTACGCGAGGCTGCGGAGAAGGCTGCCGCCGGCTCTCGAAAACGCTTCCAGGTAGGCGCCGCCGGAAAGCGATTGCCAGACCAGAATCGACACCGGGGCGATCACCAGGATCAGGCAGAGAAAGCCGACCCCGACCAGGACCCAGCCCCGCGCACTTCCCAGGGCGATGGTCGGCGGCCGTTCGGCGGTCGAGACCGGTCGAAGCTGGCAGGTCCGCTCGCGAAGGAAGCGGCGCTCGAAGGCCAGCAGCACCAGGGTGACCAGCGCCAGAGGAATTGCGGCCGCAGTGGCGGCGCCGAAGTTATAGAAGGCGGAGAACTGGGTGAAGCTCTCGACCGCGAACACGTCGTAGCGCAGGAAGGTGGGGACTCCGAATTCTCCCATGGTCAGCAGGAAGACCAGCATGGCCGCCAGCAGCAGGCCCGGGCGGACGAGCGGGATGGTGATTTGGCGCAGCACGCGGGGCCATCCGGCAACCAGTCTCCCGGCTTCCTCCAGGCGCGGATTGACCGTGTTCAGGTAGGTCATGGTGAGCAGAATCACCACCGGGAGAAACGTGGAAGTGAGAACCAGGACGCAGCCGGGCAGGCCGAACAGCCAGGCGCGGCCTAAAAAGCGGGCTTTCCCCAGCATATCGAACCAGGCCACCGCGGTGATGTAAGGCGGCGCCAGCAGAGGAATCGTGAACAGGGCGGCGAAGACGCGGCCCAGCGGCAGGTCGGTCTTCGAGAACAAGATTCCCAGCGGCAGGCCGATGGCGGTGGCGCACAAGGTGGTCAGCGAGGCCAGAACCAGGCTGTGCGTCATCAGCACCCACGGGCGCGCGGAGGCCAGCAGATCGCGGTAGTGCGCCAGGCTCACTCGGCCGTCAATCGAGACGCTCTTGGCGCACATCACCACGAGCGGCAGCAGCCCCGCGATCAGCAGCAAGACAGCCGCGCTCGTGAGAACGACTGGCCTGGTCCTCACAGCCCGGTCCAGGTCTTGAGGTAGGGTTGAATTTCCTGCATCTTCCGGGCGACTTCGGCGAAGTTGATTTCGATGGGTCGGATGGTTTCGATGCGCCGCACCTCGGGCGGCGTGTCGACGCCCGCATGCAGCGGAATCTGGGCGCAATCGGCGAAGGCCAGCTTGCGCTCGGTTTCCTTCGAGAGCAGGTAATCGATGAGCTTCCTGGCATTGGCGGGGTGGGGTGCGCCCTGGATGAGGAGGACGGCATTGGGCACGATCAGGCAGCCGACTTCGCCCGCGCGCTGGTCGGGATAGAACATTTCCACGGGTTTGTGTTGCCGCATCCGGCTGGCCCCGTCGTCGCTGTCCACCAGGGCGAACTCAAACTCGCCAGCCGCCACCAGGTCGGCGCTCTCGCCGTTGCTGGTCGAGATCTTCACCCCGTTTTTCTTCAACTGATCCAGAAAGGCCTTGGCCCGCTCGTCGCCCCAGACGGTGAACAATGCCGCCACCTGCGCGGTGGTCGTGCCGAACAGCGGGTTGGCGATCACGGCCTTTCCTTTCCAGCGTGGCTCGGTGTAGGCCAGGATGGATTCGGGTTTGACTTTCAGGCCGCGCCTGGCCAGCAGCACCCGGGCCCGCGCGGAGAAGCCCGTCCAGAAGCCTTCCGGGTCCTTGAAGGTGTCCGGGATGCCCGCGGCGTTTGGGGAGACGTAGGGCGCCGAGATGCCGCGCTGCTTGAGCACCTCGGCGCGGATCGGTTCGTTGGCCCAGTAGACATCCGCCTGCGGGTTGTCCTTCTCGGCGATCAGACGGTTCATGGCGCCGGTGCTCTTGGCCTCTTCGGTGTCGAACACGGCTCTGACCGCCACGCCGGTTTCCCTCTCGAAGTCTTTGAGGACCGGTTCGGAGAAGACCTGGTCTTCGCTGACGTAGACCACCACGGTCTGGGAAGGCGTCCTGGCGCACTGGGAGAGCAGGACGGTGAGGACTGCCGCCAGCACAATCAGACACAACGAACGGGTTCTCATGGATGACATTATCCTTTACTGAGCGCCGGCGTTTCTGGTGCGCAGGGTGGTGATGTACAGGACAGTTCCCGCGGCGCCGAGCGCGCCCGCGCCTGCGAAGTTTACTGCCGGCCCGATTCTCCAAAGCACCGCGCCGACAAGCGAGCCGGCGCTGACCACAACGTCCCGGATCAGGTAGTAGGCGCCGACCGCGCGGCCGGTGGCGCCTGCCGGGGAGTAACTGATGATGAGGGCCTTGCGCGCAGGCTCGCCGAATTCCTTCAGGCCCCGAATCACGAAGGCGGCCAGCAGCAGGGTAAAGGTGCGCGCGACCAGCATGGTTAACGGAAAGAGTGTAAAGAACACAAAGGTCGCAACCACAAACGGCTCTCTGCCGTAGCGGTCGGCGAAATACGCCGCGGGCAGGTAACACGCGATGGCGGCCACCATTTCCACGGCAGTGAGAACGCCGACCGCCGTGGCGCTCACACCGACGTGATCCAGCGCGTAGATGACGATCCAGGCGTAGGGAATCCGTTCGCAGAAGCGGATCAGAATATCGCTGAAGAGCAAGCGCCGCAGGCGCGGATCAAAGTCCCGTACCACCCCCAAAAAACCGGGAAGGTTTCGCGTGCTTTCGAGAATCAAGTCTCGGATTCGTTGGTCGAGTACCATGGCGACGGCGCCCAGAACGATGGAGGCGCCCAGTCCGATCCGCATCCCGCCCACTACCCCGTATCGATCCAAAAACATCCCGCCGAGGATCGGGCCGACCAGGATGGGCGCGCGCTTCACCAGGGACTGGACGCCGATCCCCATGGCGTGCTGTTCGGGGGGCAGACTCGCGCCCACCAGCGAAAACGTGGCGGGGAGCGAGAAATTGCTCCAAGCCAGAAACAAGAACATCCCCAGGATCACGGCGGCCCAATGCGGAACCAGCAGGACCAGTGCGTATCCCAGGATCGAAAGCGCGTTGAATGCCAGCAACGCGCGCCGGTGACCCCAGCGGTCCACCAGCACGCCGCCCGGGTAGGCATAGACCGCGCCGAGCAAGGTTTTCAAGGCGTCAAACAAACCAATGATGAGAGCGGCCGCGCCCAGAACCTGGAGATACTTGGGTAAGAATCGCATCCAGAGTTCTTCTCCCGCACCCACCAGAAGGATGACCGCGAGCAAGTAGCGCAGGTTGCGCTGGAAACCGAGCCACTCGGCGAGTCTCATGTGGCCGGCGACCGGGTGCGCCGCCGGCACTCGGCGTACAGGGCGTCGTACACCACGAACTCCCGCTCCAGGATTTCCGCATCGCTCAGGCCAAGCGCGCTGAACCCGTGGGCAATCCAGCGCAGGCCCTCGCCCGCGGGATGAGGATGCGAGGGATGGGAATCCGCGGCACGCACGACTTCACCCAGCAGGGCCAGCGCCGGATCGGTGAGACGGTACTTCTTGAGGAACGAGTTGAAGGACACGTCCTCGCCGTGATGCCCCAGTTCACAGTCCGGCACGTCGAATGGAACGCCGTCCCGGATGCTCGCCCACTCGGTCTCCTGAGGCAGGAAGACAAACTCCGCCTCGGGATCAATGAATCTCTTGATCAGCCAGGGACAGGCCACCCGATCGACCTTCACGTTCCGGCGTGTGATCCACTTCATCTCACTCCTGCCTCACGCGGAAATTGTCAAAGTGAGTGACGCTGTCGGCCTTGGTCCACAAACCGACCTGGCCAGAGCCGGTGAAGGTCGAGTCCTCGACTTGGAAGATCTCTTTGTGGTCGAAATACACGGTGAACTGCGGCCCCTGAAACTTCACGTGCAGGTTGCTCCAGGTCTGGGAGGGCACCTTCTGCTTCACCCCATAGGTTTTGGGGGGCGTGCCCTTGGGCGCCAGCGAGACGCGCTTGCCGTCCTGGACCTTGTAGAGCACCACGTTGTCTTCGAGCGCATTGGGGCGCACGATGTAGTAGTTGTTCTCGTCGCGATAACGCCAGACCAACCCGGCGGCCTGGTCCCCGCTTCCCGAGATGGCCTTGAAATCCACGCTCAGTTCGCCGTTTGTGAAATTGGCCTTCTGGTAGATGGCCAGCGGAAAGCGGCCTCCGGTCTTGTCATCCGAGGTTTGGGCAATCACGTTGGGCTTGCTGGGCGCGGTGCTGTCACTGAGGATCACCCACTTCGGCGCCCCGCCGGTGTGCGTCATCGCCGATTTCCACTCGGGCGGAAGAGCCCCCGGCTTGTAGGAGTCGAAGTTGATGGTCACGGTTTGAGCCGCGCACAGGATTCCAAGCGCAGCGAGGAAAAGAACAGCTTGCTTCATTGCGGTCTGACCTCCCTTTCTGGTTTACCATGATCCCAAACCAACCTGAAAATCTGCTGAAGGGATTGTGCGGGTTCAATTTCAGCCAATCTTCAGTCCGTCGCGCTAGGCTATCCTGGATGGGCTTGCCGTGGTGCAGGACACCTCCTGTGTCCTCGTCAGGGCCAACCGGGCGAAGGAGGACCTGCAACGTTCTGAGCCGGGTGAATTATGCTGGATGGTTCGGGAATCTCAGCCCGGGGTGCGGAAGGCTGCACCGGATAGTGGCATGCACGTCCTGATCGTCGAAGACGAGAAGAAGATGGCCGAACTTCTGAAGAGAGGCCTGGAGGAAGAAGGGCACTGGGCCACGCTGGCTTTTGACGGTCCGAGCGGCTTGGAAATGGCCCAGGCGTACAACTTCGACGCGATCGTTTTGGACGTGATGCTGCCGGGACTGGACGGGTTCGAGGTGGCGCGCCGGCTGCGCAGGATCCGCAACCAGACTCCCATCCTGATGCTGACCGCGCGCGACGCCGTCCCGGACATTGTGAGAGGGTTGGACGTGGGCGCGGACGACTACCTCACCAAGCCGTTTTCGTTCGAGGAATTCCTGGCGAGATTGCGAGCGGTTTCCAGGCGCGGACCAGTCCCGCAGCCCGCCCGCCTCGAGGTGGGCGACCTGGTGCTGGAGCCGGCGACCCGCGAAGTTCAGCGGGGAAGCCGGGCGATCAACCTGACGCGCACCGAGTACGCCTTGCTGGAGCTTCTGATGCGGCGGGCCGGAAGGGTTGTGTCGCGCGCCGCAATCCTGGATGCGGTGTGGGGCTTCGATAACGAAATCGAGAACAATACGCTGGATGTCTTTATCAAGCTGCTGCGGGGCAAGATCGACGGCGGCCGCAAGGACAAACTGATTCACACCGTCCGCGGCATAGGTTACTGTGTGCGGAAGAGTGGCGATTCATGAAGGGTCGCTCCATCCGGTTCCGGCTGACGGTCGGGTACTTCGCCGTGCTGGCCGTGACCTTTCTGCTGTTCGGGGTGGGCGCCTTCATGGCGGTGCGCCGGGCCATCCAGGCGTCGGTCGACCACGAGCTCCGCGATCGTCTGGCGGGGGTCCGCGCTTTCATGCAGCAGACCATGCCGGGGAGCCTTCTGGAAGAGGCGCAGCACGAGTTCCGTGAGCACTCGGCGGGGGGCGACCTGATACAGGTTGGCGACGCGACGGGAGCCTGGATTTATCAATCTGATTCGATCCGAAAGTACAAGCTGCCGGCGCCCCGGCCTGAACAACTCACGCAATTGTCCCGGTGCGAGACAGTGGTGATCCAGGGATCGCCTTTGCGGGTCCTGACTGCCACAGTGCAGGTCGAACGCCGACCCTACACTGTGCAGATGGCCGTGCCGCTCGGGGAATTCTATGAAGTTCTGGAGGAGTTCGGCACGATTCTGTGGTATTCCCTGCCCGCGGTCTTGATCCTGGCCTCCTTGGCAGGCTACTGGATGAGCCGCCGGGCTCTGGCTCCGGTGGATGAGATTACCAACACGGCCCGGTCGATCAGCGCCCAAAACCTCTCCCGGCGGCTGGCTGTCCCGGCCACCGGGGACGAGCTTCAGAGGCTCTCGGAAACTCTAAACGCGACGTTCGAGCGGCTGGAGGAGGCGTTCAACCGAATCACTCAGTTTACGGCAGACGCATCTCATGAACTGCGCACCCCGGTAGCGTTCATGCGAACCACCGCTGAACTGGCCTTGCGAAAGCCCAGATCCGAAGCAGAATACCAGGAGGCCTTGGGCCAGCTTCTGTCAGAACTGGAACGAATCTCGCGGCTCATCGAGGACCTGATGACGCTAGCGCGCGCCGATTCGGGCGCCGAAAGCCTGCGACTCGCGCCGATGAACCTGACCGAGAGCCTGCGGGAAGCCTGTATCCAAGGGAAAACTCTCGCTGCGGCCAAGCAGGTCGAATTCGATTTTCGAATCCCTGAGACGCCCGTCCGGCTGGAGGGAGATTTTCAGGCGTTGCGGCGGGTGTTCCTGATCCTGATCGACAACGCCGTCAAATACACCGCCCCGGGAGGGCGAATTGTGGTGTCGGTGGATACGGCAGGCGGGTACGCCAGCGTGGAGGTCTGCGACTCGGGAATCGGGATTTCCGACGACGATCTGCCGCACATTTTTGAACGCTTCTACCGGGCCGACAAGGCGCGATCCCGTGAGATGGGAGGCGCCGGGCTGGGGCTTGCCATCGCGCAGTGGATCATCCAGGCGCACCGCGGTGCCATCGAAGCCGGGAGCACGCCCGGACACGGCTCGACCTTCCGCGTGCGCTTGCCTATGCACTGGACTTCCGAGCCGCGAGCGTGAGCGAGCGGGCCGACCGCTCGGTGATCGGGAACCCAAAACGGAAATCCCGGCTCACTCAGATCGCGCGAGAATCGGTCCGTTTCAGCGGATTTTCAGATTCGTCCTCTAATAATACAGATGGGTTCTAACGATGCTTCGGTCGCTTTCCCTTCTGGCCGCCCTCCTTGCCACAGGAACCGGCACCAGTTTCGCTCAGGTTTCGATCACCGGCAGCGTCCAGGACCCCAGCGGTGCGGCCGTTGCGAACGCGGAGGTGGTGCTGAAGGCTGGCGCGGCTGTGCAACCGAGGGCCGCGCGGACGGACTACTTGGGCGCGTTCCGATTTGACGGCCTTGGGCCCGGCAACTACGACCTGGCGGTGGCTCGTGAGGGTTTCAAGATCTTCACGACCCGCCTGAAGGTCGGGAACCGCCCTCCGGATCCCCTTCGGATCAAGCTGTCGCTCGCTGATCTTCGACAGGAGATCACGGTCGATAACCGGGCCACGCAGGTGAACGCGGACACGACTGAAAACCTCGACATCGTAAAACTGGAGCGCCGAGCACTGGACGACCTTCCCGTTTTCGATCAGGATTACGTGGGAGCGGTGTCCCGCTTCCTGGATTCGGGCTCCATCGGGACCGGCGGCGTCACGCTGGTCGTGGATGGCATGGAAACGTCGGAAAGGGGTGTTTCGGCGTCCGCCATCCTGGAAGTGAAAATCAACCAGAATCCCTATTCGGCCGAGTACTCGCGGCCGGGCCGTGGCCGGATTGAGATCATCACGAAGCCGGGCACCTCGGAATACCACGGGGCGTTCAACTTCCTGTTCCGCGATCATCACCTCAATGCGCGGGATCCATTTGCTCTGACGCGCCCGCCTGAGCAACGGCGCATTTTCGAAGGGAACCTGTCGGGGCCGGTTGGCTCGGGCCAGAGGAGTTCGTTTCTGATCAGCGTGAACCGCGAGGAAGAGGACCTGGAGTCAATTCTGTATGCGCTTGGCCCCCTCGGCCGGATACAGGGCAACGTGCCGAACCCGAGGCGGTTGACTTTCATTTCGGCGCGTCTGAACCGGCAATTCGGCCAGAATCATACGGTCTCCTGGCGGTACGAGTTCACGGACGAATCGACCAAGAACCAGGGCGTGGGGGGCTTCAACCTTGCGGAGGTTGGAGCGACCGCCAGCAACCGCGAGCACCACATTTATTACAACCATCGCGCGGTGATCACGCCCAAGCTGGTCAACGAGTTCTATCTGCGCAGCGGGACCCATTACACCCCGACCGCGAGCCTGAATCCCGGACAGAAGATGGTGGTGCTCGATGCCTTCACCGCTGGGGGCGCGCAAGCGGACAGGTTATCGACCGAGAACCACGCTCAGTTCAACGAGATCCTTTCCTGGTCGCACGGGAAGCACTTCATCAAGATCGGGATGAACGCTCCCGACATCAGCCGCCGCGGCTCGAACGACCGCACGAACTTGGCGGGGACTTTTTACTTCTCCAGTCTGGCGGACTACAAGGCAGGGAGACCGTTCTCTTTCATTCAGCAGCGGGGCGAGGGTCACCTGGCCTTTGTCGAACAGGTGATGGGCTGGTTCGTTCAGGATGATTTCCGCGTGCGCCCGAATCTGTCGCTGGCGTTCGGACTGCGCTACGACTATCAGAATTACTTTCCCGACCACAACAACTTCTCTCCTCGCGCATCGTTCGCGTTCGCTCCTGGCCGGAGCCGAAAGACCGTCCTTCGGGGAGGAGCCGGACTCTTTTACGACCGCACCGGCTCTGGGCCGATCGCCGACCTTTTGCGGCTCGATGGGCGCCACCTGCAACGGATAGTGCTCTCGAACCCGGGCTACCCCGCTCCGATCCCTCCCGGCAACAGCATCTCGGCCGAACCCAGCAGCATGGCGCGGCTGGCCCCTCGGGTTCGGACTCCCTACACGGCCCAATTCAGCTTCGGTGTCGAGCGGCAGCTTCAGAAGTCCACCACGGTCACGGTGGGCTACATCGGCACGCGCCTGATCAGCGCCTTCCGATCCCGCGACGCCAACGCGCCGTTGCCCCCGTTGTACACAGGGCGCCCGGATTTCTCCATCGGCGTGCTGCGCCAAATTGAATCATCCGGCAGGCTCCAAGGCGATTCCCTCGAGGCCGCCCTCCGGGGAAACATAACCCGTTTCTTCAACGGGATGGTCCAGTACACTCTCGGGCGGGCCTACAACAACACCAGCGGCATCAATTCGTTCCCGGCCAACAGTTGGGATCTCACGGGTGAATGGGCTCGGGCGGATTTTGATGAGCAACATCGACTTAATCTGCTTGGGACCTTGCGACCGGGCAAGCTCTTCAATCTTGGAATTGGCCTCTCGGTGAACTCCGGAAGGCCGTACAGTATCACAACCGGCCGCGATGATAACCGCGATGGCCTCGCGAACGACCGCCCGTCCGGCATGCCGAGAAACAGCCGGCAGGGACCAGGCTACGCCGCGCTCGATCTGCGTTGGTCCCGCGATTTCTTCTTGGCGCCGTCGAAGAAGGACAAAGGGCCGACTGCCACTGTGGCGATGGACGCCTTCAATGTCCTGAACCGGGTAAACTACGCCGGCTTTGTGGGCAACCTGAGTTCGCCGTTCTTCGGGCAGGCGGTCTCGGCCCGGCCGGCGAGGCGGCTTCAGCTTTCGCTACGTCTGAGATTCTAGCCCGGATTTCTCACCAACAACCTACTGCGGCCCTCTCATCGCGCCTCGCTACGGCCGTGGTGAGAAATAGGGTTTCACAAAATTGGTTTTTCCGGGACGGTGTCCAGCAAGGTCAGCACGAAGCTTCGAACCAAGGCTCGCCGTGAAAGAGAGGCTGCTGTTCCACACGCACTCCTGAATTTCGTGAAAGTCGCTCGTCAGAGAGAGGATATGACAGTCTGGGGATGAGCATGGTTAGGAAGCTCCAACGGCCGTCAGTCGCGGACTCCAGCGCAGCATGCTGGGAGGGTTTCACGAAATTCCCCGCTTACTAACCAGCCATCCCGGAACCCGCAAAAAAGCGTCGGCAACGGGTGCCGAGGAGACGCAAGGGACCATTAAACCGCGTAGGATCAAGCACTTAAGTTGGTTAGGATTTCAGCTTTCGGGCCGCCTGCAAATGGTTGATTTTAGGCTACTTAGAATTTCGTGAAACCCTCGTGAGAAATCCCGGCTAGCACTCGCGATACACCTCGAAACCCATCAGGCGGCCCATCTGCTCGATGGGCTGGACGTAGTCGCCAAAGACCACCACGCGGTGCAGAGCGCCGGTGTAGCCCTCCAGCATCTTGCGGGCATTGGCCACGCGGGTGCGGAATTTGGTGCGGCAGCCCCGGTCGATGTCCACGTTGCCGATCACCTCGCCGGTCGAGAGCGCGAATTTCCTGGGGTTGACGAATTTCCCGACGGTGACCGTGTCCCCGATCGGCACCAGGACCTGGAGCGAGACGCCCTTGTTGTCCTCCATGTGGGAGCGGATGATGTAGGGCGAACCCGGGCCGCCCACGCCTTGCACGGCGGTGGCCGAAACGCAATGCGCGTGGATGATCTCGTTGCGGCTGGTGTCGAAGACCGGGTCGGAGACGACGCCCGGTTTGCCGGTGAAGGCGGTCATCAGGATCTGGGTGATCGTCGAGGAGAGGTCGCCTTCGCAGACCCCGTACAGGCCCTGGTCGTTCAGCTTGGACCAGGAGACGCAGGGGTAGGCGGGCAAGTCGCCCCGGCGGAACCCGCCCAAACAATCCACCGTGAGGGCGTTGGCCTTCTCCTGCTGGAGCAGGCTGACCACGCCCAGGTAGAACCGCAGCGCGTCCGTGATCTCCTTGGGCGAAGGCTCGACCACGCGCAAGGCGCCGCGAGTGAACTCGGCGGCGGCCTTCTGCGCCTGGCCGAGGTCGACGGCCTCGTAGGCGGTCTTCAGATCCTGGTAGCTGGGGAAGGCGATGGTGGTGCCGAATTGCTTGGTGAAGGCCGCGGGGAGCTGGCTGCGCTCGGCGCCGGGCGACACCACCAGCACCTTGCTTCGGCGCAGGTGGTGAATGACCCGAAAGATGCGCATGTAGGGATCCAGGTCCGCGTAGTTGCTGCTGACGATGAGGTCGGCTTTCTTGCCGCCCTGCGCCCAGGCGGTGACGTCCACGTAAGACCACCCG
>Ga0315282_10010853_pt1 | contig 14208 bp, 10 predicted proteins | sample YL17G07_20_MG_FD_203693 | JGI IMG/M metagenome (GOLD analysis project Ga0315282, IMG submission 203693) | Sediment microbial communities from Yellowstone Lake, YNP, Wyoming, USA - YL17G07_20 | ecosystem: Environmental > Aquatic > Freshwater > Lake > Sediment | place: USA: Wyoming | collected...
CGCTGCTGCGGAAAGTGCTGCTGGCGCTGATCGCGCTCGTGCTGCTGGCGTTTCTGGTCGGTTACCGGCCGAGCGATCCGTCGGCGGGCGGGCGGCGGACTGTCGTCCAGGTGTGGCATCCGTGGGGCGGCCCGATGCTGGAGTCCTACCAGCGGGGCGTTGAGCTGTTCGAGAAGACGCATCCGGAAATCGCGTGCAAGACCCTCTACATCCCCAACGACCTGTCCAACAGCCAGAAGTTCTACACCGCGGTGATCGGCAACTGCGCGCCCGAGGTGACGTTCGTGGATGGGCCGCAGGTGGCCGAGTGGGCTGAGCGCGGGCTGCTGACGCCGCTCGACGGCCTGCTCCGCGATGCGGGCGTTGATCCGGAGACGCTGCGCCAGGAATTCTTCGAGCCGTGCTGGAAGCAGTGCGTGTACCGCGGGAAAATCTACGCCATCACGTTCTGCGCCGATCCGAACTTCTGTTACTTCTGGAACAAGGAGGCGATCCGCAAGGCCGTCGCGTCGGGCGAGATTCCCGCTGGCGTGATGGATCCCGAGAAGCCGCCGGCGACGATTGAGGAACTCGACCGCTACAACAATGCCGTGACGAAGGTGCGGCAGACGGGCGCGGGCGAACAGCTTGAGCGCGTCGGGTTGGTGCCGTGGGGCGTGTACGGCCACGCGAACAGCATCTTCACGTGGGGCTGGGCGTTCGGCGGCGAATTCTACGATCCGGCGACCGACACGATTACAGCCAACCATCCCAAGGTCGTGGCGGCGCTGGAGTGGATGGCGCAGTACGCGCGCAGGTACAACTACGAGCACGTCGCGACGCTGCAATCGTCGTTCGGTTCGGCGGAACAGAACCCGTTCATCGTCGGCAAGCAGGTGATGCAACTGCTGCATCTCTCGGGCATCGCCGATCTGGAGAAGTATGCGCCGAACCTCGAGTACGGCCTGGCGCCAATCCCGCAGCCGGCCGGGGGCGAATACAACTCGTCGTGGGTCGGCGGCTGGACGCTGGCGATCCCCGCGGGCGTGACCGACCCGGTGCGGCGCAAGGCGGCGCTCGAGTTCATCCTCTGGTCGTGCGCGCGGCCGGAAGGCACGACGCTGGACGTGCGCACGAGCCGCAACTTCCCGGGCTGGAAACCGGCGCCGTTCTTCGCGGAAGCGCGCAGAGACCCGCGCTTCGCGATGTTCATCCAGATCCTGGAGAACTGCAAACACCAGCGGCCCGTGATGCCCGCGCAGGCCTACTACATGGACGAGTTGGCGCGCGCCGTGGACAAGTACATCCGCGGCGAGAAGAAGCCCGACGGCACGCCGTGCACGGCCAAGGAACTGCTGGATGAGGTGACGCGCCGCACGCAGAAGCATCTGGACAAGATTCGCGCACGACGGCGAAGTGGAACCACAGATGAACACAGATGAACACAGATAGGGGAAGAACACAGGCGTAACATGAAGGCCAGCCACGAACGACGACTGGGGTTGCTGTTCATCAGCCCGTTCCTGATCGGCTTCACGCTGTTCACAATCTACCCGGTCGTGGCATCGCTCTACTACAGCTTCTGCGACTACGACGTGCTGAGCGCGCCGCAGTTCGTCGGCCTGGAGAACTTCCGCGAGATGCTCGTGGACGACCGCTTCGCCAAGGGGCTGTGGAACACGCTGGTGTTCACCGTCTTCGCCGTGCCCGTGACGATGCTGACGGCGCTGGTGCTGGCGTTCCTGCTGAATATGAAGCTGCGCGGGCAGGCGCTGTACCGGACGATCTTCTTCCTGCCGAGCATCGTGCCGATCATTGCGTCGTCCGTGCTGTGGCTGTGGCTGCTGAACAGCGACTACGGCCTCATCAACGCATGCCTGCGGCCAATCATGGTGTTCCTCAACAGCGCGCTCGGCCTGCATCTCGAGCCGCCGGGCTGGCTGACGCATCCGGACTACGCCAAGCCGGCGCTGATCATGATGGCGGCGTGGGGCGTCGGCGGGAACATGATCCTCTATCTGGCGGCGCTCGGCGACGTGCCGCAGCAGCTCTACGAAGCCGCGGAGCTGGACGGCGCCGGCGCCTGGGCGCGGGCGCGGCACGTGACGCTGCCGATGATCTCGCCGGTGCTCTTCTTCACGCTGGTGATGGGCCTGATCGGGTCGTTCCAGTATTTCTCGCAGCCGCTGGTGATGTGGCCCGGCGGCGCGCCGGGCGACAGCGCGCTCTTCTACGCGCTGTACCTCTTCCAGAACGCCTTCCTGTACCTGCGCATGGGCTATGCGTCGGCGCAGGCCTGGCTGCTCTTCATCGTCATCGTGGCGACGACGATCCTGGTGTTCCGCTCGACGCGGCGGTTCGTGTATTACGCGGGGGAGGGCGTATGACCGTGACGCCGCGCTGGCGGAAGCTGCTGGGCCACGCTGTGCTGGTGGCGCTGAGCTTCATGTTCGCGCTGCCCTTCGCGTGGCTGGTGACGACGTCGCTGCAGCCGGACGCCGAGCGCTCGCGGCTTGTGCCGGCGTTCGTCCCCGGGCCGCAGAGCTTCGGCGACGCGGTGGAACGGGCCACGGGCAAGCACCTGGTCTACCAGCCGACGCTGCAGCAGTACGAGAAGGGCCTGACGCGCGTGCCGGTGCTGATGTTCGTGCGCAACACGCTGCTGGTATGCGTGCTGACGGTGATCGGCACGATCGTCTCGAGCGCGCTGGTGGCGTACGGTTTCAGCATCCTGCGCTGGCGCGGGCGCGACACGATCTTCTTCATCATGCTGGCCACGATGATGCTGCCGGGGCAGGTGACGATGATTCCGGTGTTCACCATCTGGCGGGACCTCGGCGCGGTGGACACGTTTGCGCCGCTGATCGTGCCGGCGTACCTGGGCAACGCGTTCTTCATCTTCCTCTTCCGGCAGTTCTTCCTGACGATCCCGAAGGAACTGATCGAGGCGGCGCGCATGGATGGCGCGGGCGAATTCCACATCTGGGCGCGCATCGTGATGCCGCTGTCGCTGCCGGCCATCGCGACGGTGGGGCTGTTCAGCTTCCTGGGCGCGTGGAACGACTTCCTCAATCCGCTGATTTACCTGGCCGACCAGACCAAGTACACGCTCTCGCTTGGCCTGGCAATGTTCCGCACGCAGTACGGCAGCGAATACGGGCAGATGATGGCCGTGGCGACGCTGATGGTGGTGCCGATCATCATCCTCTTCTTCTTTGCGCAGAAGACCTTCATCCAGGGCATCAAGACGAGCGGGCTGAAGGGATGAGCGACGCGGGTCGGCGATCGAGCGTCGCCCGTTCGTGAGCGAAGCCCGCTGCTCACGGCGCTACTTGCTAACGCGTCCGGCCAGGTTGAAGAGCCGCGTCGGGTTGTCCACAAAGACCCACTGGGCGATTTCCTTCGCGCGGTCGAGGTCGAAGCTGCCATCGGCGACCTTCTGCGCGAGGGCCGCGGCGACGTTGCGCCGGGCAAGGTACTGATGCCCGTAGACGCCGTCCACGAAACAGTAATCGCCGCCGAAAGCGTTGATCTTGTTCGCGGGGACGGCGTCGAGCCATTCGACGAGCGCGCGGCGCGCGGCTTCGGGCGAGATGATGTGGCCCCAGGCCATGTCAATGAAAACGTTGCGGAAGTTCTTGGCGAGATTGCCGAGTTCCATCACATAGGGATAGCCCATGTGGAAGAGGTCGAACTTCACGTTCTCGTAGTCGAGGAAGAGATTCGTGAGCAGCGTGGGATTGGCGTTGGCGATGACGTTGCCGTTGCCTTCCTGAATGCCGGTGTGGATTTCGACCGGCCAGCCGTGGCTGTCCGCGAGGCGCATGACGGCATGCAGCATGTAGTCCTGAAAGGCGCGGCCGGCCTTGAGGCCCTGCCGCCGCGCCGGCGCGTGCTCCTCATGGAAGACGTTGTTGAACTCCTCCTCCGCCTCCGCCCGCGTGGCCTTGGCGAAGTACAGGGGGCGCAGGTAGGCGAGGCCGCACTTGAGCGTCACCGCGCCTTTCTCGAACGCCTGCTGCAGCAGCACGCGCATGGTCTCTTCCCAGTCTTCGAGGCGATGGACGCCAACGCCCGCGCGGCGGCCAGCGGCGACGAAGTCGCGGCGATGATTCGGCAGGATGAAGTCATCGAGGCGCACGGCGGTCGCGAAGAACTCGCGGTCGCAGTTGGGGTTGGAGTCCACAAGCGACAGGGCGATGCGGCTGCGCTCCTTCAGCACGCGCCTGTAATGGCCGCCTTTCCGGCGGGCGGCGACGAAGGCCGCGTTGAGCCGCTCGATGGTCTCGCCGTTCACCTCGGGCACGCCGTAGATGCCGCGGGCGGCGATGTCGAGAGCGCGGCCGTAGCCGGTCGAACGGGCGGCGTTCCAGAAAGGTTCGACCAGCGCCCAGCGTTCCAGGAGCGGCCTGGCGGGGTTGCGGGCCTGCGCGAGGGCGTCATCGGAGAGGCCCGCGGAGACGAGGTCGCAGGAGAAGTAGTGGATCAGCCATTCGCTGAGCACGTCGGCGTCTTTGGCGCGGTCCGCCTCGTTCGGCAGGTGCTCGTGCGTGTCAACGATCTCCAGGCCGTTGATGAAACGGAGAATGCTCTCATAGGGTCTCATGGCCGCCTCCGGGAAAGGACGGGCCGCAGCATAGCACAAACCGTGTGCGGCGGGAAGACGCGTGTATGGCGGATTTCCGAGTTGACGCGCGGGCTGGTTGCCGATAATACTTTGTAGTGCAAAGTGAACGTGCCACGGTTCGGGAGAGGGAACGTTTGTGCTGCTGCCCACGCCACAGGCTCAGGATGAGGCCCTGCGCGCCCTGGCGGAGATCCGCGCGGTGGTGGACCGCAGCGCGCGTTACTCGACGTTCTCCGCGGCGTCGGGCTTCATCGCGGCGGGCGCGGCGTTCGTTGGCAGCGGCGTGTGCGGCGCCTTCCCGGATTTCCCGGGCGCGCAGCCGCAGGCGGGCTGGGTGTTTGCGGGCGTGTGGGCGGGCGTGTTCGTGACGGCGGCCGTGGCGCTGGCGGTGCTGACGGCGCTGAAGGCGCGGCGGCGCGGCGAGGTGGTGTGGACGCCGATTGCGCGCACGGCGTTCGCGGCGCTGCTGGGACCGGGCCTGGTGGGTGTGGCGGGCAGCGTGGTGCTGGCGAATCTCGGGCGCTTCGAGCTGCTGCCGGGGCTGTGGCTGCTGCTGTACGGTTGCGGCTGGTGGGCGGTCAGTTTCTTCGCGCCGCTGTTCCTGCGGGTGCTGGGGGTGTGCTTCATGGTGCTGGGCGTGTGCGCGTGGCTGAAGCTGGACTCGGCGGCGCTGTGGCTGGGCCTGGGCTTCGGCGGGCTGCACTGCGTATTCGGCGCGGTTGTCTTGGCGAGGTACCACAAATGAGAACGGGCGTGGCGGCGAGGCCCAAAACGCAGGAGCAGTTGCCGGCGTTGAGAACCGGCGTGCGCGAGGCGTCGGCGGCGACGCGGCTGGCGAGAGCCGAGAGCCGCGGGCGGCAGGCGGAGTTCGTGCGGCTGGATCCGGTGATCCACGAGCACACGCGGCTGGGAATCCTGACGGTGCTCTTCACCGCGCCGGCGGGCCTGTCATTCTCCGATCTGCGCGACACGCTGTCGCTCACGGATGGCAACCTCATGGCGCACCTGCGCACGCTCGAAGGCGCGGAGCTGGTCGAACGCCTAAAAGAAGGTGCGGGGCGCGCCAGCAGCACCACGGTGCAGCTCAGCGCGCACGGCCGCCGGGCCTTCCGCAGCTACCTCGATCAGCTCGAGACGTTGGTGAAAGCAGCGCGCGGAGAACAGGCAGCAAAGCGGGATGGAGGGGGGACGGCGAGGAAAGCATGACCATGAACTCATCGTCGCTGCCACCTCTTGCCGACACGGGCACAGCCGACACGCTGCCGGCGAGCGTGTCCCTCGCGCCGCTGCCTGCGCGCGCCGAGGCGCTTGAAGCGGAAGCGCCGGCGGCGGACGCGGGTGTGCCGCGGCACATTGCGCTGGTGCTCGACTGTCCGCGCCAGGCCGACGCCGCGGGCGCCGTCGAGGCGCTGCGGCAGATGGTCGCGGGCTGCCGGGAGCGCGGCGTGCGCCGCCTGAGCGTGTGCGTGCCTGCGCCGCAGAACGGCAGCGCCGCGTGGGCGAGTGTGCTGCAGGCGTGGCAGCAGTACGTCCTGGCCGAAGGAGTCGCCTTGGCCGCCAAAGGCATCCGTCTCGGGGCGCTCAACCCCGCGGGCGACGGCGCGCTGGCGCAGTGTCACAATGGCTCGAAGGGCGCCGCGCGCGCGTTCCTGCGTGCCCTGGCGCTGGCCGCGAAGACGCCGCCCCGGGTGGAGCGGCTGTGCGTGCAGTTCGGCGTCGGGTGCGGCGGGCGCGCGGAGCTTCTGGCAGCGGCGGCGCGCCTGGCCAGGCGGGCGGCGGCGGGGCGGCTGGAGCCGTCGGAGATCACGGCCGGGCAGTTCGAGGCGTGCTTCGCATCGCGCGACGTGCCGCAGGTGGACCTGCTCATCCGCACGGGCGGCTCGCAGCAGCTCAGCGATTTCCTCATGTGGCAGGCGGCATATGCGGAACTGCTCTTCATGGACGTGCCGTGGGCGCAATTCAGGCGCGAACATTTCAAGGCGGCGCTCGATGATTATGCGCGCCGGCGCAGGACATTCGGCGCGCTGCCGGAGGCATAGTTCTAGTCGGAAATCCGCAGTTCGCAGCGTTCGCAGTAGAAGCGCGCAGCGCTACGGTTTCGCTGCGGGCAGTTTCAGCCTCGGGTCGGCGAGGTCCACGCGGTACATGACCTGGTTGTAGTCGTAGCGCGGCGTGGGGACGGTCACGCCCGAAAACATCGCGGTGTACGTGCCCTCGAAGTAGATGATGCGCCCGCCGTCCTGATCGAAGAGCGGGTGATGCTTGACGTTGTAGAAGCTGTACTTCTCGTGCGTGACGATCTTGCGCGCCTGCGTCCACGGGCCTTCGAGCGTCTCGGATTCGGCGTAGTAGACTTCGCCCAGGAGCGACGGCTTGCCCCAGCCGGCATGGAAGATCATGATCCAGCGCTTGCGGTAGGCGTTGAACGCGACGGAGCCGGCGTGGGCCAGCACCGGCTTGCCGGTGTCCGCGTCGGCGAACTTGTACCACGCCTCGTCGGGCTTCATCGCACCCGCGGCGATCAGTTCTTTCTGTTGATCCGCCATCAGCGGCGCTGTGTTGGCCTTCCAGGACCAGTTGAGTTTTCCGTTGGCGTCGCGGTCCAGCTTCGCGTTGCCTTTCACATAGCGGCTTCCCGCCGCGAGGCACGTGAAGGCTTCGTAGGCCCGAAGGTCCTTGATGGACGCCAGGTCGGGCTTCACCCGGACGAACGGATACGGCCAGGCGAAGTAGAGAGAACCCTGATGCTGGAACGCGTGGCAGCACGGAATCCACCATTCGTCCATCGGCCAGACTGTGCACGGCTCGAACACTTCCGTCTTGTCGTTGAAGACCGTCCAGCCGCGCTCGCGGACTTCGCCCAGGCTCTTGTGGCGAGAGAAGCGGGCAACGAGCCGCTCCACGCCGGCGTCGTCCTTCACGACCGCGAGGGCGTCCATCCACTTCATGCCGTCGGCCTTCGCGCCGTACATGGGCCGGCTGAAGCCGTTGGCGTCGGTGAAGTACGTCAGGTCAACGCCCAAGGCCTGATCGAGTCCGCCCGCGCCGGGCTTGAGCGACGTCGCGCCCGACGTGCCGAAGTGGCCGAGCGGGTACGACGGCTTGTTGGTGTCGCCCCACAGCCAGTACAGCTTGCCGCGGTATTCGGCCATCTGCACGGAATCCTGGCCGAGCACCTTGCCGTTGAGCACGGGTTCCTTGAGCGGCACGGGCGCGCCCACGAGCACGCTGTCGCGGTAGATGCCCTGGCCCGTGATGCGGTACAGCCGTTCGGCGATGTTGATGCGTTTGAGCTTGAGCGTCGCGCTGCCGCCGGGCTTCACGTCCAGCGCCGCGCCGCGGTAGCCGAAGCCGTCGGCGGGAAACTCGTAGCCGTCGCTCTTGATGTTGAAGAAGACCTTCTGATTCATCAGCCCCGGTTCGTTGAACGCAACAATCCCGTTGCTGTCGGTGTAACAGCAAATCTCGTTGACCGTGCGCAATTCGACCAGCGGCACGCCGCGGCCAGTCTGGTCGTCAACGACTGTCATGGCGAAGTACGGTGTGGCCTCGCCCGCGAGCAGCGCACCGGCCGCCGCGAGGGCACAAAGCACGGGCAACTGACGACAGATCATGTCTTGCGCTCCTTCCGGCGGATGAGCCATTCGCAGACAAAGGCAGTCAGACCGATGGTCAAGAGCCAGACGCAAAGGTCAAAGCAGAAGAAGATCCCGCTGACCACGGCGTATGGCGCGTCGTACATCGTCCCGAATCTGTAGAACGGCATAGGGAAGCCGTAGCAGCGCGACGTCATGGTAACGCCGCGGGTCTCGGAAACCCACTCCCATCGGCTGATTAGAATGTTGGCACCCAACAACAGACCCGCCACGAACATCAGCACCACAGCCGTGCTGAGGTGGAACTGGAACCAGGGGCGCTTCTTCGGCACGTCAACCTCTCCCCCAGGGGAACGGGAATCCGTCTGCGGCCTGCTAACTTTTTTGCAGCGTACTCTCGGCGGCCTTGGCCTTCACCTGCTCCCAAAGCTGGCGAAAGCGGCCCAGCAGTTCGGGCGGCGCGACATCGAACACGGCGCGGTTCTCGCGGTCGGCCCGCGGGATGACTGCATCGAAGGGCAGACTGCCGATATAGCCAGCGCCGCCGAAGGCCTTCCGCAGAAACTCCTCGTCCGCCGGCCCGGTGACCTTGTTGCCCGCCACGGCGACGCGGCGGATGCTCGCTTCTCCCGCCAGGCGCCTGATGCTGCCCGCGACCTCCACGGCGCGGTTGCTGGGTTCCGCCACCACCAGCAGCAAGTCCACGCCGCGGGCAGTGGCCCGGCCGAGGTGCTCCAGGCCGGCCTCCATGTCCAGGATGACGCAGTCGTCTTTGTTGAGCACCACGTCGGCGACAAGCTCCCGCAGCAGGACGCTCTCGGGACAGGCACACCCTGATCCGCCGCGCTCGATGGCGCCCAGGACCAGCAGATGGATGCCCCTGAAAAAGGCGGATTCCTTTTCAGCGATGCCGGCCACGTCGGGGTTGAGCTTGAAGATCTGACCGTATTGGCGCACCTTGGCGCCGGTCCGCTCTTCAACCAGCGCCCGGCGTTCTGCCAGCGGCACGATCTTGTGCTGTTCGTCTTCAGGCATGCCGAGGGTGGCGGCGAGACTGGCGGCCGGGTCGGCATCCACGGCCAGGACACGCCAGCCTTCCTGCACGGCCAGATGGGCAAACACCGCGGCCAGCGTGGACTTGCCGACGCCTCCCTTGCCGCTGATAGCGAGCTTCAAACCCATGAGCCCACCATACCTCAAAACGCCGAACGCAAAACCCGAAATCCCGAACAACCCCGGGGTTCCCGAAGCCGACGACGGCCTCGGCCTTGACAGCACGATACGTCCCTGTAATCTGCCTTTCCAGTAGGATCGAGTTGCCGACAAGGAAGTCCATGGCCGAAAGACAGCCCGCAGAAATCGCCGTAGACCAAGCCAGTCTCGCCATGCTCGCCAAAGCGTCCGCGGATGGTGTGTCCCACGCCTTCGCCCGCGCCGACGCCCAAGGCAAGAGCTGCCCCTTCGGCACCGACGGCACCTGCTGCCGCATCTGCCACATGGGACCGTGCCGCATCACCAAGAAGAGCCCGCGCGGCGTCTGCGGCGCCGACGCCGACACCATCGCCGCCCGCAACCTCCTCCGGGAAGTCGCCGCCGGCGCCGCGGCGCACTCGGACCACGGCCGCCACCTCGTCCATCTGCTCAAAGCCGTCGCTGAAGGGCACGGCGGGGATTTCAGCATCCGCGACGAAACGCGCCTGCGCGAAGCGGCCCGCGCGTGGGGTCTGGCCGAACAAGGGCGCGGCGCATTGGAGGTGGCCCGCGACCTGGCGCACCTTTTCGAACAGGAGTTCGGGCGACAGGAAGGGCCGCTGGAGACCTTGAAACTGGCGCCCGTGCCTCGCCAGGGCGTGTGGAAGCGCCTGGGCCTGGCGCCGAGCGGGATTGACCGCTCCGTCGTCGAGGCCCTCCACCGCACCAACATCGGCGTGGACCACGACTACCGCAACCTCCTCCGCACGGCGCTCCGCGTCGGGCTGGCCGACGGCTGGGGCGGCTCGATGATCGCCACCACCGTCGGCGACATCCTCTTCGGCACGCCGCAGCCCATCCGCGGCAGCGCCAACCTCGGCGTGCTCGAAGAGAAGAAGGTCAACGTGCTGGTGCACGGGCACGAGCCGGCCCTCACGGAAATGCTTGTCGCCGCCGCGCGCGACCCCGAGATCGTTGCCGCGGCCAAGGCCGCCGGCGCGGAGGGCGTCAACCTCGCCGGGATCTGCTGCACGGCCAACGAAGTCCTGATGCGCCACGGCGTGCCCGTCGCGGGCAATTTCCTGCAGCAGGAACTCGCCATCGTCACCGGCGCGGTGGAGATGATGATCACCGACGTGCAGTGCTGCATGGCCTCGCTGCCCGAGGTGGCCAAGTGCTACCACACGCTGGTGGTGACGACCAGCCCGTTGGCGAGGAACATCGGCGCGGAGGCTGTCGAGTTCGATGAGCGCCGGGCGCTGGAATGCAGCAAGGCCATTCTCCGCAAGGCCATCGCCAACTACCCGCGCCGTGACCCGCGCAAGGTTGCCATCCCGAGCCAGAAAGCGGCGCTGGTGGCCGGCTTCAGCAACGAGACCATCTTTGACATCCTGGGCGGCACGTTTCGCCGGAGTTTCCGGCCTCTGAACGACGCCATCATCACCGGCCGGGTGCGCGGCATCGCGGGCATTGTCGGCTGCAACAACGCGCGCGGCAAGGTGGACGAGTACCACCTGACGCTGACGCGCGAGCTGATCGCGCGCAATATCCTCGTGCTTCAGACCGGCTGCGCGGCGATCGCCTGCGGCAAAGCGGGGCTGCTGACGCCCGAGGCGGCGCTGGAACTGGCGGGGCCGAGCCTGCGCGAGGTGTGCGAGGCGGTCGGGATTCCGCCCGTCCTCCACATGGGTTCGTGCGTGGACAACTCCCGCATTCTCATGGCGGCCACGTACGTCGTCCAGGAAGGCGGCCTGGGCAACGACCTGTCGGAAGTCCCGGCCATCGGCGTGGCGCCGGAGTGGATGAGCGAGAAGGCCGTGGCCATCGGCCACTACTTCGTCGCCTCGGGCGTGGACGTCATCCTGGGGCGGCCGTTTCACACGGCGGGTTCCGAGGCGGTCACGCGCTTCCTCTGCGAGGAACTGCAGGGCATCGTGGGCGCGAAGTTCCATTACATCTCCGACGTGAACCAGGCCGTGGAGACCATCGTCGCGCATCTCGAAAAGAAGCGCGACGCACTGGGTATCAACCGCAAGACCGAGCGAAAACTGTTCGATATGAAGGACCGGAGGGCGCTGGATGTCTAAGGCCATCTGCACCGACGCCATCCTCGGTGCGCGCGAAACCGTCGCGCGGGCGCGCGCCAGACTCCGCGAGGCGCTCCAGGCCCACGGTCCCGCACACCCTGTCGCCTTCCCGGCCACGGCCTACTATCTCCCGGTGATCTACTCCTTCACCGGCCGCAAGGTTGAGAAGCTCGGCGACCTGGAAGGCGTGCTCGACCACTGCGAGCAACTCCTGCCCGACCCGCCCTCCGAGAGCCTCTGGCTGCCGTACCTCGGCGACGCGCTCGACGCCGGCGCCGCCACACTGTTCGCCTTCGAGACGATCGAAGCCTGCAAGACGGTCATCGGCCCGAACCCGGTGGACGGCATCTGGCTTGGCGCGGCGAACGACGTCATCATGCGGGAGCGCGGCGTCGAGTTCGTGGACGGCACCGCGCCGGGTTTCGCCGCGGTGGTGGGCGCCGCGCCCGAGGCCAAGATTGCCGTCAAGATCGCGCGCGAGCTCCAGGAGAAGAACCTCTACGTCTTCATGGCCGGCGGCAACTACGGCACGACCTTCGCCGAGCAGCTTCAGGCTGAGGGCGTGCAGCTCGGCTGGGAGACCCGCCTGGTGCCCTTCGGCCGTGACGTCTCGGCCTGCATCTACGCGCTCGGCTTCGCCAACCGCGCCGCGCTGGCCTTTGGCGGCGTGCACCCCGGCGACTTCAGGAAGAACCTGAAGTACAACAAGAACCGCATCTTCGCCTTTGTGCTCGCTCTTGGCCCCGTGGACCGGGAGAAATACGCCGCGGCCGCGGGCGCCATCAACTACGGCTTCCCCACGATTGCCGACACCGACATCCCGCAGATTCTGCCCACCGGCGTGTGCACCTACGAGCACGTCGTCAGCAGCGTGCCGCACGAGAAGATCGTCGAGCGCGCGCTGGATGTGCGCGGCTGCAAGGTCAAGATCACCAAGGTGCCCATCCCCGTGCCCTACGGGCCGGCGTTCGAAGGGGAACGCATCCGCAAGCAGGACGTGCAGTGCGAGTTCGGCGGCAACCGGAGCGCGGCCTTCGAGTTCGTCACCACGGTCGGGATGGACCAGATCGAGGACGGCGCGATCGAGATCGTCGGCCCCGACGTGGACAGCGTGCCGCCCGGTTCGGTCCTGCCGCTGGCTATCTGGGTGGAAGTGGCCGGACGGAAGATGCAGCCGGACTTCGAGCCGATCCTGGAGCGCCAGATACACCACCTGCTCAACGGCGCCGAAGGCCTGTGGCACATGGGCCAGCGCGACATCCTCTGGACGCGCATCAGCAAGAACGGCTTCGCCAAGGGCCTGCGGCTCCGCCATTACGGCGAGATTCTCCACGCCAAGTTGCTCGGCGACTACCCTGCCATCGTGGACAAGGTCAAGGTCACGCTCATCACCGACGCCGCGGAAGTGGAGCGGCGCGTGGGCCACGCCCGCAAGGTCTACGTCGAACGGAACCGGCGCCTCGCCTCGATGACCGACGAGTCCGTGGACCTCTTCTACAGTTGCACGCTCTGCCAGTCCTTCGCCCCGAACCATGTCTGCATCATCACGCCCGAACGCCTCGGCCTGTGCGGCGCGTACAACTGGCTGGACGGCAAGGCGGCCTACGAGATTGACGAGACCGGCCCCAACCGGCCGGTCGTCAAGGGCCGCTGCCTGGACCCCGTGCGCGGCATCTGGGAAGGCATCAACGAGTTCGTCTACGCCAACTCGCACAAGGCCGTCTCGTCGTTCACCGCCTACAGTCTGATGGACCGCCCGATGACCTCGTGCGGCTGCTTCGAGTGCATTGTGGCCTACGTGCCCGAATGCAACGGCGTGATGATCGTGAACCGCGAATTCCTGGGCGACACGCCGGTGGGCATGCCCTTCAGCACGCTGGCCGGGTCCGTCGGCGGCGGCGTGCAGACGCCCGGTTTCATGGGCGTGGGCAAGGCGTTCCTCTCCAGCCGCAAGTTCCTCTATGCCGACGGCGGCATCCGGCGCGTGGTCTGGATGACCAAACAGTTGAAGCAGGCTGTGGGCGAGGACTTCAGCAAACGCGCGGCCGACGAGGGCCTCCCCAAGTTCCTCGAGATGATCGCCGACGAAGACCGTGCCACGTCCCCGCACGACATCGTCGCGTTCTTGAAAAAGGTGGACCATCCGGCCCTGAGCATGCCGGACATGGCGAGTCTGTGGGCGGCTGCGCCCACTGCAGCGCCAGTTGTGGTGCAGGCCTCCGGCCTGCCTGCAGCCGGGACGGCTGCACCACAAGCGGTCGCGCCTGCCGATCTTGCGGTTCTGCTGAACAGACTGAAATCCGAGGTGAACCCCGACAACGTCCGCCACGTCGCCGCGGAGCTGATTGGGATCCTCCAGGAGAAATTCCTCGGCGCCCAGCCTGCGCCAACCCGTGGCACGGGCATCCTGCCCGTGGACAGCCGTGGCAAGGGCATCCTGCCCGTGGACTCTCACGGCCTGGAAGGCCGTGCCACGGCGGAGAAACTGGCGGCGGTGACGAGTTTCGCCATCCCGCGCGAAACGCCGGGCACCGCGGTGCAAACGGTCACGCTGGGCGCAACGAAAGAAAACGGCGGCACGCGCGGCAGGGTGCTCACGCTGGGCGGGCAGAACGCCATGCCGTTCCACTTCTTCGAAGGTTCTCTGCCGCGCCAGCCCGCGCTGGCCCTGGAGGTCTTCGACACGGTCAGCGCCAAGCTCTCGCCGGTGCTAAGGGAATTCTGGGGC
>Ga0315282_10010854_pt1 | contig 14207 bp, 16 predicted proteins | sample YL17G07_20_MG_FD_203693 | JGI IMG/M metagenome (GOLD analysis project Ga0315282, IMG submission 203693) | Sediment microbial communities from Yellowstone Lake, YNP, Wyoming, USA - YL17G07_20 | ecosystem: Environmental > Aquatic > Freshwater > Lake > Sediment | place: USA: Wyoming | collected...
GATCCGAAGCCTCCAAAATCACAGAGGATGAACCCTGATTCTCAGAACCTGTTTGTCCGGGTCAATCGGGGCGCACAGCGCATAGGCGTCCTGATGACTCATATGGACAATCCTGTTTACAAAGGACCGCATTCCAAACTTATTTCTTATGTCCTTCAGGATGAAAGTAAAATTCCTTTCCATGTCTCCATCGATCCATTCCTCAATGAAAGCAATATGTTTGCAGATCTTGTATTGCCGGAGGCCACCTATCTCGAACGATGGGACCTCCTCTCTCCTCCTCCGATGGAGAGGGTGCCTTTTATCACTCTCAGGCAACCCATTTCCAAACCTTTAGGACAATCCCTTCCCTTCTCAGAAATTCTTATTGAACTTGCCAATCGAGTGGGGGGAGGGATGGAGCGTTATTTCAGATTCGGGAGAACGGAACAATATATCGAGGCCATGATTCGAAAGATTCCAAAGTTGGTGGATGCTGGAGGAATTGATTTTCTAATGGAGAAGGGGGTCTGGGTCGATCCCGATGCGAAACCCCAGTACGGCAAGAGATTGAAGACCCCCTCCGGCAAATATGAGTTCGATCCGTCCCTTCCCATCTATTCTCCCATACCCCACCATCAGCGAATGGCAGACGGTGAATTTCACCTCATCACCTTTCAATGGAATGTACATTCTTATTCACAGACGGCCAATTGCAAGTGGCTCATGGAGATCGTCCATAAAAACCCCCTCTGGATTAATGAAGAAACCGTCAGGAAGTTAGGTTTAAACAATGGCGATCGAGTAAAGATCACCTCACAGTTGGGTTCCCTGATTACTCCTATTTTCACTACTCAGGGAATACACCCCAAGGTGGTGGCTCTTTCTGACAGCGTTGGCCGTTGGAATTATGGTCGGATCGCTCGAGGAAAGCCGTTTCAAAGTGAGGATCCAGAAACCCATCTCCTCTGGTGGGGGAAGAACGGGAATGGAGTCCACCCGAACCCCATCATCCCCTTTCAACAGGACCCCACAGGTGAAGGACAAGGATGGATGGATACAGTGGTCAAGGTTGAAAAAGTCTAAATCCCCCCCCTCCCCCTTTCATTCCCCCCCAAGGTAATTAAGGGGGAGTTGGGGGGATTTAGACAGACATATGAACCGGAAACGGTGATGTTAGTTTCTAAATAATCACTTAAGGAGGGAACAGATTCATGGAAACCATTCGGTGGATGTCTCTAATCATCATCCTGGGACTCTTCAGCATCACCCTTCTGAGTCTCGCCATTAAGATCGTCAGACAGTATGAACGAGGCGTGGTTCTTCGATTCGGCCGGCTCATCAAGACAAGAGAACCCGGCTTCAATCTGATCATCCCCATTGTTGATCGGATGATTAAGGTCGAACTTCGGGTTGTCACCATGGTGGTGGAACCCCAGGTCGTCATCACCAAGGATAACGTGACCATTAAGGTCGACGCGGTCGTCTACTTCATGGTTATGGATCCTGTGAAAGCGATCATCCAGGTGGCTGACTATATCAAGGCGACCTCCCAGATCGCCCTCACTAGCCTGCGGAGCGTCTTGGGACAGTCTGACCTCGATGAACTCCTTTTCGAGCGAGATAAGATTAACAAACGTTTGAGGGAAATTATCGATCAACATACAGAACCCTGGGGGGTGATGGTGAGCGTGGTAGAGGTAAAAGATGTCCAATTGCCCGATCCGATGCAGCGAGCCATGGCAAGGCAAGCAGAAGCAGAACGGGAGAAACGGGCAAAAGTCATCCATGCACAGGGTGAATACCAAGCCGCAGAAACCCTTCGGCAGGCAGCCCATATCATCTCCATTGAGCCCGCTGCCCTTCAGTTGCGATATCTCCAGACGCTCACAGAGATCGCCGGTGAGAAGAACAGCACCATTATTCCCATCACCTTGGATATTGCCAATACCCTTCAAGCCATCGGCAAAAAGGTTGGGGTCCCAGATATGCTGACGAATGAGTAATAGGGAGGATTGCGTTGACGTTGAAAATTCCTCATATTCCTTTCTGGACCTGGACATTAGGAGGGGTTCTGATTGTACTGGCCGTGAATATGGCCATTACCCTACCGACCTATACCACGACTAAGAAGGAATTTTGTATCACCTGCCATCATCAACAGAGGGAATCTTCGTTTTGGGAACAATCCACGATACATCCCAAGATCAATTGCTCAGAGTGTCATGCGACAGGCCATGCCCTGATGCCGAGCATCAATATCTTTCCTCTCCAGAGCGGAGGGGAACATGCGGGTTTTTCTGCTAAGCTTGACCAGATTAATCCAAATTGCATCCGCTGCCATTCTGGTGTTTTTGCTATCGAGCGAACTTCTCCTAATTTGAATCCTTATAATATATCGATCCCGCACCGTTTCCATATCGAACAACTGAAAAATTCCTGCACCTCCTGCCATTACAATATCTATCACGACCCTCACGACCCACCGACCTTTCGTCCCCCGAAAGAAGCCTGCTTCGAATGTCATCGCCGGGAAAAGACCTCCTGCTCAACTTGTCATCCCAAAGGGAACATACCGTTGCCAAAGACAACCGAGGTTTCCCATTCGGAGTGCGCCAAATGTCACAAGGGATTTGAAAACGCTAAGATTAAGATTTACAATCTTCCGTTTCCTCACCAGAAACATATTGCAAGCATATTGAACTGTAATGTCTGTCACGCTTCAGGAGATGAACATGGAAAAATCCTGAAGACAAGAGTCGAATGCCTAAGTTGTCACCACAAAACGGCATCGAAATGTATCGATTGTCATGAAACTCAAATGAAGTTCATCCAGGGAGAATCCCTCGGTAAGAAAGACTCTCAACCCGATGTGATGGCCGATGGGGTAAAATGTATTGAATGCCACACCACCATCTCTCAGGGTCACTCCCTGGCGGAAGTCAAAAAGACCTGTGTCCAGTGCCATGAAGAACGATACGGAAAGATGACGGATGAATGGCAACAGGAGATTTCTGAGAGAATGAAAAAGTTGAAACTCTCCCTTGAAACCTTAAGGTTACAGAAAAAAATGGTTCCCGACCCGGAAAAAAGAAAGGTTGAAGCCTTAACAAAAGAAGTACAAGACCTTCTAAAAGTGGTCGATGAAGACAAGAGCAAAGGAGTTCACAATTTTATCTATGCCCAAAAATTGACGGCGGAGAGTGAAGAAAAGGTTCTCTCAGCCAAGAGGTCCCTTTCAAAATGATTGAAATAAGAGACCTCTTACCGACGCGAAAGGAGGGAAAAATGGAAACGGGAGTGTTTAGCAAAAGTTGGTTTTCATCCGTTATTCTTTATTCAATGCTTGCCTGGACAATCATCTGTTTCATAGGGACCTGGTTCGTCATCCTTAAATACAGGATCCTTTTTGAGGAGTTGATCACCATAGTGGTTACATTCTTCTTCGCTGTTGCCATATGGGGTATTCCCCTAATAGTAGGATTAATCCTTTTATCCGATTATCTAACCCCTCCAGAAGAATCCCCCCCATATGTAATGTTTAGAGAGTTGATTAAAAGAGGGATGAGAAGAAGTTCAGAGTAGTTAAAACAAGGCGATTCATTCAATTTGGAGTGTGTTTATAAAGGAGGCGATACAAGATGAAAGAGAGCGAATATACTTATCTTTCAGCTTTCATGCAGATCACCAGAGCAATCAGTTCTTCCTTAGATCTTAAAGAGGTTCTCCATCTGATCGTTAAAAGTACCTGTGAGATCACCGGTTCAAAAGGATGCACTCTGATGCTTTTGGATGAGAAAGGCCAGAGATTGGAGGTGAAGGCATCCTTCGGGTTAAGCGATCAATATGTTGAAAAGGGACCTGTCTCTGCAGACAGATCGATCTCTGATACACTCAGGGGTGAACCCATCATCATTGAAGATGTTGCCTCAGATCCAAGGGTTCAATATCCTCAAGAGGCTAAGAAGGAGGGTATTGCTTCCATTATCTCTATCCCGATCAATTTAAGGGGCAGGATAATCGGTGTCTTTCGTCTCTACACTCCTGTTCCATGCAAGTTCACCCAGGACGATATCCAATTCCTTATTGCCGTCGCCGAGCAGAGTGGTCTCGCCATCGAAAATGCAAAGATGTATGAACATATAAAAGCAAATTATGAAAAACTGATGGCTTCTCCCTCTTCGATCATGGAATGATCAAATCTACCTGTGTGACCCTTTCCTCTTTGACCATGTGCACTTCCTTTTTTGAATATTCACATCGCCTTGCAGAGACAAGTAAAATTTCTATTGCCTGCTTTATTCTCTTTTTTTTATAATGTATGATTATATGATGCACAAGCCCAGTTTTGAGCAGTTCGAAGCAACTTCTTTATACTGTCCCAGGTGTAAGGCAGCGGTGCCCGTGAGAAAGAGATTGCTTTTGGTCTTACCTGAAGGGGACGAATATGAATATCTCTGTGCCTATTGTTCCTACTCCGTTGGCATGAAGACAGAGAAGGGAGTTCCCCAGATCGAATTGATTATTAAACCCTAAACTTTTTCGAACAATTCCTGCAAAATCACAATCCACGGTTGATCCATCTCGCCGTAATACCTCACTCTCCCGATGATTTGCTGAGATCCGGCAGGGGTGCCGGAGAAAATCTTATAGCGGTAACCGCAGCTTGTCCCTGAACGAAATGAATGCCCCTAACACTCCGAGGACTCTGCTATCGCAGGGGAGTGATACCCCTACCCATAAAGATATAATCCGTCCGCTTGATAAGATTTTCGGAGGCATTCCTGCCGGATCGTCAGATTTCTCACACTTCAGTGAGGGATCACATTTCTCCCGAAACAAGGCTTGCACCTCTTCATAAAATCTGTTTTAATGCCGTTAGAGGTGGGACCTTGAAACAGAAAACAAGACTCCTTAAGCCCGGAAAATTGGATATTGATATTCTGAGAAGATTTTTAGAAAAAAACATGATTCTTGATTCTCGGGTAGTCGTAGGCCCAAAGATCGGTGAAGATGCAGCAGTCATCAATTTAGGGGAAAGCTCAGATCATTATTGGGTGGTCACTTCAGATCCAATTACCTTTACGACCGAAGAGATCGGATATTATGGAGTGGTCGTCAATCTGAATGACATTGCGACGATGGGAGCAATTCCAAAATGGTTCTTAGCCACTCTCCTCTTTCCAGAAGAGTCGGATTTGGAGCTCATCGAGAAAGTTTTCAAACAGATTCACGATGCCTGTCATCGATTTAAAATCTCCTTTATCGGAGGTCATACAGAGGTCACTCATGGGATTAAAAGGATGATCCTCTCTGGCCATATGATCGGAGAGGTCAAGAAAGATAGGCTTGTGACAACGAGCGGTGCAAGAGCTGGAGACCTTCTTCTCCTGGTTAAAGGGATCTGTATAGAAGGAACATCGATCATTGCGAGGGAGAGAGAATCTGAACTCTTAGCGAGGGGCATCACCCCTTCCCTCATCCAGAGGGCAAAGAGGTTTATCTTCGAACCCGGGATCGATGTCCTTCAAGCAGCCCGTATCGCATGTGATTCTGTCTCTGTCCATTCGATGCATGATCCTACCGAGGGAGGATTGATCAATGGAATGGTTGAGATGGCATTGGCCTCAGAAAAAGAGATAGAGGTCAATTTAGAAAAGGTTCTTATCTATGAAGAGTCTCGAATCCTCTGTCAGGAATATGGACTGGACCCTCTCGGTGTGATTGCCTCAGGAGCTTTGCTCTTGACCATTTCGCCGTCAGACCTCTCACCCCTCTTAAAAGCTTTTGGGGAGGCTTCCATCCCTATCCAAGTTATCGGTCAGGTGAAGAGAGGCCAAGCCAGGGTTTTGGCGATAGACGAAAAAGGCAGCAAAGAACTTAACCCACTTCCAAGGGATGAAATCCTGAAGATCTATTGACCTGGAAGAATGGAATACTGGAATGATGGAATAATGGGTGTGAAAAAGAAGTAGTAAAATCTTTTAACTGTTTTTCTTATTTACATCATTCCATGATTCCAATATTCCAATTCGAATGGAGTCCCTAACTTTTGCGTTGAAGGAAATTCGGAGCCATGGCAGCAGAAAAGAAATCTTTTCTGGGTCTTTCGAAGAATGTAAAAAACCTGGGCTGGGTCAGTTTCTTCAACGATGTATCAAGTGAAATGATCTACCCCCTTCTGCCCCTTTTCCTGACCCAGCTTTTGGAAGGCGAGACGTGAGGGACGTTCGTGCACTGAAATTCCGCCATAAGAAATAGGTTGATAATATCTTTTAAAATCAAGGCGTTAAGAGCAAAATCGAGGGTTTCGAAAAAAAAGCTGTTCCTTTTTTCCCTTGACAAAGATGCTCTACTTTTTTAAATTTAATACTTATACGAAATACTCTCCAATTCTTCCTCAGGATATCTTCATGAAAGAAATCGAAGAAGAGAGACAAATGATCAGGCAAGTTGCCGCAAAAACTGCCCAAAAAATTGTTCAGCCCAGGGCAGCGGAGATCGACGCCACCGGAGAATTTCCATGGGATCTGGTAGATGCCTTAGGGAAACAAGGGTTTTTCTCCATCATCCTCCCTGAAGAATATGGCGGAACCAATGGGGACATCACCTCTTTCTGCTTCGTCATAGAAGAGATTGCAAAAGTTTGCGGCTCTTCCTCGCTCTTGATTCTCGCTCAAGGGATAGGTACCCTGCCCATCTGGTTGGGAGGGAATCCTTCCCAAAAGGAGCGCTATTTCACACAGATCTCCGAGAAGAACCACCTCACTGCTTTCACCCTGAACGAGCAGGAAGGAGGATCAAATATCGCTTCCATCAAGACAACGGCTAAGAAGCAAGGAAAGGACTATCTGCTCAATGGCCGCAAATGTTTCATTACCAATGGGAGCATTGCCCAATTTTACTCTGTCTTTGCCGTCACTGATCCCGAAAGGAAAAAAGAAGGAATCTCCGCTTTTGTCGTAGAAGGTGGAACTTCCGGTCTCAGTTTCGGCAAGAAAGAGGAAAAGATTGGAATGAGGGGTTCGGTGACAACCGACGTCCTCTTTGAAAACTGCCGGATTCCCCAAGAAAATCGTCTGGGAGAGGAGGGCGAAGGGTGGAAGATTGCAATGCATACGCTCAACAGATCGAGACCGGCAGTGGGGGCGCAGGCTGTAGGCATTGCTCAAGGAGCCCTCGACTATGCCATTCACTACGCCAATGAAAGAATCCAGTTTAAAAAACCCATCTCCTCCTTTCAGGCGATTCAATTCATGATCGCCGATATGGCCACACAAGTGGAAGCCGCTCGAGCGCTGGTTTACCAGACAGCAGCTCGCATAGATGCTCAATTTGAAGATACAGAAAAAGTTTCCGCTATGGCAAAATCTTACGCTTCCGATATCGCTATGAAGGTGACCACCGATGCCGTCCAGATCCTCGGAGGATATGGATATATGAAGGATTATCCTGTGGAACGGATGATGCGAGATGCCAAAGTGACCCAGATTTATGAAGAAGCCAGTCAAGTTCAACGGCTGCTGATCGCCCACCAATTATTAAAAGGTTAACCCAATGGGGCGAAGATGAAACAAACCCTTCGCCTGCCTCTCATTCCTACCCTCATCGCATATACCCTTGGGCTTTATTTAGGCTATTTTAACCTTCCGTTCCCTTCTCAAGGATTGATCCTTTCTCTCCTGATACTCTTGGCTTTGTGGGGACTTTTTATAGTAATGAAAAGAACCCAATTGGGTTCTTGGATGGCCGTCCTCTTCTCCTTCGTTCTTGGAATTTTCTCTATCCACATTTATCTCGATTCACCACACTCTCCCTCCCATATCTCACATTTCAACGGCTTTGATCAAATTGCATTAGAGGGAATCGTTGACCGCCCTCCTCAACGTTCCCCAGACGGAACTCGATTATTGATTCGATCTGAGAAGGTTATTTTATCGAACCGTCATATCCCCGTTGACGGTTATCTTCTTCTATTTTTAAAGGGGGAGAGTGAACCGCTTTGTGTTGGGAATCGTCTTCGATTTTTGTGTAAACTCTATCCTCCCCGTGGATTTCATAATCCGGGTGGATTTTCTTATGAACGCTATCTTGCCTTTGAACGGATCTATACCATTGGATTTTTATCAATGAAAAATGCGTGCCTGAAGATCGGCGAGGGGTTTAAAAATCCAATTCTCCTCCGGATGGAGGGTTGGAGGGATCGTATCCGCGATTTTCTGGAAAAGAAAGCCGAACCCTCATGCTCCAGTATTTTCAAGGCTCTCGTATTAGGCGAACAGGGAGACATTCCAGAGGAGGTGAAGGAATATTTTGTCCTCACAGGGACCGCTCATCTTCTGGCCATTTCCGGAGATCAATTCGGAATCGTTGCTTTCCTTTCCTTCTCTCTGTTGATCTGGATTCTAAAGCGTTCCGAATTCCTTCTTCTCTCCATTTCGGTCAAAAAATTGGCCGCTGGGCTGACGATCCCCTGCATCGTCCTCTATGCCTTCATCGCGGGCGGAGGGATCTCTGTGATCCGGGCCATGATCATGCTGATTACCTTCCTCTTCTCCATCCTGTTCGGTCGGGAGAGAAACCTGCTCCACACGCTTGCTCTGGCTGCCTTTCTCATCCTCATCTTCTCACCCCCTTCCCTTTTCGATGTCTCCTTCCAACTCTCCTTCCTCGCCGTCCTTTCGATCCTCTATTTGGTGCCACGTATCCTTCGAGGGCTAAAACACGAAGGGATTTCTCTATCCCCAAAAACCTCATGGAAGCAAAAAATCTGGGAATATGTGAAGATCTCTCTTCTCGTTACCGGAGTGGCCATCCTGGGAACCGCACCCTTTGTCGCCCTCCATTTCAATAGGATCTCACCCATTGGATTTGTCACCAATCTTTTCGTCATCCCCTGGGTGGGATTTCTCATTGTCCCTTTGAGCCTCGTCGCTTCCATCTTCTCCTTCTTCTTTTCCCCCTTAGCCACCCTCTTGCTCAGCATGAACGGCTTCATCACTCTAATCCTTCTCAGAGTCTTGGCGTTCCTCGCCTCCATCCCATTCGCTTCTTTCTTTATCTCTACCCCAACGGCTCTTGAAATTGTCTCCTTTTACTTTCTCCTTTTCCTGGCCGTTCACCTTAAGAAACAGAAGGTGGCCCGCTATATGTTTGTAGGACTCTGTGTGGTTCTTGTTTTAGATTTAGCTTTTTGGAATTTGAAGGGTTTGTTTCAGAAAAATCTCATCATGACCTTCATTGATGTGGGACAGGGAGACTCCATCCTCCTCGAATTGCCAAAGGGGAAAAAGATGTTGATCGATGGGGGTGGCCTTCATGAGGATCGTTTCGATATTGGAAAGAATGTGATCGCCCCTTTTTTATGGAAGAAGAAAATCCACAAGCTCGACTACCTGGTCCTCACTCATCCTGATCCCGACCATCTAAAAGGCTTAAACTTCATTGCTTCTCACTTTTCGATCGGTCAATTCTGGGAGAGTGGTCTCCGTTCGGATTCAGAGTTCTATTCCAGATTAGAAGAGACTCTCCTCAAGAAAAAGGTGGGCAGGTTTTCTCTGAACGAAAAGACCCCTCCCCAAATAATCAATGGGGCTCAAATCTCTTTTCTTAACCCTCCGGGGATGGTTGAACCTCATAGAGTAGGTCGAAATACCTCTTTCTTTAATAACCACTCTTTGGTCATAAAACTTAAGTTTAAAAATATAGAGGTGCTCCTGCCAGGAGATATCGAAAAGGAAATAGAATATCGACTTATGAGAGAGGGATACTCACTCAGGGCTGATATTCTGAAAATCCCTCATCATGGAAGTGCCTCATCGAGTACTCCGCTATTTCTGGAAAGGGTGAAGCCCACCTATGCCGTTCTCAGTGTGGGCGAACGGAACATCGGGAGACTTCCCCATCCGGAGGTAATAAAAAGATATCAAGAACTGGGGACGAAGATATATAGAACAGATGAGGACGGTGCGATCACAATCATTACAGATGGAGAAGAAATAGAGATCAAGACCTTTATGAAAAGGTGAATCTTAAAAATGGTGGATTGACAAGCACCAAATTCCAAACACCAAATAACAAAGTTATTGTGTTATTATGTCAATAAGTCATTCAATGACGAATGACTTATTGACATAGTGACTTAATGACTAAGAAGCATTTGGGATTTTGGGAATTAAATATGTTCCAAACTTCACATAAACATAAACAATTTTTCGCAGAATTCCTCTCTTTCAAAAAATCTTTTTACACTGTCTTGGAATAATCTATGTAGCGACCGCGTTCGAATCCAAAGTGTTTGAAGAAACCCTGCAACTGACTATCCCGCTCTTCGATCATCACATGGACCAACTTTATCCTTTTGGAGCGACACCTGTCTATTAGCGCCTCGATTAGCTTCGTAGCGATACCCTGGCCTTGGTACTTGGGATCAACTCCAAAAATCTAAATCACGCACGCCTCTGAAACCTGTTCACGAACATAGGTGAGATACGCCAGGACAAACCCAACAAAGTGATCGTCAACCTCGGCTACAAAGCTCACATCCATTTCACCTCCCAAGGCTTCCCGGACTAAATCTCTATAAGTGAGAGCCCTCTGCACCCCACTTATCTTTCGGTCGACTTCTAAAATACCATTGATATCCTCGGGCTCCATGGGTCGGATACTCACTTTCACATCTTTCTCAGCCATCATCATCACCTCCTTTTAAGCAATTATTAAGTTTGATGATTTACCTTTACCAGACTTGTATTAAAAAGTAAACTAAAATTTAAAGTTTGTTCAATTATTCACAGAGTCCCACTTTCTAAAACCTCAAGTAGTAATTATTCCTTTCTGAAAGGGGGATAGAGGGAGATCAAAACTTCATACTATTTATTGGTTTTTATGGTATAATGATTTAAAAAATTACAGTGAAACAATGCCATTGGGGAGGTAAAGCCAATGAGGTTTCATCGGATCATAGTCAATCCCAATCAAATGGGAGGCGTTCCCTGCATTCGTGGGTTGCGAATCCCTGTAGCGACCGTTGTGGGTATGGTAGCAGACGGCATGAGCGAAGAGGAGATTCTCAAAGCTTTTCCAGACTTGGAATCTGAGGACATCCACGAGGCTTTGCAATATGCTACTGAAGCGGTGAGGGAACGAGAACTTCCATTGTCGATGGAGTCACAGAAGGAGGTATAAACTGTGAGAGCGGAGAATGTTAAGGCAAGGGCAAAGAAATTAGTTGATCATTTATCTGAGGATAAAGCAAAGGTAGCCGTCTCATTTTTGGAGTTTCTGGAAGAGAAAGAGTGTTGGGAAGCTACCAAAGAAATCCTTGGAGATAAAGAATTAATGGCAAGTATCCGGAGAGGAAAAGCGGATATTGCTGAAGGGAGGGTAAAACCATGGAGAGAGGTTAAAAAAAATGTTTGAAGTATATCTCTCCCATGAGGCAGAAAAAATTTACCTCAAGGCCAACGCCAAAACAACTCGATTACTTGATAACTGTTTTAGACATCTGGAAACATCTCCTTTTTTCGGCCCGAATATCAAACGTCTGAAAGGAAAACTGGAGGGAAGTTTCCGCTACCAAATTGGAGGAATGCGGGTAATCTACAGCGTAGACATTGAATTAAGGAAAGTCTTTGTTGAGACCATCGGTGCCAGGGGTGATGTTTATAAATAATGGTCCGTTGACTTTTCCGCATAAATTCAATAGATTCTAAACAAAAATGGAATCTAACCTGATAGAAAAGCTCAAGAAATATTTTAGTCAAGAGATTTATTCATAGGGGGTGAGCATTATGACCAATCCAAGCGATTTAGATCGGACTTTCCACTTTATTATGAAAAGAATGGTGGAATCCGGGCTGGCGCCGCACTATACGGAGATCGCTTCCGGGTTGGGAATTCCCGTGGAAGAAGGTCGAAAAGCTCTTCACGACCTTTTTGCAGCAGGGATTCCTGGATGGCTATTTCCAAATACTGACTACATCGCCTCCTTTGCCCCATTCAACAATCTTCCCACTCAGTATCGGATAACCATCGAGAGGCAGCAGAAATGGTTTGGCCAATGAGGGTTCGAATCGCTAGCAGTCTGCTGGCTCTTTCCAGGGAAAACAGTCCAGATCGATGCTCCCTGTCTCGATTGTGGGCTCCCGATTCAGGTGGAGATCCGCGATGGGCAAATCCTTCGAACCGAGCCTGAAGGTCTGATGGGGTATGTGGCTGTGCCCTTTTGGAAGTGGTTTGAAAACGCCCCCTATGCCTGAAGCACGATGAATCTCTTCCGGTCGGAAGAGCATATTCGGAATTTGTCCCGTTTCGATCCGGCTACAACTGAGGGTATCGTTTCACTTCCAGACCTGGTCAAACTCTTTTCAGGCAGCTATTTTCGCAGGCGCCTAGACCTTGATTGGGTCTCACATAGTAGAGAGTATGTCCGGGAGATGGTTACAACGCTTGCGGAGCTTGGAAGGACCAGCCCTTTTTGGAAGCGACCGAAGCCATAACCTTGAAGTGCTTTCCCTGGTGAAGGCAATGACCCAATGACGCAATGACACAAAGACGCTTAAGGAGGTAAGCCATGGAATTGAAGGTTGAGCGATTGGAGATTCCAGAGGGATGCAATGTCATTTTTGGCCAGACCCATTTCATCAAGACGGTCGAGGATCTTTACGAAATCATGATAGGAGCTGTGCCCAATGCCAAGTTTGGGATTGGATTCTGTGAGGCTTCTGGTCACTGCCTTGTCCGTGGAGAGGGAAACGATGATACATTGAAGGAAGCAGCTGTGAAGAACACAATGAAGATTGGAGCTGGCCATACCTTCCTCATCATCTTAAAGGATGCCTTCCCGATCAATGTCCTTAACGCAGTAAAAATGTGTCAGGAAGTCTGTACCCTCTTCTGTGCCACAGCCAATCCCGTGGAGGTCATCCTGGCCCAATCGGAACAGGGTAGAGGAGTCCTCGGTGTTATCGATGGTTCCTTTCCAAAAGGAGTGGAGAAAGAGGATGGAATTGTCTGGAGGAAGGAACTATTGAGGAAATTCAAATATAAGTTGTAAATAACGTTTAGATCGTAAAGTTCATCAGATCGTTAATTTCGTCACGATCAAAACCTTCTAAACGGTCATAACGTTCTAAACGTTTCTGATACTTTAACCCCCGTTTTTCACCAAACACTCCAGGGCGGTGATATATTCTGCTGTCATGCAGGTGGGGATCTTATTCTTCTTCAAACACTCAAAACACTTGCTTGGCTCGTAAAGGGGAGTGCTCACATATTTCTCTCCACCATCCGGGAAGACAGTCACAATCACACCACGATCTAACTCCATTGCCTTTTGTACTGTCCCCCACATCGCTGCCCCAGAACTGATCCCACAAAAGATTCCTTCTCGAACAGTGAGAACTCTCGCCATTTCAAACGCATCCTCGTCCTTCACATTAATCTTCTCATCCAATCGGCTTGGATCATAGATCTCTGGGACATACTGGGAGCTGAGGTTTTTTAATCCCTGAATACTCGAATTTGGATAGGGCTCCACGCCAACGATTTTGATCTCAGGGTTATATTCTTTCAGTCGTTTAGAAACACCCATCAGGGTCCCGGTGGTTCCTAAGCCCCCAACAAACATCCTTATTTTTCCCTTTGTCGCCTTCCAGATCTCCTCACCCGTTGTCTCATAATGGGCAAGCACATTATACTTATTCTCAAATTGGTGAGGCATGTAATATTTAGAATCTTTAGCCATCTCCTCAGCCAAATCAATTGCCCCATCCATTCCCTTTGAACCCTCGCTTAAAAGGATTTTTGCTCCAAAGGCAGTGATGATCTTTCTTCTCTCTATGCTCATGGTCTCCGGCATCACCAATTCTAATCGATACCCTTTAACCGCGCAGACCATGGCCAGAGCAATGCCGGTATTTCCGCTGGTAGGCTCGATGACAATCTTATCTTTCGTCAGGAGACCTTCCTTCTCCCCATATTCAATCATGTATTTTGCAATCCGATCTTTGACAGAACCTGCTGGGTTATATCGCTCAAGTTTTGCATATACCTTTATCTTTTTGTTGGGAACGATATGATTGATCTTCACAAGAGGCGTGTATCCCACTAAGTCGATCATATCCTTTGCTACTCGATACATAATTTCTCCTCTACCTCCCTAAAAATTAAAGTCAATGGTCAAATGGTCAGGGTGAAGATGCCCGTTTAGTTAAGCGGTTATGTTG
>Ga0315282_10010856_pt1 | contig 14206 bp, 9 predicted proteins | sample YL17G07_20_MG_FD_203693 | JGI IMG/M metagenome (GOLD analysis project Ga0315282, IMG submission 203693) | Sediment microbial communities from Yellowstone Lake, YNP, Wyoming, USA - YL17G07_20 | ecosystem: Environmental > Aquatic > Freshwater > Lake > Sediment | place: USA: Wyoming | collected...
TCGGTGAAACCGTAAGCTCCCTCGCTTCCCGCCACGATCATGACCCGGACCGAGCCGAAGTACTGGGGCATCTTCAGAGCGTGCAGTGCGATTTTCTTAGCTTCGAGCGAGAATGGTCCCTCGAATAAGACGACGGGAGGGAAACGCCGCTGCTGGCGCTCGCGTCCCCCGGCTTCTTTGCCTTCGTCGCCGCCGATGGCCAGAATGCGGGACAGCTCGGCGCCGTAGGCCTCGACGACGTCATCGAAGAGGTCCCAGGTCAGAATGCCGAGGGCCTCGCGCTTGTAGAATTCTTTGCGAAGATCCGGCGTGGAATAGCGCGTCAATCCGAGCAGCCCTTCGTCGACGACGGCCAAAGTATACGTCATGGGCCGTCCATCCTTTTCGCTTACTTCCACCGTGAATTCCTCTTTCGGTTTCAATTCATCAGCCACTTTGACCGACGGGGACAGCTTGGTCTTAGGATTTTCTACAAAAATGGGGATGACACCGTAGAGGCGGATCGGCGTGTCGGTCTTTTTTCCCGAGTGGGGCTGGAGAAGCGTGACGTGGACATAAATGTTCGGGCACATCTCCTCGGCGAGTTCGATCTCAAAGCGATTTTCTCCCTGCTGCGTGCTGACCCAAAACTGGCGGATGACCGTGGAACCGTTCTCCAATGACACAAGGGCCCGTCCCTCAGGAGCCTCCGGCAGGAAGATGACGGCCTTTTCGCCCGTATTGTAGCGCTCCTTATCCGCGGTGAAACTGAGCCGGGAGGCTCCGGGACCCTTCTCCTCGCGCGCCCGGCCGGCCCAGCCGGGCCAGTCGATATAGGCGATTTTGCTCGTGGCGTGGCCGCTCGCGGGATCCAAAACACGGATCAAGTATCGTCCCCAGTCGGGATATTTGATTTGAAACTTCCACTGACCTTCGCCGTTGACGGTGGAAACCACGCCCTTCAGCAAGGTTTCCTTATAAGAGCTTGACGCGTATTGAGCCAGCGATTCTCCTGACTTATCCCACCACCACTTCCAGTTGATTTTATAGAGGCTCACTTCGAGCTTTTCCCGGGAAACAGGTTTCCCCGACGGATCGAGCGTGACGATATTCACGGTGTGGTCGCGGTCGGTGAGAAGCATGCCGCGCGCCTCGTCGCCCTTGGGCGTTTTGATGCCGACATAGCTATCATAAGGGTGGAAAGCCGCGGCGAGAGTGTCGCTGCTGAAGTCTCCGGTCTCCTCGAAGACGCGGGTCACGAAGACTGCATCGAGCATCCCCGGGCTCGGCTGTTCGACGTTGAGCTTGACCGGGAAACGGGCTTCTCCCTGATCGTTGAGCGTGCCGCTGAAGACTTCCTGTTCGGCACCGGAAAAATCACGAGCCAGATCATCAAAGATATAGTCTTGGTAGCGGGCGAACTTGGTCGGCCGGGGCAAGTAACGAACCCTGACGTCACAGCGCAGGCCGGCGGCCAAAGCGCCGTGGAGCCATTGGCTGGCGATTTTTCCCTCAACCGGCATGGCCTTTTTCACGAGGATTTCGGGGCCCGGGCTGAATTGGATTTTCAATCGGTTGGGGATCACGGTTTCGATCCTCAACGCCTTATCGAATGTCAAGCCTCCGACGTGGACACGGGCTTTCCAGGCGCCGGTGGGCGCGTCTTCATCGGTTTCGATGCGAAAGGAATGGAATGAAGAGAGCGATTTGACGGGCTTGTAAGTCTGGATGAGCTGGCCTTTGGGATTGTAAAGTTCCATCGTCACGGGATGGCCTTGGGGAAGTATCCGGTCGCGGTCAAAGAGAACAAAAGTGAGATAGAGAGCATCTCCGGGACGCCATACGCCGCGTTCGCCGTAAATCGAGCCCTTGATCCCTTTTTGGATCGTTTCTCCGCCGACGTCGAAATGGCTGACGGCCAACGTCGAGTCCTTGTTCAGTCTCAAATAGCCGACGTCATCCCCCGCAAAGGCCGCGATATAGAAAGGCCGGCCGCCAAGCTTCAAAGACAGAAAACCCGAGCCGTCGCTTTTTCCTTCGGCGAGGGGCTGATTCTGAAAGTTGTAGGCCACCACTCTGACGCCGGACAAGGACTGGCCGGTCCGGATGTCGGTCGTCACAACATGGAAATTGAGGCTTTCCTCGAGCTTGGCGATCAGACCGATGTTGGTCGCAATGAAATTGCGGGAGACGGAAGCCGCGGCGTTGTACCGGGGGTTGTAGTAGGCGTCTTTACACGGATCGGTGCGATCCGCCCACTCATATTGATTTTCACTATAAGATTCCTCGGCATATTCCCAGCTCGATCTTTCGCTGCTCTCGACATCATCCTGGTTTTTAAAGCCGGGCTCCGGAGCGGGCTGTAGGTCGCTATCCGGACAGAGATAGGCGGAGTCGCTCCGATTGAATGACAGACTGACGCGGAACAGGCTCCCCGGATTGTCCCTAAGCAGTTGCGTGATATCGAGGCTATAGCGCGACCACTGCCGAATTAAGGAAGGATCGTCGGATAGGGAAATTTTTTTTCGCCAGAGAAAACGTCCGACGCGGGTCAACTCTTCCTCTCCCTCCAAGTTGTTCACTTGGAAGAATTGGGCCATGTTATGGCTGAAGATTTGGAAAGCCGTCACGCGTACCGATTTTAAATTGACCGCCTCGATAGGAATCGTGAGCCGTTCCTTCTCGGGGAGAATCACGCCCCTGCCGACGAATCGCACCTGGGGCGCCATGCTTTTAAATGAGAGCTCGCGAGTCAAGGTGCCGGCCAGTTTGGCGTCGGCGTAGCTGCGGATTCCCGGAAAAAGCTGGACCGAGACCGTTCCCACGAATCCCTTGGGGGAATAGACGCGGATGACGTTTTCTTCAATTTCGAAAGTCGGCGTATGGCCTTCGATACGGATCAAGCCGTTCAGGACCTGGTTTTTCTTCAGGGAATCGGAGAACCGCAACATAATATAGCTCGGATCTCCTTCCGCCGCCTCCGCCGCCAGGAGATCGAACCGCCCGAGCGCCGGAACGGAAAAATCTCTCGTCCCGCTGTCCGTCACCCCGATGGGCTGGCCGTCCCAGGAAAGTTTCACCACGGACTCCGCGTTCTTGCGCCGGATGTTTTTCACGATGAACAGATGGCGTTTTCCGTTCGTTTCATGGATCCATTCGAGGCCGAGCTTCTGCCGATCCTGTTCGGCGCTGAGGATTTTTTCTACGGGAGCGTATTCTTCGCCATCCGACGTCGTCAGAATCCCCTTGAGAACCTGCTGGTTGGAGTCGGCCGCGTCCCGGGGCGAAAGGCCCTCGGTTTGAATCTCAAAGCTGGGCGGGATGACGGTGAAGGAGAAGCCAAACCGCTCGTACTCCTTCGGCAGTTTCATGATTTTATTCAAATGGAGGACGGCCTGGTGGGTCGCTCCGGGCTTCAAGGGGCGGTCGGGCGTGAAGACCAGTTCACGGACGCTCTTCCATTCCGTCGTTCCCGAAATGGAAGGCTTGAACTCCATGAGATCGGCCAGAGAAACGGGCTCCTTCCCTTCGCCGCCGACATTTCCTACAAAGAGAACCCGAATCTGCGATTTTCGGGAAATGAAGCCTGAGCTGTAGGCGCTGATATAGCGATACCATTCCTTCCCCGTTTCCTGGATTTTCTGTTTGGTGGTCTGGACGCAGGCATGGTTGCCAATCAATAGACACAAACTCAAAAACGCCAAAAAAATTTTTCGGATCATTTTTGCCGCTCCTTTAAAATCCGAAAAATATCATACGGTCGCGTTTATAGCAAGCGGGAGTGCCGTACCGAGCATCTGCCGAATGCGCAGCCTCGGCGAAAACGGTGGAGCCTTTTATTTGACGATGAATTTGGCTCGAGGAATCGACGGCGTCCGGCTTCTTATTTTTTCTCTTCGGTCGCTTTCATGAATACCTGGATATTGATGATGAGAAAGTTTATAAGATTTTGCCGACCGCCATCTCTGATTATAAAGAGTACATTCGCCAGGTGGATAAGTTTCTGGACCGGCTGGAAAAGAAGACAAAAAAAAGCTATAGCTAGAAAGAATTTTGTTGCTTTATCGCCTTAAAATCCGAAGACATTAGCACGTTTTCTTTTATCGGCTCATCAAACAGCCAAATCGAACCCAGGTTAATGGAATTCTTTTTTTGCGCATCTCACTCCCACTCGATCGTGCCGGGTGGTTTCGAGGTGAGGTCAAGCGAGAGACCGGAGACGCCGGGCAGCTTGAGCAGGCTTGCTCGAAGCTCTTTGATTAAAACTTGCGGAAGACGGGCCGGAGCAGCAGTCATGGCCCGCTCGGAGTATATGGGCCGAATGACGACCAGCTCCCGGCCTTTCCCATCGATGGCCAGCGGCACCAAGCAGATCGGGCACTGCCAGATCTCGTAGTAAACGCCGTGGCGCCGCAGACCTTCCATGACCAGGTGATCGACCTCGCGCAGGAGATCAAGCCTGTCCTTCGTGACTCCGGCCGCCACCGGAATAAACGCTCGCGGCCGTCCGCCGGCGAGATTCCAGATGCAGCGGTTGATGCCCGCGACTTCGCGGAAGATCGTGCCGGCCGCTTCGAAAAGCGTTTCCCAGGAGGCTTTCCCGCTCAGCATCACCGGATGCTCGTATGAACGCAAATCGGCCTTCACGCCCACCGAGCGGATGGGGAGCACTTCGCCTTCGAGGCCGTATATCGCCGCCACGCGCTTGACCTCGGGGACTATCCGTTCAAAATCCGTCCTGTCCGCCGAGCCGTCCGAGCAGAGCAGGCGGACGCCGAGCCCGGGGCCGGGGAAAGGATGCTTCCAGACGAGCTCCCGGTCAAGGCCGAGGAGCTCGCCGAGCTCCCGCACTTCCACTTTATACAAATCGGAGAGCGGCTCGATCACCCGGCCTTGGGCGATCATCTCCTCAATCACCGGCACCCGGTTATGATGTGTTTTGATCGTGTCGGCGCGCTTGGTGCCGCCGGTCTCGATCGTGTCGGGATAGATCGTGCCCTGGCCGAGGAGGTGGTCTTCGATACCCAGCCGCCGCGCTTCACGCTCGAACACCCGGATGAACGTGTCGCCGATGATCGTCCGCTTTCTCTCGGGGTCGATGACACCGGCTAGGGCGGCAAGAAACTCCTCCGAGGCGTCGACGAAATGGAGGTTCTTATCGAGCCCCATGGCACGGAACGACTCCAACACCTTTCGGCTTTCGTCTTTGCGCATCAGGCCGTTGTCCACGTGGAGAAGATGAAGCCGGTCTGGGCCGAGCGCCAATCCCAGCAGCTTGGCCGTCACCGTCGAGTCCACGCCGCCCGAAGCGAGCAGGAAGACCGAGTCGTTGCCCACCCGCTCCCGGATACGGCGAACCTGCTCGTCGATGTAGTTGCCCATCGTCCAGGTGGGCGCGCAGCCGCAAATGCCGAGGACGAAATTGGCGATCATTTTTTCGCCGTTAAGCGTGTCGTCCACCTCGGGATGGAATTGGACGCCGTAGCGCCGGAGATTTTCCGAGGCGATGGCGGCGAAGCGATGGACCGTGCCGTCCGCGCCCAGCTTCGAGTATCCGATCTCCTTGAAGCCGCGGCCCACCTCAGCCACCGAATCGTTGTGGCTCATCCAGACCTGCTCCACCGGCCCGAGGCCCTTGAAGATCGGGCTTGCGGCGGTGATGTAAAGCTCGGTGTGGCCCCATTCCCGTCCGCCGTGGATGACCTTGCCGCGGTAGTGCTTGGCGATTTCCTGGTGACCGAAGCAGAAGCCGAAGATCGGCAGGGGAAGATCATAGAGCTCCTTTGTGTACGTCGACTCTTCGCCGAACGAGGAGAGGGCCGGGCTGCCGGAGATGATGATCCCTTTATATTCCCGGAACTTTTCGATGGGATCCTCGGGCTGCCGGATCTCGGCCAGCACGCGGAGCCGGCGAACTTTCGTGGTAATGAGGTGGGCGTACTGCCCGCCGAAATCGATGACGGCGATGGCGTCGTGTTTCATGGGTCGTCAATCCCTATCCGGGAATGCACTCAATATATCCGCCCGAACAAGCTCCTGTCAACTCCGTGCTGTCTGGTGCCGGCAGGGCTTGTTTGACAGGCCGTTATTCGCGGGCTATGATGATCATGCGAGGCGGAGGACTAGAGAACAAGGTTCTTGCCAGGTAAAACATTGCAGAAAGGAGATCGCATGAACAGACGAAATTTTATCGAGAAGGCAGGCTGTAGCTTCGCCGGCCTCATGGCCGCGCCGCTCGTCTTCGAATCGGCCAAGGCGGGACAGGAGCAGACGCCGCCGCCCAAGCGGCCGAAATACAATATCGAAATCGAAATTTATGAAGCGCGGCCCGACACGTGGTGTCATAAGAAAGGCGATAAGTTCAAATATCCGGAGGACATCGGAAAAATCTGCCCTTGGCTCCTCGGCAGCATGCATGATTTTCTAATTGTCCTAGAAAAAGGCGTCGTTCTGCCCTGGAAATATGAAAAGACACCGTACGAAAAAGTCATCGATCCTAGCGGCATAACGACGGAGTATGTGCGCTGTCCTGATCCGACGTCCAACCTCGTGGCCAAGATCACGCGGACGAAGGTCAGCTAATATGAACGCAATAAATAAGGTGACAACCTAAAGACGGCCTAAGCGCCGCCCGAACGGGGATGTCACTTTTATTAATGCGTTGATATTAATACAAACGCAATAACAAAAGTGTCATCGCGAGGAGCGGAGCGACGTGGCGATCTCGTGATTAACAGGATGAGATTGCCACACTCCCTTCGGTCGTTCGCAATGACAAGGTAACGATATTTATTGCGTTTGTATTAGTTTGCGAGCTTGCCGTCGCGCAGGGTGATAGTCCTGTGGGCGATTTTGGCCAGCGCCGGATTGTGCGTGACGAGCAGGACGGTCAAGCCTTCTTTTTCGTTGAGCGTCTTCAGCACCTCGCCGATCTCCTCGCTTCGCTTCGAATCGAGGTTTCCCGTGGGTTCGTCGGCCAGCAGGATTTCCGGCTTATTGACGAGAGCGCGGGCGATGGCTACACGCTGCATCTCGCCGCCCGACAATTCCGAGGGACGGTGCCGGAGGCGCTTGTCCAAGCCGAGAAATTTTAAGATCTCCATCGGGTCCGCGGATGCTTCCGGCTTCCGGAAGAAGGCGAACGGAAGAAGAACGTTCTCATAAACCGTCAGGGTGGGGACGAGATAAAATTTTTGGAAGATATAGCCGAAAACCCGGCGCCGGATTTTCGTCAGATCGCTTTCGGAAAGGCACTTGTTTTCCGAGAAAATAATCCGGCCGCCGATCTTGAGACTCCCCGAGGTAGCGTTGTCCAGACAGCCGAGAATGTTGATCAGCGTTGTTTTTCCCGATCCCGAGGGGCCGATGAAGGAAATGAATTCGCTGTGGCGGACCGTGAGCGAAACGTCGTCGATGGCGGAGATGTCTTCACTGCCGCGCATATAAATTTTTTTAAGGTGCTGCGCTTCTAGGGCGATGTTGTCCTGTTGGCTCATGTCAGTCTCCTTCGCTCCGGATGGATTCCAGCGGCCTGACGCGCGACGCCCGCCAGGCGGGATAGACGCCGCTCACCAGCCCGATGGTCAGGACGACGGCCAGCGTCAGCAGGGCGAGGTTGCCGTTGATGATGACCAGACTTCCGGTCGGCGTGTAGGGGAGAAGCCGCCGGATGAGCACGTCCGTGATTTTGCTGAGGGCAAAGGAAAATCCGATTCCGACGCCGCCGCCGAGAAGGCAGAGGATGACTGTCTCGGTCCAGATCATGCGGAACACGTCCCAGGGCATGGCGCCCATGCTTTTGATGATGCCGATCTCCTGGAAGCGCTCGAAGACCGACATCAGGATCGTGTTGACGACGCCTAGCATGGCGATGAGGATGGCGATCAGGGCGATCGAAAAGACCATAACCTTGGCCGTGGAAACGAGGCTCATGATCGTCGTCTTCACCTGGGCCATGGAGACGACCTGGACGTCGGGGAGGTCGTAGAGCTTGTTTTCGAGCTCGGTCATGTTGGCCTTCTTGTTGACTTTGATGCCGACGGCCGTGAGCTGGCCTCCCTTGTCGAAGATCTTCTGCACGGTCCGGAACGGGACGAAGATCGTGCCGTCGTCTTGGGTGCCGGAGCGCGCCAGGATGCCGACGACCTTGAGTTCGACGTTTTTTCCCGGAATCAGAAGTTTATCGCCGATCTCGCGCTGCTCGAGCTCGGCCGCCTCGTAGCCCATGACGGCCTCATAGCCGTTCGGGTCCTTGAACCAGGCGCCCTGTTTGAATTTCAGGAAAGATTTCATCTCAGGGTAGGTGGCCGGGTCAATCCCGAGATAAGCGTTGATGCCGCCGCTCTCGCCCTTGTTCGGATCGAAGATTGCGGCCATGAGCATCGGCGTCACTTTCTCGACCTCGGGATGCTTGAGGATGTCGGCGATGGCCGATTCTTTCATGTAGCGCAATCCGGTGCCGCCTTTAAGCATCAGCGTGGCGGCCTCGTAGGGACAGCCTTTGGCCGTGAGCAGGATCTGAAATCCCATGTTGTCAATATCTTTATTCAGCGCCGACTCGTAGCCGCGGTTGAAGCCGAGGAGGCTGATGAGCACCCAGGCCGAGAGCCCGATCCCCAAAATGGTCAGCGCCGTCCGCGTTTTTTTGCGGAGCAGGTTTTTATAAGCCACCTGATAGATGCTGATTTTCTTAGCCATTGTATCTCCTAGCAATCACACATTTTCTTATTTTGCATTGAAATATTGCAGATAACGATTGCTCAGTAAAAACTCATCGCACAGAATGAGATTTTTTTTCGTCGCGCGCAGCGCGGCGCGGAAGTCGGATTCGGCTTCGGGGGCTGGGTTTTTAATCGAGGCCACGCGGCTTGCGGCCTTGGCCTGGCCGGGCACAACGTCATAGTCGAAAAAATCCTTGAGGTTGAGACCGATGAACTGCCGTTCGAAAGCGGGATCGCGGAGAAGCTTAGCGTATTGGGAGGTCATCTTCTGGAAATAAAAAGCGCGGATATTTCCTTCAAGGTCGAGCGCCAGAAAAACTTGGATGCCGCCGTATTTCCCTTTTTGGTTGACGCCGTGAATGTAGCCGATGATTTCCTTGCCTTTATAAATTTGATACATAGTGTACGGGACGTCCACAGTCTCATAGAGGCCTTTGAATTTGTCGCCGAGCCGATCTTCGAGCTTGCGCAAAAGCTCATCACCGCCCTTTTGCGCCACCGAAACATAGATGGTCTTATAGCCTGTGGATTCGGGAAAGAGGCGTTTGACATCCCGGTCCGGGTCGTTGAGGTCGCAGCCGACCGCCGCATGCAGGGGAATTGCGAACAATGAAATGATTAGGAGTGCTCCAACAAAATATCTCACATCAACTCCTTTAAATAAGCGTGGGTGGCGCGGCTGTTGCCCCGCAGCGCCCGTAGTGTAGGGGACCCTTTTGAGGGTGCGGAACGAGGACGGACGGGGCACAGCCGTGACAGGACCCGCACTGTGTTCAAAACCTTATCCCCTTATAATAATAAATCTGGAAAACGATGCGCGAATCCTTCGTCTCTTTGTCATAAAGATACATTCCCCGCAGCGTCCAGTCCGCGCTTGCCAGATACGTCACGCCGGCCGAGAATTGAATTTGGGTCTTGCCGCCCGCTCTATAGGCGACGGGCTGGACTTCGATTTTCAACCGGCTTTCTTCGAGCAATCCTGCTCCCACGCGCCAGAAAAGAGCGAAAGCGCCGTTCCCCGCTTTATCGCCGGCCATGACTTCGACGCGATTTTCGATGTTGTTCCAGAGCCAGACGAGATCGGCGCCAGCCATGGCGAAACGCATCGGCTTTTCGGAAATAAGGTGATAGCCCATCACATCAAGGATTTTTCCGTAGCCCACCGAAAAGCCGAAGTTATAATTATCCTGGCTGAGGATGCCTTTGGAAATGCGCCCCGATAGCAAATAATTTCCTTTAAAATGAAGTTTCATGCCCGATCCGGAAGTCAAGGAGATGCCGGCGTTTCCCCAGGCGTAGTCGCGCTCCAGCCCGAGTCCCCAATCGCGGTCGAAGCCGAAGCCGTTCATCGATAAAGGCTGGAGAAGCTGGGCGTGGTTGTCGAAATAGGAGGCGGGGCCGAATTTCGGCCGGTTGTGCCCGACCCAGATGTCCGCCGCCCGCGTTTTGAATTTGAGATAGGCGTTATAAAGCTGGGGCTCGAAGGTTTTATCACCTTCGGCATTGACGGCCAAACGCGCTTGAACGGCTAGGACGGCGAAGTCGCCGGTCTCGCCCGAAAAGCGGTGAATATAATCGAATCCAAGACTGGGTTTCTGCATGGCCTCCATCTGGCTCATAGAGAAAAAGACGGCTTTCTTCGCCGCGGATGAATACCCCGCGATTCCCTGGACTTCAAGAAAAAAAAGATAGCTCGATGAATAGAGAGATGCTGGCCAAATGGAGAGCGCAAGGAGCGATATAACGAAGAATTTTTTAGACATCAAACGTTATGCTGCCGAAAAAGACAGGCTTGCCGTCTTTAATGAATGTCATCCTCACTTCCCAGCCGCCGGGCATGACGATGTTGACCGGCAGAAGATAATCGTTTTTCTTATTCAGTTTGAAGTCGACGTCGCCGGAATCGTGAGCGCCCCACATCGACGGCATGTCGGAACGGCCTTTGATGGTGTAGGGCGTGAACTTCTCGCCCTTTTTGTTGAATACCCGGATTTTAAGGACAATCGTGCCCATCTTGGGCCTTTCGCTGAACTCGTATGTGAAATAGATGTCGTCGCCGATTTCGCACTTCTTCCCGGATTTCGGGAGGGGTTTGTAAACAATTTCCTGTTTTCCGGCCGCTGCTTGATTGCAGCCTATAGCCGGCGAATTTCCAGCCGGCGTAAACGTATAAATCCTGGCTGAGCCAAAACTAAAGATGAGCCCGATTCCGATCAATATATATGCAAAGCGCCTCTTTTTCACGGCCGTCTCCTTCTTTGAGGAAAATACACTATTCCTCTCGAATTTATAATATAATCCCCGGCAAAAATTGTGTCAAATCTTATCTTGCATTTTTTTCCAAAATGAGATGGTTTGACGCCTGCTCGCGTCCGACTTATGAATGGAGTTTCTATTTCAGTTATTAAACTACTTTATTCCTAATATTTTTCCGAGCCAATTTGTCGCGAAATCGAATGGAATGCTGAGCGCAACACCGGCTGCAAAATCAATTTTATTGTCGAAAGGAATTGCAGTGATATTATCATTCACTGGCTCGGCTGTCCTAAATTCTGATGGAAGTTCGTTTTTAGTCCCGATTCTGGCAAACAAGTTCAATGAGAAATAAAAAAAATCGTAGCCCACACCAATATAGATCTTCTCACAAATCGAGTTTGACAGTTCAGTCCCAAAATCGATGTGAAGTCGTTTTAAAAGGTTTTCTGTTAAGGGTTTCGCCGGTTCATAGCCCCAGGGATAGATCGCTCCGTACAATAACATGACAGGCGTCTGACGGGAATGCTTTAAAACGTATCGTTTTGCGTCTTGGGGCGATTTAAATCCTAGTTCATATTCATCCGTCCTGCAAAAAGGGAAAAATACTCCTATATGAAGGCCGAAATAGTATTTCATATAGGTTTCGAATCCGTGCTTAAAAATGACGATACCGTCTTTATCTTTTAATTTATCTTCCAGTGAATTATAGCGGGTGATTGTTATCGTATAAACCTTGCCATTTTCAGAAAGAGCCGTACGCCCAAACTCTTGTTCTTCCGCCGGAGGACCTATACCTTCAAATCGGACCTGTTGCTTTTTTCCCGTAAAAACCGGAATCGATTCAAATTTGGAGTCTTCTTTAGAGACGCTATACGCATAAAAGAGATCTTTTGTATAAATTTTGTTTTCTTCGATTTTATGGATATCTTCAGATTTATTCGTTTTTATTTCTTCCATTTCTCCGTTTTTGTTAAGCTCTTTTATTACTGATTGTTCAGATATTGATTTGTTCTCTTCCCTTTTTACAGTTATGACCGGACCGCTTATTTTTAGTTTGAGGATAATGGTCAAATTCGCGTCAAACTTTCTATCGAAAAAATCCTTTCCTAAATCTCTTTCGTTTATCACGGTTCCATCTTCATTGATAACAATTATAATTTCGTGTATTCGGTCTTGTGCATCTAGATAAAACGGAATAAAAGTTAAAAAAATGATGCTGAATAAAGTTAATTTTTTCACTTTCGCCTCCTTTAGTTAATGAATAACAATTTATTATTCAAGAGATAGAACCGGCGAACTTGGCTTTTCTTATCAACTTCTGGACGCTGGCTATCTTGGTGTCCATCGTCTGCGTCTTTCTCAATGCCGCGATAGCTTTCTTCAGGATGTTCTGCTCCAGCGGGGACGACAGATCGGCTTCGCTGACGATATCCTTGAAGCGATCGGATTGCTGTTTCGTAAAATCGCCGTTTTTCTTCAAGAGGGCATAGACTTCATAGAAAGCCATCAGATAGACGGCGCCGAGTTCCAGCGCTTGATCGTAAAATTTCATATAGTCGATAGCCGCGATGTATTTCTTAAACTCCGGTGCTTTTTCTCCGAGCCGCCGATATTCCTTGGCCGCCGTTTTATAGGGTCCGAATTTGTTTGAGATCCTCAACGTCAAGAGCAGATTGTCCACGGAATCCTCGATGAGGTCTTCGTCCGGGAAAACGTTGTATGTTTCGGCGAAGCCGCGCTGAATGAAATAGCGAAACCAATCTTCCGTATTTCGGAACCGCGCGCCCCTGACGCAGTCGGCCCAGACATTAAAATCCTGCTTAAAGAAGTCGTACTTATCGCCGCTTTTTTCCTCCAAGCGATACACGGTTTCGTAGAGAAAATAGTCCTGGAAAATTTCACATTCTCTGTGGTTTTTTCGGAAATCCCCGCTGCGATAGTAAGGGCCGGCCACCTGATTCACGAGCGGATGGACGATCTGGTCGAAGGCCATATGGGTCAAATAGCCGGCGATAAAGGCCAGCCGGGCATAATCCTCAAACTCCCACTGGGTTTTTCCATTGGCGGTTTTGGCGTCCCGGAAGACGATCTCGATAAGTTTCAGGGGGAATTCATTGGGCCTGACGGAATGCAGATGGTAAGACCACGGCTCCACGCCCCGGGCCATGACATATCCGTCCTTTAACAAATCTATGGCTCCCTTGATAAGCTTGGCGTAATAAAATATGTCCGGGCCGAGGCTTCCGAGGTTCATATAGGCTCTGAGGTCATTTCCCTCTTTCGCGTCGTCCAGAAGATCGACAAATTCTGCGTATTGGCGAATGCCTTTTTCTTTCACCTTATAGATGACCTTATGGCAAAACAGCATATGGGCTACGTTGGACGGCATTTTTTTCCCCCTTTATGATAATTTTAAAATGTGCAAAGCGTTGTAAAACACGGCTTCGTCGAATTCCATATTCCTGATTAAGAAGTAGTTTTTATCCAGAGGGTTCTTGGTGAAAAGCGTCTTGAGGAAATGTTTCATCCAGTGTCCCGGGTTGAGGTGCGGCTCCTCGCTGAAATCCATGATCGGAATCGGATAATCGCTGCCGAATACCAAACGCCGGGCCGGGATTTGTTCTTTGACCTTATCGATGTAGAAATTCCGAGAGCCGAGACAAATGGCCGATAAATCGGCATAAAGCTTCCAGCTTCGGTTTTCCGCCTCGTTGACAAGCGCGAGCAATTCCTGGAAATCCGAGTCGTTTCCCAAGGGAGGCGGAAGCAAAGGAAGAGCGCAGTGAGCCGCAATGACGGCTACCCCGGCATCCAGCGCCTTCCGAAGCAGCTTCGGCTTGTTCAATTTTTGCGACGCGCCATCGAATGGAGGAATGGAGCCTTCGGGCCCGGTATGGCAGAGGAGAGGCAGACGCGACTCGGCCAATTTTTGGAAGAATCGGTCGCATTTGGGGTTCGAGGGATTTATTTGTTGCGCGGAGGGCAGCCATTTGCAGAGGACGGCTTTGTTCGCCAGGCAGAAATTGAGCTCGTCTTCCCAATCCGATCTGTAAGGATGGACAGAGGCGCCGAAGAGGACTCGGTCGTTCTCCTTGGCTAAGCGCGCTAAGTAGGAATTGGGGACGTGGAGATTGGTCTTATCCCTCCGGACATGGCCGCTCTCATCGTAGACCTGGTCCAGAGCCAGCAGGACGCTTTTGCCGACGTATTTCGATTCCTTGATGACGCCCAGCATGTGTTTTTTCACCCGC
>Ga0315282_10010857_pt1 | contig 14206 bp, 15 predicted proteins | sample YL17G07_20_MG_FD_203693 | JGI IMG/M metagenome (GOLD analysis project Ga0315282, IMG submission 203693) | Sediment microbial communities from Yellowstone Lake, YNP, Wyoming, USA - YL17G07_20 | ecosystem: Environmental > Aquatic > Freshwater > Lake > Sediment | place: USA: Wyoming | collected...
CACCTCGAAGAGCGGCGTGATCGCCACCTTGCCAAACAGGTTCTTGTAGCGCTCGTCGTCGGGATGCGCGAATACCGCCACGCACGCCGGAATCAGCTCCGGGCGCGTGGTGGCGATGATCAGCTCGCCCTGCACCGGCTCGCCGGGGCCGTCCGCCCAGTGGAACACGATGTCGTGGAAGTGGCCGGGGACTTCGCGATCCTCGATCTCGGCCTGGGCGATGGCCGTCTGGTCCGCCCAGCACCACATCGTCGGCGCTTCCTTGCGGTAGACGTAGCCCTTGTTGTAGAGGTCGATGAAGCTCGCCTGGCTGATGGCGCGGCTGCGGTCGTTGATCGTGGTGTAGAACTGGTCCCAGTCGCAGGACAGCGCCAGGCTCTGCCAGAGGTCGGTGAACTCCTTCTCGGCGCCGGCGAGGATCGGCTTGCACAGCTCGATGAACGCCTCGCGCCCCACCTCGAAGGCGCGCTTGCCGGTGATGCGCTCGACGAGGCGCTCGCTGGGCAGCCCGTTGTCGTCGAAGCAGAAGGGGTAGAAGACCACCTTGCCCTTCATCCGCTGGTAGCGCACGGAGAAGTCGGTCTGGGTGTAGCTGAAGACGTGGCCGATGTGCAGCGCGCCCGAGACGGTGGGCGGAGGCGTGTCCACGCTGTAGATCTCGTCGCGGGTGTAGGGCGTGCCGTCGGGGCGGGTCGGCGAGAAATGGTAGACCTGGGCGGCGCGCCAGTAGTCCTGCCAGAAGCGCTCGCGCTGGATGCCGCCGTAGGTCTTGGGCAGGCCGTCAATGCTGGTGAGTGGTTCGGGGTACTGCATGGTTGTTATTGAGAATGGCCGGAATGCGGCTCCCCATTATAGCCATGCCTATGCCGGATGCGGGCCTGGCGGGGACGGCTGAGGCGTGGTTCAGCCTACAACCGTCGCGGCGGCGTGAGAGAGCCCGGTCAGGGCTGGCCACTGCCGCCAACAGCTCCCATGGAGCGTCATGCGCTGATTATACCCGCCCATCGCTGTGGGCGCGGGCCGGGATTGCATCGTGCAACGCGAGCCGGTGCGAAAGGGGGAAGGATGGAGCCGCCGCATCCTTGCTGGGAAGCGGCGGAGCTAGTGGTGGCGGGGCTGGTCGCTGAAATGTCCGGTCAGCGCAGTCACGCGCCAACTCAGCTCCCGCTGCTGGTAGCGCTGGCGCTGGTGTTCCTCGAAGCTGCGGAACCACTCCTCGTTGAACTGCTGCCGCTGCGGGTCATTGATGTAGGCCTGCACCTGGATGAACACCCCGATGGCGATCGCGACAAGGCCTGCCATGGTCAACAGCCATGGAGTCTGATAGCTAGCCGGGCTACCTGCCGCAAACATCGTCCTGTTAGGTTGTACCACATCCGGGGAATCACCGGTTCATCGAGCACGAGCGGCGCTATAATCTGCCTGCAGTCTTAGCGGCCGGCGGAGGCAGCAGCAGCCATGGTGGCCGCGTTGAGCTGGTATGAGCAAGACGATCCTGATTGCTGACGACGAGCAGATCATCCGCAACGTGCTGAAGCGGAAGCTCGAGCAGGCGACGCCGTTTCGCGTACTGACGGCCGACGACGGCGTGCCGGCCCTGGAGATCTTCAAGCAGGAGAAGGTGGACCTTGTCATCTCCGACCTGCTGATGGCGGAGATGAACGGGATCGAGCTTCTGCGCAACCTCAAGTCCCTCAGCCCGCACGTCCCGGTGATCATCATCACGGGTTACGGCACACTCGACGACGCGATCGAGGCCATCCACCTGGGCGCGGAGGACTTCATCAAGAAGCCCTTCGACATCAGCGACGTCATTGAGACGATCGAGAAGACCTTCCGCAAGATGGCGGAGGAGGCGGACCAGCGCGAGATCATCAAGTACATCTCGAGCGAGGACGTCCACATCGAGGTCCCCAACGACTTCGAGTACCTCAACACGGTGATCAACTACGTCTTCTCCCACCTGCGGGCGCGGTGGCTCGTCACCGACGAGGAGCTGCACGACGTGAAGGTTTGCCTCTACGAGGCGCTGTCCAACGCCTTCGAGCACGGCAACCTCGACATCAGCGGTGCGGAGAAGATCCGCCTCCTTGAGCAGGGCCAGCAGGCGTGGAAGGACTTCCTGGTCAGCCGTCTCAACGATCCCCGCTTCCGCTCGCGCCAGATAAACGTCACGCTGCTGATCACCGAAGCGATGATGCGGGTTGGCATCCGCGACGAGGGTAGCGGTTTTGACTACGCCCGGCGCGCGGCCAGCGCTGACCCGGAGGAGCTGTTCCGCAGCAGCGGGCGGGGGCTGCTGCTCATCCAGTCCCTGATGGACGAAGTGGTTTTCAACGACGTGGGGAACGAGATCAGCATGGCCAAGAAGCGGATGGTGCACAGAGCGCCGTGAGGCGTCTTCTCCGCTGATCGCGGGCGGCGGGATCTGTAGGCTGCCCGAGTTCGCCGCAGCCTGGACCCCGGTCTTGGTTTATAATACGCACGATCAAGGTAGGAGGAATCTCTATGGACGAGAAGCCCAAGCAGGCAGCAGCCAAGCCGGCAGCGAAGGGAATCAACTGGCTGACGGTATTCGGCATCGTTGTCCTCATCGTGTTGATTGTCCTTGTCGTCTGGGGTGCAGTGATCTGGGGCCAGGCGAAGAACAGCCGCTTGCTCAAGGCTGTGATTGCCCTCGCCCCCGCTCTTCAGGAGATGGAGACGCTCACCCAAGCCCAGATCCAGGACCAGGCGCAGCTCGTCATGGCGGACAAGCTGGGTGCGGATCCGGAAGGCTACGCGGGCCGGTACATGATGGTCGAGGGGGCGGTGAGCGATACGGGTGGAGACATCGGGCTGGAGAAGAACATCGCGCTCAACGTGTTCAGCGACACGCCTTATAAGGGGTATCTCCTTGACGACGCTGTGGTTCTGATCGACATCTCGAAAGAAGCTCCGCTGGTGCCTAACGGCGCGGTGATCCGCGGTTACGGCAAGGTGCTCGTGGTGAGCCCGGAGGACATCTGGAAGCTGCCGGTCGTCGGAGCGAACCTCAAGAAGGAGTTCGCTGAGAAGGGCATGATGGAGAAGGTCGTGTTCTTCCTCAGCAAGGGCATTCGCATCATTGAGCCTGCTAAGCCTGGCGGAGCCAAGCCCCCTGCAGTAGCACCGGGAACTCCTGCTCCCGCCGGTGGCGAAGGCGCTGCTCCAGGAGCCGCGACCCCGTCTCCCGCTGCACCGCCCGCGGCAGGCGGTACTGCTCCTCCTAAGGGCGGAGCCCCGGCGCCCGGCGGCGGCACCTAATTCGGATCCATCGCGCCCGGCCCGCCCGCAGGGCGTTGCCTGGCGGATGGGCTCCACACTGGCGATGCCACCGATGGCGTCGCCCCGTTAGGCTCGCACATAAGAAGAGGAGGACGCCATGGACTTGACCTCCCAGCCAGGCCCGGGCCCTGCGCCGGATGACGCTCCTGCGCCGGTGGAGTCGCGGCAGGTTCCAGTTCCGCCGGAAGGCGGGCCGGCTCCCGCAGCGACCCCAGGCGCGTACCCGCCGGGGCAGTACGCCCCGCCCTACGGCCAGCAGCCCTATGTGCCTCCTCAACAGTCCTACCTGCCTCCCCAGCAGCCCTATGCGCCTCCGCAGCAGCCGTATCAGCAGCCGCAGTACCCGTACGGTGCACCGCCCTCTCCTGCCCCGCGCAAGGGCTTCAACTGGCCCGCCTGCTGCGGGATCACCTGTCTCGTGCTCCTGATACTGGGCGGGGGCGTTGGTTACTGCGCATATCGCGTGCTTCAGCCGTTCTGGAAGATGACCCTCGAGGCGTCCAAGCTCGAAAAGGAAGTCCGCGCGGCTGACCTCAACACGATCAAGTCCTCCGCCGAGGTCGTCAGTGCAGAGAAGCTGGCTGCCAACCCGGACGCGTACGCTGGCAAGTGGATCGCGCTCGAGGGCGTGGTGGCCAGCGGCCAGGAGGTGGCCGGGCCGTGGTCCTCCGGCAGCTTCGGCGGCGGCCAGACCACGAACTACGAGCTGGAACACGGCGTGATGGTCATGGACACTTCAAACACGCCGGCGGTGTCCAAGGCCGGTGAGGGGATGCGCGCCTACGGCAAGTTCTTCGCCTGGGGCTTAAGCGACATGGAGAAGATGCCGCTTTTCGGCCGGGTATTCACCGAGGAGATGAAGAAGGACCCGCAGTTCAAGGATCTCACGCAGTTCGTGTTCTTCGTCGCCAAGGGCGTGGAGGCGGCGGGGGGAGCGGCCACGAAGCCCGGCGCCGGTGAGGCTCCGCCGAAGTCTGCCGCAGCCGGGGGTTGGTCGAAATAGGGATGCGTTCCGTGGAGGGAGCATCGCTGAGCCTTGGCATCGTGGGGGCTGGGTGCATCGGCCGGCGGGTGGCTCAGGCGGTGGCCGAGGGCGCGCTGCCTTACCGGCTCGCCGCCGTCCACGACGTTGACGCCGGAGCAGCCCAGCGCCTCATTCGCGACTATGCGCCCGACGCGGTGGCTAGCGACTTGGCGGCTGTTCTTTCGTCTTCCGACGTCGTGCTGGAAAGCGCCGCTGGGAGCGCCGTGCCGGGGCTCGTCAGCGCATCCCGGTCGTCCTATGCAGGCTGCGGCAGGCCGGCGCACGTGCTGGTGATGTCCGTTGGCGGGCTGCTGGACGTGGATCTGACAGCCGGCGACGGCCCGGTGATCCATGTGCCCTCCGGCGCGCTGGGTGGCCTGGACGCCGTGCAGGCGCTGGCCGTCGCCGGCCTCGACGAAGTGGTGCTGACCACGCGCAAGCCGCCTGCCGGGCTGGGTGAGGCCGTCGGTGAGGCGACGGTGCTGTTCGAGGGGCCCGCCCGGGAAGTGATCGCCAAGTACCCGCGGAACGTCAACGTGGCGATGGCGCTGAGCCTGGCCGGCCTGGGCCCTGACGATACGCGGGTCCGGCTCATCGCCGACCCGGCGGTTGACCGCAACACGCATCACGTCTATGCTCGCGGGCCGGCGGGCGAGGTTGAGTTTGAGAGCCGCAACGTGCCGTTCCCCGAGAATCCGCGCACGTCCTACCTTGCCGCGCTGTCGGCGATCGCGCTGCTCAAGCGGCTCGCCAGTTCCCTGCAGGTGGGGTGAATCACCCCTCAGGCCTGCTTGAGGCTAACCCCAAGGGGGTAAGATAAGCTGCGATTCCCCAAAGCAGCCGGCGGACCAAGGGCGCACCGCAAGGTGGACCCCCGCCGGTTTTTCGTCACGGCTGAGTTGGCGCGCCCCCCTAAATCTTCACGTCGATGACTGCGCTCACCCCGACGCCCGGCACGCGCCTAAGGTGCGTCGCGTCTTTGCCTTCGATGGGGATGAGCACTTTGATGCGGAACAGCTTGTCCATGAAGCTGGTTTCGAGCTGGGCGACGGCGCCGACCTTGGCCACCGCGTCTTCCTCGCCGACCACCTGCGCCGCGCCGATGTGCTTGTTGCCCAGCGGCGTGATGATCGTCACCACCTTGCTTGAGGACTTGGTGGACACGTCGTTCTGGTCCATCACGCTGTTGATGGCTTTGTTCAGCTGGCCGCCGAACTTGTCGACGAGAACCGCCACGCCGACAACCTTCGCCGCGCTCCCCAGCAAGTCGTCCAGGCCGGCTTTCGCCACTGCCGGAGCCGGCTGCAGCACGCAGGCCAGAGCGAACCCGGCGATGAACGCGGCCAGTACCCCGGCGTACACCGCATAGCGCCCAACGAGTAGTTTCATGGTGCCCTCCGTTTCGCCGGCAACCCGGCGTGGTGCATCTTCAGGTGTGATCTGTGACGGCGCCAGGCCGCCAGGGTTCATTGTGCCATGTGAACGAGGTGGGGAGCCGGAGTGGTGATCCTTGCGATGCAGGCGGTCAGTCTTGGTGTATGCGCTCACGCCGCGCGCCTGGCGGTGCTGGACTGGCGCTACAGCGAGGAGTAGGGATTTTCGCGTAGCAGGCTAGGGCACTCGGCCGGCAGCCCTCCCCCCCGCGTGAACGATGAGCCAGTAGACCGGGGGGCTTGCACGTCGCCGCTCGGCGGCATGGCTTGCCACCCCTGTCCCCCACAGCGTGGCGTCAGACGCTCACCTTGATCAGCTCGGCGAGCTCCTCGGAATCCGGCACCCAGCCGTTGGACACGAGCCGGCCGTCGATCGACATCGCCGGCGTGCACATCACGCCCGCCCGCGCGCAGTCGAACTCGCTCGTGCGCACCTCGATGCTGGCCTTGACCCCGATGTCATCCAGCGCGCGCTGCGTGTCCCGCCTGATAATCTCTCCCTGCATCCCAGGCGGGGAGAAGATCGTAACCTTCATGCCAGCCACCTCCGCACCCGCCGTTGTCCGGCGGCCACATAAGCCCCTCAGGGCTTCAGCTGCTGACGAACACCACTTTCTCCTGCGAACTCCGCCATCCTTTCGATACGTAAAGACTACCAGGAAAACGCCGTTGTTCAAGCCGAATCTTGCCCAGAAGCTCCGAGTTTACGGCGATGTAATCCACGCCGCCAGCACAGGCGCGGCCGGTGGGCTGATCACTGCCAAGGTCGTGGGGGCCAAAGAAAGGCCCCGCAACGTGATTGCCGCGGGGCCTGTTGAAGACCAGAGTGTTGCAGCCGCCTATCCGGCTTGCGAGGCCTGCTGGGCGGCGAACTGCTTGACCCACTCGGTGCTCACCGACTTTGGCCGCGTGATCGCCGTGCCCATCGCCCGGTTGAGCACGAGCTGCGAGAGCATGCCCATCGCCCGGCTCACGCTGAACAGCACCGTGTAGTACGAGAACTCCGTCAGCCCGTAGTGGTAGAGCAGTGCGCCGGAGCCGGCATCAACGTTCGGCCAGATGTTCTTGGCCTTGCCATGCTCCTTCAGCACCTTCGGGGCGGCCCGGAAGAGCACATCTACGATCCTGAAGGCCACGTCGTCGGCGCAGTGCTCCTTGCCGAAGTTGAGGAAGGCGACGAAGCGCGGGTCAACCACCCGCAGCACGGCATGGCCGTAGCCGGGGATCACCCGCCCGCTGTTGAGCAGCTCCCAGCACATTTCCTCCATCTGCTTATCCGTGGGCACGCCGCCGAAGCGCTTCTGCACGTCGAGCACGAAGTCCAGGCACTCCTGGTTGGCGAGCCCGTGCAGCGGCCCGGCCAGCCCGTTGAGCCCCGCGCTCACTGCGTAGTAGCCGTCGGAGAGCGCGCTGCCGACAGTGTGGCAGGTATTCGCGCTGACGTTGCCGCCCTCGTGATCGCAGTGCAGGACGAGGTAGAGCCGCATCATGTCATAGGCCGTCTCGTCCTCCTTGGCCAGGCCCAGCATGTGGTAGTAGTTCGCGCCCCAGTCGAGCTTCGCCTCCGGCGCGATGCGCCCGCCCTTCTTGAAGCGCAGCCGGTAGATGCCGGCGGCGATCTCGGGCAGGCAGGCGATCAGCCTGATCGCGTCGGTCAGCGCCGCCTCCCAGTACTCGCCCTTGGTCATGGCGTGGTAGCGATGGGCGAAGTCCGACTCGCGCTGCATGGTCATGATCGCCGTAGACAGCATCACCATCGGGTGGCTGTCCGCGGGCATCGCCTCGAGCACCTGCCAGACGTACGCCGGCACCTTGCCGTGCTCGGCAAACTCCGCCTGCAGCGACTTGAGCTCGGATGCTCCCGGTAGGTCTCCAGTGAGCAGCAGCCAGAAGATCTCCTCCGGCAGCCTGCCGACGAGCTCCAGAATCGGCGTGCCGCGGATGATCAGCCCCTCGTCCGGTTCGACAACCGACGTGTCGCATATCAGCGCCTTGACACCACGCATTCCGCCGTAGGCTTGGGCGATCGTCACGTCGGAGATCTTCTTGTCGCCATGCTGCTGCAGCAGCCCCTTGATCTCTTCGCGCAACGCCGGAATCTGCTGCGCCAGTTTGTCCTTAAGTGCCGCCATAGCTTCCTCCCAGAAGTGTGGAATGTGTGCCTCCGCACCCGCCCGTGCTCCGGCGCTGAGGCTATGGCCTAGATTATAGGGTATGCTCTCGGGCCTGAACAGCCTGCCTTCCATAGCCCTGTGCCGTTGCGCAGCCCTTCAACTAAGTCTCACCCCGCACGGCGGCTGTCCGCATATCCCGGGGCTTCCGGCGCAGCGCCGCGCCCGTGCGCACCACGGCGTGTTATACTTCATAGACAATGGCGGGCGCGCGGCAGAGTCTAGGACTCAGTTTCATTAGCCACACATGCTGTGGCGGGGTGGTCGTGGACACCCTGAGCCGTGACTGCCGCATCGTGCTGATCGAGGTGGACAAGGGCCGCCATTCGCAATGGCTGTTGCCCAAGGGGCACGTCCACGCCGGTGAGCCGCACGAAGAAGCTGCGCGCCGCGAAGTGAGCGAGGAAACCGGCATCCCACTGGGCCGGCTCCAGGTGCTCGCGTACCTGGGCAAGATCGACTACTCCTTCCCAGCGGTTCCCCGGCATGAGTTGCACCGTAAGACTGTGCATTTCTATCTGATGCGCGCGGAAGAGGTAGAGCTGCGCATGACTCAGTGCACCATGGAAGAAGGCATAGCCAGCGCGCATTGGTTTCCGATCGCCGCAGCGAAGGAGATCGTGCGTTATGACGGGAATCGCGAGGTGATCGAGCGCGCTGAACTCATCTTAGACCAACTCCTCTCCCGGCGGGAGGAGATGAACAAGACAGCCTGAGTCGCTCTATACGAAGTGGACGCGTCGTCCGGAATAGCCCCGCCTTAGCCAATGCACAGCGGCTCAACTGGTGCCGCTCTAGGGGTGCGGCTATCCTCTGGCCCAGGTAACAAGGGCAGTGCGGCTGTGCTTGGGCTGCGGCGCTAGATCTTGGCTTCGCCGAGGATCTGGAACGGCGTGGCGGACTTGAGGCGGCGGATCCGCTTGCCGCCGCTGCCGCGCAGGACAAACCCTTTCAGGCGGAAGGCGTCGCCCTTTGAAATGACCATCATCTTCTTCGGCGTGCCGTCATAGCCGCTCGCTTCCAGCACCTTGATTGAGCGGCTGTTAACCAGGTTAAACGCACGGACTGCCTTGAGTACCGCCAGGCTATTGCCGACCTTCTTCTCCTTGCTCATCCCGCGGCCGGGGGCAGTGCGCATCCACTGATAACCCCTCTCGTTCATCCCCTTCGCCTTCGAGAAACGTACTCCGAGGTCAATGAGGCTGATAACGTCTTTGAGTTGCATACGCCCTCCAGTCTGCGTTTAGTTGTAGGCTAATGGCCTCGCGCCGTGTTAATCCAATCACGTCTCTTATATCATAGTCCCGCGCAAGATTCAATGCCTTCGTGGAATGTCCGGCTTAGTAGCGTGGTGATCGGAATAGCTGGGATGCATGTGCACTAAGGGTGAGTTGTCGAGGAGGGTTGATCGCGCGATTCACTCGATCTCTGCCGCAAGGAGATCATGCTTGCCAAGAAACCGGGCCAGATGGGCAGCGTCGGGTAGAGCTTGGCGCGTGCCCAGGCCCGTGCACTTGATCGCCGCCACCGCGCTGGCATGCCGCAGGCAGGAGGCGTCATCCATGCCGTTGACGAGGGCGTAGATGAACCCGCCGTGGAACGCGTCGCCGGCGCCCGTGGTGTCGGCCACCGGCACGGAGAATGCGGGCATGCGTATCGTCACGCCGCCGCGCGAAAGCACACTGCCCTGCGGGCCGAGCGTCACACCCGCGCAGCGTACGCCAAGGTCGAGCAGCGCGTGCAGGCCGTCGAGGGGGTCGTCCGAAGCGGCGAGCTCCCGGGCGAAGCGCGTGCTCGCGATCACGACGTCGCACAGGCGGCAGAGCTCGAGCATCCCCTCGCGCATCCCTCCGGCGTCGAGGACGACGGTGGTTGCCGGCCACTGCTGTGCGGCACGGGCGACGGCAAGGCTTGCGGGCATCTGGTGGCCGTCGAGATGAATCACGCGGGCGCTGGAGAAGTAGTCGAGGTCGAGCTCGCCCGGGTCGAGCGTCGTGTGCTCGCCCTTGGTCAGCAGGATCGTCCGCGTCCGCTCAGCCTGGTCGACGAGGATCACGCTCACCGGGCTGACCGTCTCGCCGGAGACAACGAGGCGGCTTAGGTCGATGCCCTCCGCCGCGTGCGCCTCCACGGCGTAGCGGCCCAGCAGGTCCGTCCCCAGCTTGCCTACCAGTCCCGCCCTCACGCCGAGCCGCGCGAGAGCGGCCATTGCGTTGGCCGTCGGCCCGCCGCCGCTGAGCGTGATGCCGGGGATGATCGTCTTCTGATCGCGCTCCGGCCAGCCCTGAAGCGGGACAGTGATGTCGCAGGTCACATGACCCAGCCCGATGACGAGCGGCGATGCAGGCATGGCGCAATGTTAGCACGCCTGCCATGGCGCCTGGAGACATCGGCAGCCACGCCCGCGAAGGCAGCAGGGTTGTGGCGGTCAGGCGATGGTGAGTCTTGGACTCACTCTCAATAAGCGCTGAGGCGCCCTCGTGCCAGAATGCGGCCTGGAAAAGAAGGAAGCCGTACCCGGGGCAAGGTACGGCTTGTGTATAGAAAGGCGGAAAAACGGGATAGGCTGGTTCAGTCCACTAAGGCACGGCACGCTGTTTCGTTTGCAGGGCCGCCGGCTATGCCGCGGCCCCTGCCCCAACGTGCAGTTCGCACACTCCGGGTATCAAAGTGCCTTCCTCGCTCGTCGGCGGAAGGTCGGCTTCGATGCCACGCTAACTCGACCACGGCAGCAGAGGCTAACCTTACGCCCACTCCGCAGGCGGCCCCACGGAGTTGGTCCGATTATAGCCGTCCTGAAGGCCGCAAACAAGACCATTCGCCGGCCTTTACCTAAAACTTCGTATAGGCGAGTCAGGGATTGTGTGGATAACTTGTTGCTAGTTATCCACAGGGCTTTGGGGAACGCGGTGGGCGGCGATGCACCACAACCCCGCTGCTGCTCCAGCACTGGGCAGCTATAATACGGCAACGTGGATAAGTCGAGGAATGCATGATGCCCAAGCTGTTGAGAGCTTCACTTTGGTTCCTGGCGTGCGTAGCCCTGATTATCGCCGTGGGCTCGCTGGCGATGTCGGGGGTGCTTGGGTCTCGCTTCCGACTTGGCGGCGATGTGATCGCGTCGATCAACATCGAGGGCATCATCACCGGCGCAACTGCGACCGGGTCTCTGCTTGGCGGGGCGACGGCCAGCTCGACGGACATCTGCGACAAGCTCTACGAGGCGCGGGACGATGCGCGCGTGCGCGCGGTGGTGCTGCGCATCGACAGCCCGGGGGGAGCGGCGGCGGCCTCGGATGAGATCTACCACGCCGTAGCGAGCTGCCGCGAGAAGAAGCCAGTCGTGGTGAGCATGGGCGACGTGGCGGCGAGCGGCGGGTACTACATCGCCTCGGCGGGCTCGTACATCTATGCCAGCGGCGCGACGCTCACCGGCAGCATCGGCGTGGTGTTCAGCCTGTACAGCTGGGAGCAGCTTGCGAAGAAGGTGGGGGTGGAGGACGAGACACTGAAGGCCGGCGAGTACAAGGACATCGGCAGCCCCTGGCGGGCGATGACGCCCTCCGAGCGCGGCGTGATGCAGGGCCTGATGAATGACGTGCACGAGCAGTTCATCCGCGCGGTGGCGCAGGGGCGCAAGAGCAGGCTCAGCGAGGAGCAGGTGCGGGCGCTGGCGACGGGCATGATCTACACGGGGGAGGGGGCGGTGAAGAACGGGCTCATTGACGAGCTCGGCGGGCTGCACGACGCCGAGGTCAAGGCGCGCAAGCTTGCCGGCGTTGGCGACAACGTCCCCATCGAGGAGTACGGCGCGGGGGGGCTGCTGCAAAACGTGTTCCGCATGCAGATGGGGGGGGGTAGGGCATCCGCGCTGCTGAACGCCGCCGACGTCGACCCCTTGACCTTGCTCGCGCGCACCCTTCTCACGAGCCCGCTCGTGCGCGACCTCGCCATGAGGTGAGCGGTGCTCAGGGGTGCCAGCCATGTGGGACGCGGTTAGACGGTACTTCGCGTGCCTGAGGGACTTGGCTGGAGCCTTGGCGAGGTGGGGCGACAATCCGCTCCACAAGCTGCGCCTTGCGAGTAGGACTCGCGCCGGTGCAGTCGCCGCCGTGCCACGGCTGCTGATCGAATCGGGAGTGGCGCTTGTCCTGGCTTCCATCGCGGTCAGATTGGCCATCCGGCTCGCCAACCGAGGATTCGTCAGCGATGAGGCGCAGCGCCTATTGGCAACTCACTGGGGCGCATCGCTGGTATTCCTCATGTCGGCACTCGCGGTCTGGTGCGCCTTCCTGTTCGTTCGCGGCGTTGGGGCCGCTCTGGCGTTCCTGGGCACCGGCAAGGCCGCAAGAGGTGTGCTCGTACTGGACGAGCCGCTGGCAGTATCCCCGCTCAGCGACGCCGAACTGCTCGTCGGGGCTGCGGCGCCCATCGTGCGGCCACTTTGGCTCCCGCTGGGGGTGCTCTCGCTACTGCTGTGGTTCACGTACTTCATGGAGACGATTGCCGGTTCGAGCACCCCAGCATGGGTTGTCGCATTGGCAGCAGCAGTTGCTCTGCCGTGCTGTCTGGCGGCCAGCTACCTGGCGTGCTGGATATGGATCCTCGTCTACGCGTGTCTCGGGCGCGGCCACGGTGCTTGGGCATTCGCACTGGGTTCTGCCGTCTTGACGGTTGTGCTGACGGCAGGATTCCTCGTTGAGAGCAGGGTCTTCTGGGAGAACACCCACGACTGGCTGCCAAGGTACTTCCTGTCGGAGGTCGTCACGGGCGTTTCATACGCGTGTGCTGTCGCCGTTGCGGTACTCGTGCTACTGCTGGAGTCTGCATCGCAGTCGTGGCATGCCAGGTCTACGGTCGCGTTGACAATGGCGGCCTGCCTACCGGGAATCCTCCTGGCGGCCTGCACCATCCCGGACAAGCTGCTAGGAGCAATCTGCGGCCCCGCCGTCAACAGCGTAGATCCGGGCTTCTTCACCAGACGTGTTTGTTTGGTCATGGACATGGCAGCAGCTGTCTTTGTGGCGATGGCCTTATTGTTCGGCGTAGCGCTCTTGTGCAGGCGATGGCTGCTCGGAAAGGTGGCGCTCGCCGCGGCATTGCTCGTGCTCGGGATGTCCATGGGCGCTCCGCTGGAGTCCCTTGAGACCACTTGGGTCCTTGGAGTGCAAGCCGCCATCCTTCTGCCCGTTGGCGGATTCGCCTTAGTGAATCCGCTGGCCGGCCCGCGCAGCCAATGGCTGGTGCCACAGTCTTGGATTCCGCCGGCAGCAGTTGGAGGACTCGCCATCCTCGATTGGCTGCGCGGGCCGGCCACCATCCTGATGCAGATCGGCCTGCTCCTTGTTATCGCGCCGTACGCACTGGCGGCGGTGAGAGACGCACGCGCGGGGTTCGGTGCAGGCTCAGGGCGTGGCGGGAGCTGATTGGGCGGCATGCGGGGGGATCGGCCAGCCTGCGGGGTCGACTCCGTAGCGGGCGAGAATCGCCAGGCACCAGCGCTCGACGCCCAGGCCAAGCGTAGTCACCACCTGAGGGGCGAGGCCGTGGGCGGCGCACAGATTCAAAGGGAGCACGGTCGCGCGCGCCAGCGGCACGGCATCGAGGTCGGGGAGCACGAGGCGCAGCGACCACTCAGCGGCATAGTCCGCCGCGCTGGCTCTAGTTTCAGGTTCCCCAGCGACCTGGTCCACCGGTAAGTCCCAGCCCTTGGCCAGCTCCCACACGCAGTCCCAGACGTCTGCTTGGCTATGCCCGACAGTGTGTGCCTCGCCCAGCCAGGCGTACTCGAGCACCGTGAATGCGCGCTGGCGGTAGAGCGGTAGCGTGCCCCGCTCGTCGCGCACGCAGGGGCCGGATAGCAGCCACGCGCCCGACTGCTGCGGGTGGCGGCGGAGGCGGTTGAGCAGATGCATCAGGGGGCGGGGCGTCAGCAGGTGCCCGCCGGGCTGCTCCGTGCACCACTGCTCCGGGGGCGGGTCGTGCCAGGCGTCCTCGATTACCCAGTCGCGGCGCAGCAGCAGCGGCGTGGTCCACCTGTCAGTGTCGGCGCACAGCTCGCCAAGACGCGCGGCAAGCACCTGCGCAAGCTCGGCAAGCGGCCCGCGCAGGATGTTGAACCCCTGCTCGCTGCAGCTCAGCAGCCCGGCCTTGAGAATCGACTTCTTCAGCTCCTGATAGGGCGCGATCTGGTCGGTTGGCCGGTGTTCGAGCAGCTTCTCCATCGCCCTGAGCCTACCACCCGCGCAGGCTGGTAAGCTCCTGGACCGGAG
>Ga0315282_10010858_pt1 | contig 14204 bp, 10 predicted proteins | sample YL17G07_20_MG_FD_203693 | JGI IMG/M metagenome (GOLD analysis project Ga0315282, IMG submission 203693) | Sediment microbial communities from Yellowstone Lake, YNP, Wyoming, USA - YL17G07_20 | ecosystem: Environmental > Aquatic > Freshwater > Lake > Sediment | place: USA: Wyoming | collected...
CCCCCCCCGCCGCCCGCATTCCCAAAGAAAAAATCGATTTGCCCATCGACTACGAAAGCTTGTGCCAGGCGGGTTCGATGATGGGCTCGGGCGGTATGGTCGTCATGGACGAAGACACCTGTATGGTTGATGTGGCGAGATACTTTCTCTCTTTTACCCAAGATGAATCCTGCGGAAAGTGCACGCCCTGCCGTGAAGGGACAAAGGCTATGCTGAGCATTTTGACCCGGATCACTGAGGGGAAGGGCACCGAAGACGACTTAGTTCTTCTGGAAGACCTGGCCCACTCGGTGAAGGACACCGCTCTCTGTGGCTTGGGCAAGACCGCGCCTAACCCGGTCCTGACCACTCTCCAGTATTTCCGGGATGAATATGAAGCCCATATCAAGGACAAAAGATGTCCAGCCCATGTCTGCCGTCAGCTCAATGTGTACACGATCAACGCGGAAACCTGCGTCAAGGCGGGCCACGGCTGTGATGTCTGCCGCCGCAACTGCGCCTCGGATGCGATCGCGGGCGAAAAAGGCGCGGCCCACAAAATTGACCAGCGTAAGTGTATCAAATGCGGCGTCTGCTATGATGTCTGCAATTTCGGCGCCGTGAAGGTTGAATAGGAGGGCCAATAATGATTAACCTGACAGTCGACGGAAAGAAAGTTCAAGTTGAAGAAGGAGCGACAATCCTCCAAGCGGCCAAGAAGGCCGAGATCCAGATTCCGACGCTGTGCTACCATCCTGTCGTCGAGGCCTATGCGGCCTGCCGGGTCTGCATGGTGGAGTCCATGGTCAAGGGGAAATCCGAGTTGGTAACGGCCTGCAACACGAAAGTCCAAGAAGGGATGGAAGTCCAGACAAGATCAGAGCGCGCCCTGCGGGCCCGCCGGCTCAACGTGGAGATGCTCATGGCCCGTGCGCCCGCGGCGGAGCCTGTCCAGAAAATCGCCAGGGAGCTAGGAATCGAACAGACCAGGTTTGAAATCAAAGATCCGGAAGAAAAATGCATCCTCTGCGGACTGTGCGTCCGGGCCTGCGAGCAAATCGTCGGAGCCAACGCCATCAGCTTTGTCGATCGGGGGACCGACCGGAAGGTCATGCCTCCCTTCGGGGAACAATCCGAAGCCTGCATCGGTTGCACCGCCTGCGCCTATTTCTGTCCGACCGGGGCGATCTCGGTGGAAGATAAATACGGCCGTAAGGTCATCCACGACGAGCTTCATCTCGGCCCTTCGACAGCCATCCGCGTTCCCATCCGCCAGGCCGTTCCGATGGTCCCGTTTATTGACAAGGATGCCTGTATCCACTTCAAAACCGGGGAATGCAAAGTCTGCGAGAAGGTCTGCGACCGGCTGGCCATTGACCACAAGATGGAGGATAAGGAGGTCGAGATCGAGGTCGGCACCATCATCCTGGCCTCGGGCTTCAAACCTTTTGATGCCAAGAGGATTCCCGCGTACGGATACGGGAGGTACGATAATATCCTCACGGCGATGGACTTTGAAAGGCTGGTCAATGCCTCGAGCCCGACCGGCGGACAAATTCTCATGACCAACGGGGAAGAACCAAAATCGGTCGGCATCATCCACTGCGTCGGCTCCCGTGACGAAAATTACAACGAATATTGTTCCCGGGTCTGCTGCATGTATTCTCTCAAGTTCGCCCATCTGCTGCGAGAAAAAACCAAGGCCGATATCTACGATTTCTATATTGATATGCGCTGTTTCGGCAAGGGCTACGAAGAGTTCTACCACCGTCTTCTCGAGGAAGGGACAAAGTTCATCAGGGGGAGGGTCTCGGAGATCTCAAGTATCGCCCTGACAGCTCAGGAGGAAGGGAAACTCATCATCCGGGTAGAGGACACGCTCCTGGGAACAGTCAGGAGAATCCCCGTGGACATGGCCATCCTGAGCGTCGGGCTCGAACCCGGACTGGATCACAATCAACTGGCCAAGACTTTCAACATCTCCTGCAGCCAGGACACCTTCTTCCTGGAACGGCACCCCAAGCTCGCTCCGGTCTCGACATTTTCAGACGGCATTTTCCTTGCGGGGACCTGTCAGGGACCGAAGGATATTCCGGATACCGTGGCTCAAGCCGGGGCAGCGGCTTCGGAGGCCATGGCCCTGGCCGATAAAGGTAAGGTCGAGCTCGAACCGGTGACGGCCATGATCGATGAGGAGCTCTGTTCGGGCTGCCAGCTCTGCGTCGGCCTTTGCCCCTTCACCGCCATCACCTACGACAAGGAAAAGGACGTCTCGGTCGTCAACGACGCTCTCTGCAAGGGCTGTGGAACCTGTGTCGCCGCCTGCCCGAGCGGGGCTTCCATCCAGAAGCACTTCAGAGATGAGCAAATCTTCGCTGAAATCGAGGGGATCATTGTCGTTTAGGAAGAAACGAGGGGACGGTTCTCTTCCGGGATGTTCGAGGGGAGAGCCGTTCCCTTTTTTGAAAAAGATAGAAAATTATCCACGACTTGGATATAATATGACGTTTTACGGACGATCGGCCAATTCAAATCAGGAGGGATTTATAAGATGAGCAATGGACCGTTTGAACCCAAGCTCGTTGGATTCTTATGCAACTGGTGTTCTTATACCGGCGCCGACCTGGCCGGGACAGCAAGAATGACTTATGCCCCCAACCTCCGCATCATCCGGGTCATGTGCAGCGGGCGCGTCGATCCTCAATTCGTATTAAAGGCCTTTGCTGAGGGTGCTGACGGGGTGCTCATCTCCGGCTGCCATCCCGGAGACTGCCACTACCAGGAAGGGAATTATAAGGCGCTGCGGAGGGCAAAACTCCTCTCCAAAATGCTGGAGCAATTCGGGATCGAGAAGGAACGGTTCCGGCTGGAGTGGGTTTCGGCTTCAGAAGGAGTTAAGTTTCAGCATGTCTGTAATGAATTCACCGAGCAGATACGAAAACTCGGGCCGCTGAATATCAACCAGAACGGAGGCAACCATGAGCAACGCCAAGCCTAAGGTCGCTTTTTATTGGTGTTCATCCTGCGGGGGGTGCGAGGAATCCATTGTCGACCTCGCGGAGGACATCTTGAAGGTCGTGGCTGCTGTCGACATCGTCTTCTGGCCGGTGGCCCTGGATTTTAAGAAAAAGGACGTCCAAGCCATGCCCGACGGCTCCATCGCCGTCAGCTTCATCAACGGGGCCATAAGGCTTTCGGAACAGGAGGAGATGGTCAAGCTCCTGAGGAAAAAATCTCAGCTCGTCGTCGCCCACGGCTCCTGCTCCCATCTCGGCGGGATTCCTGGCCTGGGAAACTTCTGGAATAGGGAGACGATTTTCCGCCGGGCCTACCTCACGACGCCCTCTACGGACAATCCCGATAAAGTCGTTCCCTTGGAGAAGAGCGTCGTCGACGGAAAAGAGCTGACCCTGCCCAGATTCTATGATACCGTCTATGCTTTAGACCAGGTTATCGACGTCGACTATTATCTGCCGGGCTGCGCCCCTCCGCGTGATTTGATCCTTAACGCCGTCACCGCAATCCTGGAAGGTAAGCTTCCGCCCAAAGGCGCGGTGCTGTCTCCGAATAAATCTCTGTGCGACGACTGCGAGAGAAACGAGACCAAGCCCGAAAAATTGACGATCAAAGAAATCAAGCGGCCCTGGGAAGTCATGCTCGACCCCGAGAAGTGCTTCCTGGCGCAGGGGGTCATTTGCATGGGGCCTGCTACCAGAACAGGATGCGGGGAAAGGTGCATCGAGGCCAACATGCCCTGCCGGGGTTGCTTCGGTCCCACCGACCAGGTCTATGACCAGGGTGGGAAATTCCTCTCCGCCTTCGCCTCTATCCTGGATACCAACGATGAGAAGGAAATCGATAAGATCGTCTCGACGATCGTCGACCCTGCCGGGACGTTTTATCGTTTCAGCCTGCCCTCATCGATTCTCAGACGCAAGAAACTGGAGGCCGTTAGATGACCCAAAGAATAACTATCGATCCTATCACTCGGCTTGAAGGCCATGGAAAAATCGAGATCTTTCTCGATGACAAGGGAGATGTGGACAGAGCCATTCTTCAGATCCCAGAGCTGCGAGGTTTTGAGCAATTCGCCGTGGGACGGCCGGCGGAAGAAATGCCCCGAATCACACCCCGCATCTGCGGAGTTTGCCCTACAGCCCACCATATGGCATCCACCAAGACTTTGGATGCCGTATTCCATGTCACGCCGACGCCGACCGCCCGGAAGCTCCGTGAACTCATCTATAATGCGTTCATGATGGAGGACCATACCCTCCACTTCTTCTTCCTCGGAGGCCCGGATTTTGTCGTCGGGCCGCAGGCTCCCGCAGCTGATCGGAACATCCTGGGAGTCATCGGCAAGGTCGGCCTGGAGATCGGCGGCAAGGTCATCAAAGTCCGAAGGGAATGCCGGGAGATTATCAACTACCTTGCCGGCAAGGTGATCCACCCTGTCTGCGGGCTGCCAGGGGGTGTCTCCAAGGGGCTGGATGAAGAACACCGCGTCCAATTTCTGGAAACAGCCAAGTCCGCCGTGGAATTCGCTAAGTTTGCCCTCCAGATATTTGACGATGTCGTGCTGAAGAACAAAACCTACGTCGATATCATCGTCGGCGAGGCCTACAAAATCAAGACCTACTACATGGGGCTGGTGGACTCGAAAAACAAGGTCACTTTTTACGATGGGGACATCCGGGTTGTCACGCCCAAAGGAGAGCAATTCATCAAGTTCAAGGCGCACGAATACCTTCAGCACATCGCCGAGCACGTCGAGCCCTGGACCTATATCAAATTCCCATTTTTGAAGAAAGTCGGATGGAAAGGGTTTACCGAAGGAGCAGAAAGCGGCGTCTACCGGGTCGCGCCCCTGGCCCGTCTCAACGCCTCTGATGGTATGGCCACACCTCTCGCCCAGAAGGAGCACGACCGGATGTATGAGGTCCTGGGCGGAAAGCCCGTGCACAACACTCTGGCCTTCCACTGGGCTCGTTTGATCGAGGCGCTCCAGGCAACGGAGACGATGGTCCAGCTTCTCGAGGATAAATCCATCACTGATACGAACATCCGCAACATTCCCACCGAAACTCCAACTGAAGGCGTGGGTATCGTCGAGGCGCCGCGTGGCACCCTTATCCATCACTACAAGACCGATGGAAGAGGAATTATCGAGGAAGCCAATCTGATCGTAGCCACGGTGAGCAACGCGGCCGCCATCAACATGTCGATCGAGAAGGCTGCTAAGACGTTTATCAAGGGCGGAATCGTTTCCGAGGGACTCCTCAACATGGCCGAGATGGCCTTCCGACCGTATGATCCCTGTCACGCCTGCGGGACTCACGCCCTTCCCGGTGAAATGCCGCTGATCATCAATATCTACGATAGGAACCGAGAGCTGGTGAAGCAGCTGAAGCGATAGAGAGTTCGAAAATCATTGGGGTGGTCTCCCTTTTCCGCCTCTCAAAGGACGGGCAAAAGGGAGGAGCGGAATGAAATCTCCGAGTTTGTCTTTACGAACAAAGCTCATCCTCAGTTTCCTCGTGGTCATCACGATCGGCGGACTTATTTCTCTCTTTTTCGGTTCCCGCCTGACCAGAGAGACCTTGATTTCGCAGGCTCAGATCAAAGTCAAACACGATCTCTCCTCGGCCTGGATGGTCTTCAACGAAAAACTCAACACGATCAAACAAATTGTCAGTTTGACGGCTGCTCGAGAGAGCCTCCGAGAAGCTCTCAAGGAAAATCGAAGGGACCTTCCCCAGAAATACCTCAACCGGGTCAGACAGGAAAACGGATTAGACATACTCACCTTGACCGACAAGGAGGGGAGGGTCATCATAAGAACCCGATCTCCGCAAACTGTCGGAGACGACCAATCTCAAGATGAATTCATAAAGAGAGCTCTTCAAAAAGGCGTCTTGGCCTACCCGGAGATCGTCAGCCGCGAGGAGCTCCTCAAAGAAGGTAAAGCCCTGGCGGACAAGGCTTATATGGAAATTATCCCGACCCCAAAGGCGGCTCCCCGTCGCGAAAATAAAGAGACAAGCGGCCTGATGCTCAAAGCCGCCGCTTCTATAACTGATGAAAACAATAACCTCCTCGGAGTCCTTTATGGGGGAGTCCTCCTCAACAGGAATTATGAAATCGTTGACCGGGTTAAGGAGCTGGTCTTTAAAGGGGAAAAATACAAGGGGCAGGAGACCGGAACTTCAACAATTTTCCAGTACGATTTGCGTATATCAACCAACGTGAAAGACGAAAAAGGAGACCGAGCTATAGGAACTCTCCTCTCCGGAGAGGTCAAAAAAGCCGTCCTTGATGAAGGGAGAGCCTGGATTGCTCGTGCTTTTGTCGTGACGAACTGGTACATCACGGCTTATGAGCCGATCAAAGACGTCTCCGGCAAGATCATCGGCATTCTCTATGTCGGAATGCTGGAAAGGCCGTACCTGGACGCGGCCAACCGGCTGATGCTGACCTTTACCGTCCTGGCCGTTTTATGTGTCCTTTTCCTCCTTGTGATATTGTACTTTTCCACGGCACGGATCATCAAACCGCTTGAAAAAATGGCTGTCGCGACACAGGAGATCGCCAAAGGAGACCTTTCGCACAAAGTCGAGATCGATTCCAAGGATGAGATCGGGCGGCTGGCCGATTCTTTCAATCAAATGACCGAGCATCTTCGGGAAGCAAACAAAGAACTTATCGAATGGGGCACCACGCTGGAAAAAAAGGTCGACGAACGGACCAAAGAACTCGTGGAAATACAGGGACACCTGATCCAATCGGAAAAGCTCGCTTCTCTGGGTAAACTGGCCGCCGGCATCGCCCACGAAATCAACAATCCGCTGGGAGGCATCCTGATTTACAGCTACCTTATTCTGGAGGAGACTCCCAAAGGCAACCCGCACTATGACAATCTTAAGAAGATCGTTAAAGAAACGACCCGCTGCAAAGATATCGTCAAGGGCCTGCTCGAATTCGCCCGCCCCAAGGAGCCGGAGATGTCCCTGACGGATATCAATGACGTCATCGAGCGATCTCTTTCCATCGTCGAGCGCCAGGTGCTCTTCCAGAACATCACCATCAAAAAGGAATACTCCCGCGGCCTGCCCAGGACGATCGCCGATGGCGCTCAGCTCCAGCAGGTTTTTATCAACATGATCATCAACGCCGCTGAGGCCATGAAGGGAAACGGAGCCCTCACGATCAAGTCTTCTCTCGAGCAGGACAAGCAATATTTGGCCATCGAATTCACTGACACGGGACACGGGATCAGAGAAGAAGACAAGAAGCGGCTCTTTGAGCCTTTTTTTACCACGAAGGAGGTGGGCAAAGGCACCGGTTTGGGCCTGGCCATCAGCTATGGCATCATCCAGAAACATCACGGCGACATAAGTGTTTCCAGCCAGGTGGGAAAGGGCACGACCTTTAAGGTCAGATTGCCTGTGCGGAAAGAAGTCCAGCATGGTTGAAGCGGCCAACATCCTGATCATCGATGACGAAGAATCCATCCAGGATTCTCTCCGTCAGGTTCTGCGCAAAGAGGGCTTCCAGGTCAAGATTGCCAAGGACGGCCATGAAGGGCTCGCCCTTTTCAACAGCGAGAATTATCAGGCCGTTTTCCTTGACCTGAGGCTTCCCGGGATCAAAGGCATGCAGGTGTTGAGCCAGATCAAAGAGACAAACCCCGAGACTCCTGTGATTATCATCACCGGCTATGCTTCGATCGAATCGGCTGTCGAAGCCATCAAACGGGGAGCGTTTGATTACATGGCCAAGCCGTTTACGCCGGAAGAAGTTCGAATCATCACCAAAAAAGCCCTGGACAGCCGGAAAATGCTCATCGAGAATATCTATCTCCGGAGCGAGCTGGAAGCCAAGACCGATTCCCGGATGGTCGTGGGCAAGAGCACGGCCATGAAGAAGGTCATGGATATCATCTGCCGGGTGAGCCCGACCGAAACCACTGTCCTGATCACCGGAGAGAGCGGGACGGGAAAAGAACTCATCGCCCAGGAGATTCATCGTCACAGCCTCAGGTGCAAAGCGCCTTTTGTCGTTGTCGACTGCGGGGCGCTCGTGGAGACCCTCTTCGAAAGCGAGCTTTTTGGCCACGTCAAAGGGTCCTTCACCGGGGCCCACGAAACAAAACACGGCCGTTTTGAAGTCGCCAACGGCGGGACGATTTTCTTCGACGAAATCAGCAATATCAGTCTCAACATCCAGGCTAAACTTCTCCGGGCCATCCAGGAGCGGGAAGTCACCCGGATCGGCAGTTCCAAGCCGATTAAGGTTGATGTTCGCATTCTCGCCGCGACGAACGAGAATCTGGCCGAGGCGGTCAGCAAAGGGAAGTTCAGGGAAGACCTTTTTTACCGTCTCAGCGTCGTCCCCGTCCATCTGCCGCCGCTCAGGGAAAGAAAAGAAGATATCCCCTCTCTGGTGGAGCACTTTTTACAAAAATATAACAAAAAGGCGAAAAAGAACATCAAAGGTATATCCCCGCAAGCCCTCAAGGCTCTGACGGAGTATGACTGGCCGGGAAACATCCGGGAGCTCGAAAACACGATTGAACGCGCCGTTGTGCTCTCCAAGGGAAATGGTCTGGACGTCGAAGACCTCATGTATCACGGCATTAGCGCCAGCTCCTCGATCCTCCCCCCGCTCGGCGGAAAATATAAAACCTTGGAAGAGATCGAAAAAGAATACATCAAGGGTGTCCTCAGGGCCCAATACGGAAACAAAAGCCGGTCCGCGAACATCCTCGGGATTGATCGTAAAACCCTCTGGGCCAAAATTAAAAGGTTCGGCTTCAAGTAACGAGACGTCCTCTTTTTGCCCAGCGATTGGGGAAAAATGCCACTATTCCTCGGGCCGGGCGCTTCCCTGATGGTCATGTCTAACTCCTTGCTCCGTCCAATTCCTTTTTTATCAACAAAATAAGAAATCTCGGCGATTCGCCTGTTCAGGCCAGGATTAGGCATATAATTTGCATTAAAGATGAGCTGAGAGGTCGTGTATTTTTAGGCGCGATAACGTTTTATCTCTCAGAAAAATATTGACTAAAGGAATAATAGCATGAGAGTCATCAAACTCAAGCGGGCACAATTTTACCCTTTTCTGGAAACAATCTCCAAGGAGGCGGAGCTGTGGGCGCCCGTGGCGAAGCCGAGTCACGGCGTTTCCTATGAGGCCAAGGACGCCTACTGGGTTCCTCTCTCGAACCGAGAGAAATACTCGTTCGAACCGGTCCGGGATTTCTCTCAGATCGCCATGAAAACCACTCGCACGATCATCCCCCCAAAGAAACTCTTCCATCCGGCCTACTTCAACACGTTTTTCTTCTCCGAAGATGGCTACAAAGAGGATTTTTCTCATATCCGCAAAAGAATCCTCTTCGGCATCCACCCCTGCGATATCCACGGCCTCCTCTTCTTGGACAAGCTCTTTTATCAGGCCTATCTAGATCCTTATTGGCTCAAAGCAAGGGAGCAAACCCTGATCGTGGGCCTCTCTTGCTGGCCGGATGAATACTGTTTCTGCCAATCTACTAAAACCCACCTCATTGAAGAGGGTTATGATCTTTTCTTCACCGACCTCGAAGATTATTTCCTGGTCTGGGTGGGTTCAAGCAAAGGTCATGATCTCATCCGGATGGCCCCGGAGATGTTCGAAGAGAATCTCGCGGAAACGGATATCCGGGCCTATATTCACTGGCAGAACGAGCGCTCTCGGGCGTTCAAAACGGAAATCAATTTTGTCACCATGCCCGACCTCATGGAGCTCAACTACCGGGCTCCCTTCTGGGAGAAAGTGGGGAATGCCTGCCTGGCCTGCGGTTCCTGCACGATGGTCTGTCCGGACTGCAATTGCTACAATATTGTCGATAAAGTCCCCTTGGGCAACAAGCCCGGCAAGAGAATTCGCCATTGGGATTCCTGCACCCTCCACGATTACTCCCTTGTGGCCGGGGGAGAAAATTTCAGGGAGAAAAAGTCGGAGAGACTCAAGCTCTGGTACACCCACAAGCTTCAATCTTATGTGAGCAAGTATGGAAAACCAAGCTGCGTCGGCTGCGGGCGTTGCCTGGTCACCTGCCCGGTCGAAATCAACGTCAAGACGGTCGCCGACGCCCTCGAAGGCAAAGAAGCAGATGCTTTTTGGAACAGATTGAAACCCGAGGTGGAAAAATGAACAGAGAATCCCGGTGTTTGTCCGAGGCCAATCCCTTCACGCCTGAGCAGGCCCGCATCGTCCGGACTTACCCCTTGACCCGCGACGTCAGGTTTTTTCAGGTCCGGTTCGTCGATATGGACAAAGCATTGTCCTTTAAGTATAAAGCGGGGCAGTTCGCCATGATTTCTGTTCCCGGAGCCGGAGAGGCTCCCTTCTGCCTCTCTTCGACGCCCTCGAGACCCGGCCTGCTCGAATTCTGCATCCGGAAAGTTGGGGCCGTCACCAACGCTCTGTTCCGGATGAAAGAGAACGCCTCGATCGGAGTCCGGGGTCCTTACGGCAATGGTTTTCCTGTCGAAGCCATGACGGGGAAAGATATCATCATCGTCGTGGGAGGGATGGGTGTCGCCCCGCTCCGTTCCGTGCTCCTGTACTGTTTGGATAACCGCAATCAGTTCAGGAATATTTCCCTCCTCTACGGGGCGAAGAAACCTTCGGAAATGATCTTCCGGGAGGAGTATTTTGCCTTGAAAGAACGAGGGGATCTTGATTGCCACCTCGCCGTCGATGCCGACGACACCGGTCAATGGACGGAGAAGATCGGCGTCGTGACGACCCTCTTCCCTTATTTGAAGAAGGTCCACCCCGCCAAAACCTTCGCCTTGGTTTGCGGTCCTCCTGTCATGTATAAATTCGTAATCAAAGAGCTGATCAAACTTGACATTCCCAAGGAGCAGATCCTGATGACGCTGGAAAGGCGGATGAAGTGCGGTGTCGGCAAATGCGGCCATTGTGCCATCGATTATATCTACACTTGCCTCGACGGGCCGGTCTTCAACTACTGGGATGTTATTCACATGAGGGAGCTCATCTGAGGAGGAGACGATGGACAAAACGAAACTCAAAATCGGAGTCTACGAGCTCACCGGGTGTGCAGGGGATGCCCTCCTGATCCTTGACTGCGAAGAAGAGATCATTAACATTTTCAAAGCGGCCGATATCGAGGCCTTCCTTATGGCCAAGAGCGATAATCGCGACGGCAAGCTTGACGTGGCCCTGGTCGAAGGGTCGGTCTCGAGCGAGAAGGAAATCGAAGAACTCCTCGACATCCGCAAGCGATCCAAGATCGTTGTGGCCATCGGAATCTGCTCCTGCTCGGGCGGGATCCAGGCGGCGTTCCTCGACCCAAAACAGTGGCATGAAAACTATAAGAAAATCTACGGCGACATGGAGATGGTGAATACCAAGGCCCTCCAATCCAAACCCATCGACGCCTACGTCAAAGTCGATTATTATCTCCCCGGCTGCCCCATCGGGAAGGATCAGTTCCTCTCAACCCTCACCAGGATCATCTCGGGGAATCCTCCCGATCTCTATAACTTTCCCGTCTGTGTGGAGTGCAAATGGAACGAGAATGACTGCCTTCTCAACAAGAACATCCTCTGCTTGGGCCCTCTGACCCTCGCCGGCTGTGGCTCGGTCTGTATCAATTACAACCTGCCCTGCGTCGGCTGCTGGGGCCCTACCTCCGAGGCCAACCGGACCTCCGAATACAATCTCTTGATGGCTAAAGGGTTTGATGAACAGCACATCAAAAACAAAATGGCCAACTTTAGCGGCACGCGGGTCAAAGACTTCTTCGCCAAACTGCAAGGAGTGAAGAAATGAAGACAATAACCATTGAGCACCTGGCTCGTGTCGAGGGAAACGGAGGAGTCACCGCGACCATCGACGGAAATAAAGTCACTGGGGTGAAATTTTTCATCAATGAAGCCCCCCGTCTCATCGAACGGCTGACGATCGGGAAAACCCCGGAAGAAGATGTTAACCTGGTCCCCAGGATTTGTGCCATCTGCACGCTTTCGCACAAATATGCGGTGCTGCGGGCCATGGAAAGGGCCTTGGGCGTCAACGTCCCTCCCAAGGTAACCCTCCTCAGAGATCTGATGCACCTGGGTGAGATGATCGAAAGCCATTCTCTCCATACCTACCTGCTCGCACTCCCCGATTACCTGGGATTCCCGAACGCTATCGCCATGGCCTCCAAGCATCCCTTTGAGACCAAGATCGCCCTGGAGATGAAGCAATTCGGCAACCACATCATGGCTACGATGAGCGGACGGTTCATCCACGGGGAAAACCCGGTCATCGGGGGCTTTGGGAAATGCCCGTCTCGGGATGAACTCATCTGGATCAAGAACCGGGCCCTCCAGTTCATGCCTTTCGTTCTAAAGACTGCAAAAATATTTGCCGAACTCCCCTATCCGGACAGCCCCGAAGCCGAGACACAATATGCCTGCTGCAATCCCGGCGACGGAAAGTACGGTTTCGTGGGAGACGAAATCATCCTCTCCAGCGGAGAAATCATCGATGCTCAGGACTATCGAACCCTCACTCATGAATACGTTGTTTCTCATTCCTACTGCAAAAGAAGCCTCTACAAGGGCAAGCCCTATTCTGTCGGAGCTCTGGCCCGCGTCAATAACCTGGGCGAGCGGCTCGATGGAGAAGCGGGCAAGGCCTTCAAGAAATACTTTGGACCCCGCTGGAAAAAGAATCCACTTTTCAATAACGCGGCTCAGGCCCTCGAACTGCTTTATTCTTTCGAGAGAATCGCGAGTGTTATCGAAGAAGCGCTGAAACTCCCGGATCCCGGCCTGGTCAGATACACAAAAACGGCGGGAAAAGGAGTCGGAGCAGTCGAGGCTCCCAGGGGCACTCTCTTTCATTATTACGAAATCACCAAAGGGAGAGTGAGCTTCTGCGACATCATCACGCCCACGGCCCAGAACGCCGACGATATCGAACGATATTGCTATTTGGCGGCCCAGGAACTGCTCGATGCCGGGAAGGAAGATGACATCAGGGACAGGATGGACTTGGTCATACGCTCCTATGATCCCTGCATCAGCTGCTCCGTCCATCTGACTGAGGTCAGCAAGGCCCCCGAGGACAACTGGAGAGAACAGCTCTCTAAGATTCCTCACGGACAACTGCCTATTTTTATCGGCCTCGGGGTGACGAGCCGGTCTGACGACGGCGTTGGAGCCCAGCTGGCTCTGGCCCTGCGCGAGTCAGGGTTCAAGGATGCCTGGCTTGAGCCGGAGCCGGCTGCGAAAGACCTCTGCCAACCAGGTTATTCATCGCGTCCGATCATTTTTATCGATGCCCTGGATTTTGGAGAGAGACCTGGACGGATCGCTTTTTTCCCGCTCCGGCAAGCTGCCTGGAATTCAGGCCTGAGCCACCGTCTTTCTCCGTTTCTTGGAGCCGGACTGACTTATGCACAGCTTGAAAATTCCTATCTTCTGGGTATTCAGCCGGAGAGCCTGGAAGAGGGTGACCGGCTTTCCGAGCCGGTCCGTAAAGCCCTGGAAAGAGTTCTTGACGAGATAAAACATCGCCCAGCCTGGCGGTCATAAATCACAAGGTGATATCATAATCATCACTTTGCCTGCCTCATTAATCCTGCATCAATAAATCGCTGCTGGGCGATTCCTTTTCTCGTGCGACAAAAATTGATTGCCAGGCGGCCTTCGACATGTTAGAATGGCTGAGCCCGCGCGGTTTCGGAAACTAGGGAATATTGGACGAGGGAAGGGGAAAAATGCCCCAGACCCTCTCGGCGAACTTAAGGCTCGAGGGCAGGCGCGCTAAATGTCTTATTATTCGATTATTATCAACAACTTAGATATAAGCACTTTTTTCTTGGCCGCCCCAGGTTGGCACATTAATTGCTCTAGGCTAAATATCAGGGATCTCAAGATGGCCGAGCTAGAGAAAAGAGTTTTGATCATTGACGCCGACCCGAGAGCGAGGAGAGATCTGGCTTCCTGCTTGAAAACTGAAGATTATCATGTTGAAACCGGCCGGGGGCTTTCCGAGGCCATCAAGATGATTTCCCACGGTTGCTTCGAATGTCTGATCCTCGACGTGGACCTTCCCGAGATGAAGGGCTATGAGGCCGTCTCGATCCTGAAAAACCTCGATCCGCGCTTAAAAATCATCATGACCACGGCGAGGAATAGCAAACGTCTCGAAGCCAAGGT